>Ga0066866_10000248_pt1 | contig 20608 bp, 15 predicted proteins | sample ETN01SmetaG_3_FD_66435 | JGI IMG/M metagenome (GOLD analysis project Ga0066866, IMG submission 66435) | Marine microbial and viral communities from oxygen minimum zone, Eastern Pacific Ocean - ETNP2014F12-01SV263 | ecosystem: Environmental > Aquatic > Marine > Oceanic ...
CCACCACCCCGTGGCCACCCAATAACAAAGTCCTGGTAACAGGAGCAAACGGTTACGTGGGGCAACGCCTCATTCCCGAGTTGCTATATCGTGGTTACTGGGTTCGTTGCATGGTGCGAACCAAACACACCCCCTTTCTTCTCGAGCACCCTAGAATTGAAGTTGTTTATGCCGACTGCCTGGTCAAGGAACAGTTAAAGCCGGTGTTGGAAGGAATTGAGTTTGCGTACTACCTCATTCACTGCATGAGGGCTAAAAGTAGCGATTTTTCGGATCTCGACAGGAAAGCTGCGCAATGTTTCATGGATACAGCAGAAGAGGCGGGTTTGAAAAAAGTTATTTACTTGGGAGGATTGGGAGAAACCAACGTCCGCCTATCTAGGCACCTGCAAAGCCGAATTGAAGTGGGAGAGGTTTTATCAAACAGTTCCATTCCTGTCATTCGCTTGCACGCAGCAATTATAATTGGAACGGGGAGCACTTCTTATGAGTTGCTGAAGTCCCTGGTAAAGCATAATCATTGGATCCCGTTTATGGTCGAGTTTAATAACCTTTGTCAACCCATCGCTATAAGAGATGTCATCAAATATCTTGTCGGGATAATGGAGGTTCGGAGCAGTAAAAGTCGCGTGTATCAAATTGGCGGAAAGGAGGTGTTAGCTTACAAAGATATGATTACTAGTTTTGCGCGCATCTTGAATAGAAAAATTCGGCTTTTCGATGTCTTCTGGGTCCCTCTGCCGGTTTCAGTTTCATGCAGGATATACGCATTTTGGCTGCACTTATTTACCTCCGCACCAATTAACACCATATCTTTGCTGCTTGATAGTTTAAAAACCGACGTTGTGTGCCTTAACGATGACATCAGAAAAATTCTTCCATTTGAAACCATTGGGTTTGATGCGGCGATCAGGCGGGCCTTGGAAAGAGAAAAAAAATCTCAGGTATTTTCTCACTGGACCGATGTCCCTCCGCATACCATGCGCGACTTACTGCCTCTATGTGAATACGAGTCAGCAAATTTTAAAATTGAAGAATATTCGATCGAAATTCCTACGAATTCAAAAAATTTATTTCAACTAATCACCCAAGTAGGCGGAACGCACGGTTGGATGCAAGGTAATTTTCTTTGGAAAGTTCGCGGTCTGGTAGACAGACTGTTTGGGGGGGTCGGTCTCCAGAGAGGGCGCCGAGACCCCGTTTGTTTGCGAGTTGGCGATTCCCTAGATTTCTGGCGTGTAGAGAAACTGGATCCAGGCAAGGAATTACTTTTGAGAGGGGAATTAATCTCACCGGGACTATCTTGGCTACAATTTCTTTTAAATACCCGAACAAACCACTCGACTCAATTGACTCTCAAAGCCCATTTTATTCCGAAACCATTTTTTGGGCAGATTTACTGGTCTCTTATGTCAAAATTTCATAGCTATATTTTTAATGGCATGCTGGTCCATTTTTACCAGAGGGCCACCAACTCAAGGACTCAATTAACCTGAAAGGCATTATTCCTCCGAGCGCCCTTTCTAACTTTATGGATAGGAAAGCAGCGGTATGAAACCCTTACAAAACTCCATAACCCCCAAACTTGAAGAGATTCAAAAGGATGGGAAACTAGAAAGTCATAAAAGTCGTTTGGGGCAAATTTGGGTTTTTGTAATAGGTTCTTTTTTCTGCCTGGTTGTTTCGGTTATAGCCTGGTATACCCTAGGGCGGGTTGAAACAATAACACGGGCAGACCTATCTAGTTCCCTCAAGACCATCCTCAGGACTACCAACTCTGCCTTACAAATTTGGGAGTTTGAGCGGAAAGCCGATGCCGTAACTGGAGCTGAATCCGTCGAACTGCGGGCAAATATCAAAGAACTATTGAAAGTGCCTCGAACCCGCGATGCACTGATGAGCACCCCCGTTCGAACGAAACTCAACACTCTGCTTGCGCCCAGAATCGGTGTATACGGTTACCTGGGCTACCTTGTTATAGCACCCGATTTATCGAATATTGGGTCCTCGCAGGATACCAACCTAGGAGTAACCAATTTGCTGGCCGAGCAGGGAAATTTTCTGGAAAGAGTTTTTGAAGGGGAAACCCTTATCAGTCATCCTCTCATTTCAGATGTTCCATTGTTAAATATCTATAGCGGGAGAATTGTAGAGGGAGAACCCACTATGTTTGTGGTGACACCCGTGTTCGATGACGAAGGTGGGATTGTCGCTGCCCTAGGTTTCCGATTAGATCCAGCCATCGATTTTACCCGGATTCTTCAACTCGGGCGAACCGGGCAAACGGGTGAAACTTATGCCTTTAATTCCAAAGGTACTTTACTTTCAGAAAGCCGCTTCGATCGGGAACTACGCATGGCCGGTCTGACAAAAAACAGAGGGTTGCTTTCAATTGAAATCCGCAACCCTGGGCAAACCTTGTCTGAAGGGCTTCAACCTCAACCACCTACAAATGAACAGCCCTTCACAACCATGGCGAATACTGCAATATCGCGTCGTTCCGGGGTAAATATTGACGGTTATCGAAACTATCTTGGGGTTGAGGTGGTAAGCGCTTGGACCTGGGATCCAGGGATGCAATTGGCCTTGGCCACCGAAGTCAGTGTGGATGAAGCCTACCGGTCGTTCAATTTCGTGCGAAAACTTATCTTAAGCGCAATGGGACTGACGGGAGTTTTGGCCATCGGCATCACTTTTATGGTCAATATTGGTCGCACTCGTGCCCTCAGTTTGGTATCAGCAGTAGATGTGGGTCGTGACCGTGCACTTCAATTTGCCAAGATGGCCCAGGAAAGAGAAACGCGCATGCGTGGAGTGGTCGATAACGTGGGAGATGCGATCATAACTTTTGATGGGCAAGGTACCATCGAATCTTTTAGCCCTGTAGCTGAAAAAATATTTGGGTACTTTTCACCTGAAGTGGTAGGACAGAATATTAGCATATTGGTGCCAGAACCTGATCGCAGTGCTTACAGTAACTATCTCAGGAATTATCTGGAAGCGGGTAAAGCAATAATGATCGGGGTTGAACGTGAAGTCGAGGGAATGAAAAAAGATGGAACCGTTTTTCCTTTGGACATAACGATCAACGAAATGTGCTTCGAAGACAACAGAATATTTATAGGAACCTTACGTGATATCAGTGAACGCAAACAGGCTGAAGATAAGTTAAAACGATCTCACGAAGAGCTTCAAGTAACCCATCAGGAACTCAAGGCATCCCTGACCGAGGTCCAGAAAGCCCACAACAGCCTGGTAGCGTCAGAAAAATTGGCTGGTATTGGCGGGTTGACCTCAGGAATATGCCGCGAAGCTTTGGGTATTCTCGGTACGATCTCGGTTCAGCTTCAAAAACTAAATGGGATGCAACATAAAGATTCGAGTTGGACTCAAGCCGTACGTGTGTCGCATGAAGAGACCGCCCGCCTTGAAAAAATTATCCATTCACTCCTCAATTTCTTTAAGAAAGGTAAAGAAGAAGTGGTATCGGTTCGGATTAATGAGGAATTGGATTCCGTTCTTACCATGATGGATCACCATCTAAAATCGAAGGGGATTGAAATCAACAAGCAGTTTGATTCTACTTTACCTACCTTGCGAGTTGACCCGGAAGAAATGTCCCAAGTTTTTTTCTACATTATCGACAATGCGAGACAGGCTATGCCCGAAGGAGGAACGTTAGCAACAAGCATCAAGTATAAAAAAAAGAACGGCACTGATTACATCAGGATAAACATTACCGACAACGGAGACGGGATTAGAAAAGAAGATTTGAAACAAATTTTCAATCCTTTTTTTAGCAACAAACCTACAGGGCAAGGAACGGGCATGGGACTCTCGGTTTGCAGTCATCTGATTAAAAAAAATGGCGGCGACATCAGCGTGGAAAGTGAGAGAGGAAAAGGAACCACCTTTAGCATTGACCTACCTTGTTTAAAAACCTAAGAGTTCTGCCAACCCAACCTCTTTTTTTCCGACCTTCACATAGTCAAGAATCCTCTTGAAAAAAAATTACGTAACTTTTACAAACAAAATTTTTTTACGGTGGTAGGATTTTTTTGTTAAAGAATTTTACCTCTTAAAAGAGAGCTAAAAAACATGGTTGCTTCTTGGACGCGGACGATTGGGAAATCTAGGCAGACAAGTAAAGATAGCGCGCGTTTCTCGAACACAGAAAAACCAAAAATATTATTAATTGGGATACCCGAGGCAGACCCGAGTTATTGGACCATGAATATAGCTCAAGCCCCTCAAGGGCCAACGTTGCGCAGGCCCCTATTTCTACCAGATTTTATTTGTCAAAAAATCAACTCTCACCTGAAGTATATTTACAACCCCAAGAAAAATGCTCCCTACGTGGGCATGCATCTTATAAAACAGAATTTAGAAAATGACATAAAAGGCGGGATAGATATTTCTCTTATTGATTACCCGACAGAAAAGGAAATTATGAGGATTACTAAAAAAAATTTCTTCAAGATTATCGGGATTGGGATTGGGTGCGAAAACAAGGTATATGAAGCTAAGAAACTGGCCAAAAAAATCAGGCGTAATAGCAAAAATAAAGAAGTGTCAATCGTTTTCGGTAACTATGGGGCCACCACAGGGAAGAAACTTGGGATATTGACTGAAGCTGACGGTACAGTTTTAAAAGACAGCCCGGAAGAAATAGAAGCCAAGGAAAAACAGGGGAAGTACCCTTACACTGGTGAGGGAGTGCAGAGTATTAGGGCGTTCTTGCTTAATAACCAGGAAAAACTTGGCCTGGAATTAAAAGTAAAACCTGACGCGCCTATGGTTTCCTACCCCGTACCAGATCCAGATTTACCTCCTGACAACTTTTTTTTAAGATGGTTGGCGATAAAGATGGGGTTCTTTGGTACACCCAAGGATATGAACAAGCTGGCAGTTTCTCTCGGATGTATGAATAAGTGTTCATTTTGTAATACCGCCAAAAACTTTGGTAACAAGACCTTTCTTTATACAAAAGCCCAAGAAATGTATCAGGCCATGAAAAAACAGATCGATGCAAATGAAGCAAGAAAGGATTATGTTCCTGAAACCCTCTTTTTTCTCATGGACGAAAATTTTATGCGCCCACTGGCCAATACAGAGGAACTTTGCAGGCTGGTAGAAGAATCAGGAAAAAATATCCGTTGGGGAACTTTTGGTGACATCAGGGGTTTATTAGAATACAAAAAAAAATACCAGGGGTTTCGTGGGTTGGTGCGTGGAGGAATGCTTTCAATTTGGATTGGGTTGGAGTCAAAAGCCGATGTATTTAAAAAACGAGGTGGTGCGAGCATCGACGAGGTAGAAACAATCATCCGTGAACTTCAGGAACTTGGAATACTGGTTTTTGGTTCGTTTATACCCGGCTTGAGTATTCACACAGAAAAAGAAACAAGGGTACTAATTAACGAAGATGAAATTAAAATGAAATTAATTAAGGAGGAGAAATTAAACGAAACACAATTAAGAAAAGCCATTGACGCGGAGGTGGCAGCAAGAAAAGAGAAAGGGCAGTACGATCTTTTAAATATATGGGAAGATATTCAATGGTGGTTGAAGTTGAACACAGCTGCCAACCAGGTGATGATGCTCACCGATACTCGTTTGGTCAACCCCTTAACTAAGGAACCAGTACTTGATCTTTCGGATGAGGAGTTTGGACACACGTTCCGGCGGGATACCCACCCAAATATTTCTGGGAAGAGACTCGAAGAAATAGATAAAGAAGCTAGAAGTTTATTTTACCAGAAAAACGGCCCCGTCGCGCTGCGCACCGTGCTGACCATGTGGGACGGGTATAAAAACTTGAAAGATTCTGACAACCCTGCTGAAGTTAGAGCAACAACTTATTACTACTGGCTAATCAAACGTTCTTTTCAAGCGATTTCCTTGTCTCTAGTTTTTTTTTCCGAAACCATTTTTGAAAATTGTTCCGGATCGTTTCTAAACCGCCTAGCTCAATTTCTTGATGATTTTGAAAAATCAACGCCTCCAAAAAATGATCTTAGTGATGAATATCAACGAGTGTTCAATAAAGATGAGCGCGTGGTATCCAAAACTGCCAAGTGGTGTGCAGCTCGTCTACGAACCCATTTTATCGGGAAGCATTTGCATAAGGATTTAGGTGAAATGGACCTAGTTTATTTGCCGGATTCCTCACCCACTGTTCCAAACGAAGCGTAGGCCCAACCGCCCATTTTTACGCAATCAACCTCTGATTTCAGATTGATTCGAAGACCAGGTTCTTGTCCTTTATAAATCATTTCCTGTAAAGCTATTTTGCAGATCTCCCCTCTAAAAAATCCAGGATACTCTTAAAGAAAAAAACCACCTCATACCGTGGGACTTAACTCAATACCAAGGCACAAAAAGTTTATTCATCGGTTTTTGTCCGATTTAAAAATAGGATCAAATCCGATACCTATAAATTCAAATAAATGAAATATTGGCTAGAGGTAGGTGATCTTTAATCAACAGCGTACTCAGGTTGTTTGTTGAGGAACATTGTTGAAAGAGGCAATTGAAACATAACTTGTTCGCTGTTGTGCAAGTAATGAAACCCAACGACTTTTCTTCTGAGTTGCTGGTTTCTTCTTTCTCTGCCGAGGTATTAAGTCATGCTTATTTCAAATCTCAGCCACGATATTATCAAGTTGATCTTGTTCACGGTTTCCTTTGTTTTTCAATCTACACAGTTATGAAAACAGGGTATTAATTCGTTCGATCTATGAAAAATAAAAAAAAGAAAAGAAAGCGGCAAATTGAAGTCTTTGTCTCCATGTGCCGGATATGTTTTGACGCAATAGATTTGGTGAATAGCCTTGCCGGTCCAGACGACGAGGTAACGATTTTAGATGTGGAAAAATCGGTAATTGCCGACAGGGCAAAGGAACTAGATATTCTCTCTGTTCCCTGTGTGGTGATTGATGGCGAGGTTGCTGGTTGTTGTCAAAAGGGTTTCCCCTACGAATGGGAACCACTAAAAGCTGCTGGTCTGGGACAACCCTTATCCAAAATTGGAAATAAGCATGACTTAATACCTCGGCAGATAAAGAAGCAACAAGAGGTGAAAGGACCAAGGTGTGACTGAGATTGTTTCGAAATTCGTTAAACCTGATGTTCCACAGCAATCTGAGTTTGGGCATTTATAAATGCACTGGTTGGACTTGCCCTCCCTCCAGTAGCAAGGCCCTGCTGTTCCTTGTTGGTAACGGGCTTTAAGAATAGGCAGTCATGGAACAAACCAGCGGAGAACAGACAAGCAGGTTCCCAACCCAACTTTACTATCGCGGCAAAACAAATATGTATCGTTTGCATGAGGTATTCTGCCGGGTTGCAACTATCGTTAGAGAACGCATCAATGCAGAGCGCCATGTTGACATCCCCATTACCTCTGGGTTATGGGGGGGAGGATACCTGGTATGTAATCCACAGGGGGAAGTTTTATCAAGAGTCATTCGCTTTTACTCTATTGTCAACCTGCCGCAAAACAGTCTCCTTGATGAACCGAAAAATTTTGAATACCTGATGAAAATTTATTGCCAGACATGTCGAGATGTCTTTAGGGTTTATTACTTGGAGTTTGAAAAACCGCAGTGGGGTGAACGCATCCCATACACAAATAAAATTAGGCCCAGCATAAGTATGCAAATGTGGGAGCGAGATACAGAGGTACAGTTCATGCGAGCGTTCTTTGTTTGGAATACAGCCACATGGGAAGAGTCTCTCATTTTTGATACTCTCCGCAATATCAAGCAACTCAAGGAACTACTTGATGTTAGCCGATGGCCTACTAATAAGGCAAAAGAAGAACTCAGGTTTGCTTTGCAGGATATTCTCATCGTTTACCACACTCTACATAATGCATTAACCCCGGATTTTCTAGAGCATGCCCGACCTTACATGCAGGAGCTACTCGGCCACTTTTTAGAAGGATTGCATGATCGTGACCTGGTTAACGATCTTTTTTACCGAGCTTACAGTAATTTGTATGTTTACGGATTTGAAGAAGCCTTGGACGTTCACTACAAACAACACGACCTAGATATTCGCAGAGTGGAAGACTGGCCGGTAGAAAAGATAAATTGGGTTCCTGAGGAGCTTAAAGAAAAACTTATTCACCCTCTTCGGCAAACTTTTTTAAGATTTAAAAATAACCTGGAGGGAGAAAATCTAGGACAAAACTGTTCATACCTTTCACTATACAGTTAAAAAAACAGGTGTCACATGCTTGAAAAAGATGAACTGATTTCAACACTAACCCACCCTGGAAACGTTCGTTTCCATGCAAACAAGAATGAAGTATTGACCATCTTGAAGGAGGCAAAAAACTTAAAAAAAATATCCATAGGTGATATTGAAACCTGGTTTCTCGATAACAAACCAACTATCGCCAACACCAGAATTAGAAGGTACTCCACGGGGCATTTCGTTTTTTATAACTCAGAAGGAAAGCGTTTTTTGTTTGCTGATCCCGAAGGACACCCTTTGCATGAATGTGAATGGAAAACAAACGCGAAAGTCAAGGGAGCTGAGTTGACTTCGGTTCGAATGCAACTGGATTGTAAACAATGGGTCGGCATCAAACCAAATGCAAATACCTTCTCCGTTGTTGTAAACCTCAAGGAGGACCCACGATCATTAGAGATGTCATTGGATGACCTGAGAAAAAAAGCGGCTAGAGCGTGGGACATCCCCATATCCGAAATTGAGCATTTTTATAAAGACGAAAATTTTATTCGCCATGGTGCCAATACCTACGAAATTCGCCTAACCAAAGACGCCCTGTATTTATTGGTTAACGAAACCTTTGACCAAACGATCTTTGTCAGCAATATGCCCAAGACAAACTGGGAGGCACTTGACATTATCACAGTGGTAGAACTGTTCCAGTCGGTACCCCCTGGCGCGGGTGGAGCTGCTTTCGAATTTTTATGGGGGTTACGCGAGGATCAGGCGCGGGAAAAACAGCCAGAGCCTTTGCGGTTTAGAGGATTACCGGTTTATCCTTCTGAAAAAGCATTCCAAATATTCTCCGCTTTCTTTTCCCCCACCGCACCCGGGGGCGAAGACGTCATGGACGTGTTCATGGACTTTCACCGTTCTCACCAGATCAGTTGGAATCTCAGAGCCAATCCTCCATGGAGATATTTCTCAGATGAACATTCAGTCTGCCTGACAGTGCAAGATAATTTTCTATACAAGGTAACATCGGTAGACGACTCAACGGCCTTGCCTTTTACTAACTGCTCACGAGGAGCAAAGGATTCCTGTCAAAGGCAAGCCCATGTCTCAAAAGACTCCATAGTCCTTCTTGATAGTGAAGAGGTTGTGAAAACAATTCCTCTTCTATCGCAGTGGCAAATTTCTCCTCAAAATGCTGATATCCCAAAACAGCCTGCTCAGCCTTTCGGTTGGCGAAAATTTTTCAAATACTCTCTTCCTAAAGTAGATCCAGCAAAGGCAGCTTTGGCGGTTCCATTCTATCCTGAAGGTGCAAAGAAAATTGAGGAACGATCTCTTCAGCCAATGGTTGTAGATCAAATATTTCTTTACATGGAAATGTTTCAGGGTATGCCAGGTCGATTAGAAAAAACAGATCGTGTGCTTGTCCACAATTTTGATGCCGCGATTGCCGGTTGTATTGATTGTAAGCGCAAACGAACCTACAAAGTGCTGTTCAATAGCCCGGAGTTTGCTCAGAGAAACGCGCATTTTTTGTGGGATTACGCGGTATCGAAGGGCCAGCTAAATAATTTGCGAGAGGTTTTTTTTCTGCAAGAAAAAGAATATGCCGAGTCAGTTTACAAAGAGGAATATGAAATGATTTTTCGATGGATTCCGTTCGAGTCTTATCACGATCCGATCACCTGCGAGAACATCTTAAACTCCGTATGCCATGCCATGGCCTCCAACGCACTTTTATTCATAGTGGGGCCAAGCAGAATATCCAACTCGTTCAAGAACCATTCTTTGCAAAATATTTTTAGCGACCCGGTGAAAGACATGCCTTTTTTTATGCAGCATAAAAAGATGTACCCAGAGACACAAGTTAACTCGGAGGTGTCAGTTTTTTTAGCTCAAAAAACAACCCAAAAGAGTTCTATAAAAGCTCAAAAGCCACATACCCAAGTATCATGGAGAACCGTCAAAGGAAAGGTATTAAGCACTGCATAAGCCCATAGATGCTTTGATGAAGAAAAATTTGCAGAGCTGGAATTTTTTTTTGGTAATAAAAATGATGAAAACGCAAAACATCACACCCCTGCATGTCTTGGAAATTTTCCTAATGAAGGAGGCCGATGAAAAGTGTTTTTATATCACTCTGGCAAAGCATGTCTCAGATCCAGAAGTTCGGAGTTTTTTAAACTTAATGGCCTATGAATCGACCCAACATGAGGTGGATATAAAAAAGCTTCTTGGAACTAATGAGGTAAAACGTGGGTACAGGACAAATACAACCGCACCCAGTAGCTTCATAAAAGAACATTTCCAAACCGATATTTTTCCTACAGGCAATGATATTCCCGAAATTGCTCCAGAGTTTGAGGGGACACGAGAGCTATTAGATTTTTCTCTTGAAACAGAACTGGTTACCGCAGAGTTTTATAAATTACTTAGCGAACATTGTGAAAAAATATCGGCCAAGCAGGCCCTACTCCTGCTCGAAAAAACAGAGCTTGAGCGCGCAGAAAAAATAAAATCCTTTGAAAGAAGTGTTTCTGAAAAAAGTGCCCACATAAATGAAGCCAGCTACTTATAACTATGACGTTGTAATCATCGGAGCAGGAATAGTTGGGTTTAGTATTGCCTTTCGGCTGAAGCAGACTGACCCTGATCTCAAAATCGCTGTAGTGGGTAATAGCAGGAACCCGTTAATGGCTTCCAGAGCTGCGGCCGGAATGTTATCCCCTTACTGTGAGTGTGAACAAGATGACCGTTTCTTTTTTTTCTGTCGAGAGTCCCTTCAGAAATATCCCAAGTTTATTGAAGAGTTAGAATCCGTCAGCGGACTTAACGTTCATTTTTCAATGGCCGGGGCGATTATGCCTCAGAGTTCGGTGGAAAATGAGTGGGAAAATCGTCTTCGTTTTTTTAAAGACGCCCAGGCAACTTACGAGGTGTGGTCTAGAAGGCAGATACATGAAAAACTTCCCTATATATCTAGTGAGTGCGGGGATGTGGTTTGGATAAAGGAAGGGGTCGTCAATAGCAGGCAACTCCACGATGCTTTAATGAGCGCTGCATCACTGCTTGGTGTTGAGATTATCGATCATGAGGTAACAGGGTTTTTGCGTGCCAACGGCTCTATCGACGACGCTCTAACCGATATCGGACTGGTTAGTGGGAAAAAATTTGTCCTGGCAGGCGGTGGCTGGAGCAAACATTTAGGATTGGGAATTGGTATTGCCATCCCTATCAAACCGATTAAAGGCCAGATGTGTCGTTTGCAAGTCGAAGAAGATCGACTCGGATATACCGTACACGGATTTCTTACATACATCGTTCCTTGGGGAGATGAATACGGATTTATCGTGGGATCCACCATGGAAGACTGTGGGTTTGATTCCAAGGTATATGACAGCACCATTGATAATTTAATCGACAATGCGTCTGCAATCTTGCCTTGCCTACACGATGCCCCTCTAGTTGAAAAGTGGACAGGATTTCGCCCAACCACCGAAGATGAGATGCCCATAATGGGGGCGAGCGTGCGCTACGAAAATTTATACTATTCCACCGGGCATCATCGCAATGGAATACTGCAAACACCTAACCAAGCTGACTATATGACCAAAATCATCCAGGGAAAACTCAAAAACGAAATACAAGAGTTTTCACCCACAAGGTATGGACTTTGAAAAAGTAGTTAATTTTAACCAAGCAAAGAATTAAAAAAATATGTTTAAAAAAATTTATTTACCGTTAGACAATTCAGATTATTCCAACGCCTGCATTGATATCGGCCTAGACTTGGCCCAAAAACTTGGATCCCAAATTGTTGCAAGCCATGTCTACGCGGCCAAAATGCATGACACTCGTTTTCGCCAAATGGAAAGCGGACTCCCTGAGGAGTACCAGGATGAAAAGGAACTCGAAAAACAACGGAATATTCATGATGCATTGATCACCAAAGGGATGGAGGTAATCACAGAATCTTATTTGGACGTACCTAAATTCAAGTGCAAAGCAAAGGGAATCCCGTTCACTGGGAAAGCCCTAGAGGGTAAGAATTGGGTCGAATTGGTAAAGGACATTAATGAAACTGACTACGATTTGGTCATCATGGGAATCATGGGGCTGGGGTCCGTCCGGGAAAGCCAGATCGGCACGGTAACTAACAGGTTAATTCGCCGTATCCAAACGGACACCTTATTGGTGAAACATGTTCCCGAACTGCATGCGGAAGAAAAGTCGTCCAGTGGGAAAATTGTCGTTGCCGTTGATGGAAGTGGACACTCTTTTGGAGGTCTTAAAACAGGAATTGAACTAGCCAAACTATGGAATCGGCCCCTAGAGATTATTTCCTCCTTTGATCCGTATTTTCACTACGCCATGTTCAACAGCCTCGCCGGTGTTCTTTCCAAGGAAGCCAGCAAGGTATTCAAACTGGAACAACAAGAAAAACTACACGAAGAAATTATCGATAAAGGACTGGCAAAAATTTATCAGGCTCACCTTGAAGTTTCCAAGAAGGTTGCTGAAGAGGAGGGTATGAATTGTACGGTACGCTTGTTGGATGGCAAAGTTTTTGAAAAAATCCTGCAATATACCCGCGAAGAGAATCCTTTCCTACTGATTATGGGCCGGATAGGGGTCCATGGTGTCCCGGAAATGGATATCGGGGGTAATACCGAAAATCTGGTCAGGTTAGTGCCCTGCAACGTCTATTTATCCAGCAGAGTGTTTAAACCTAAGATCGATACGATCGCAGAGGAAAGTATTGAATGGACTGCCGAAGCCAAGGAGCGGCTGGGGAAAATACCCGGCTTCGTTCGACCCATGGCAACGTCGGCTATTTTGCGCTACGCCATGGAAAGGGGATACAGCATGATTACATCCGGCTTGATCACCGAGGCTTGTGAGAACATCCTGCCAGCAGGTTCCATGGAAGCCATGGGCTCAATCGGCCAGGACTTAAAAGAAAAGGCAAGGATGGAAAACCGCTCGGACCCTTACGCTTCTCCTGATCCAGGTATGCTGAAAGAGAAAATGATGGCTGCTCATGCAAAAAAATCCAGATCGACAATCAAATTAAAATGCACCGGGTGTGGCACCGTAATGGGAGAAGGAGTCATTAAGTGTAGTGTATGCAATGCTTCCTCTGAAAAGTTATTGCCCGTAATGAGGAAAGAAACTTCAGTAAACTACGAAGAAGAGGGAGAAGTCTCCGTGGTGATATCTTTTGATTCGAAGAGTTTCAAATGGACTCGTGAGGCTCTAAATCGCCTGGAAAGTTTCCCAAAAGGGCACTCCCGAGAAAAAGCCCGAGCCAGAGTGGAGAAAAATGCCCGGTTACGTGACATCTCCATCATCACGCTGGATTACTTGGATGAAGTTTTAAACCTTGGTGAATTGCCTTCGGATCGGTAAAACAAAATCCATCTTTAAACTGGTCCGTGATGGTTACTTTTAATATGAATACCAGAATTATTCAATCCGTGTGGAGAAGGTTCGCTAGTAAAGGGTTATCCTCCTTAACCTTTGCGGCAAAGCCATCAGAGCAAAACGCGCGAGCCTTCTTCTGTCTCCTATTAAAAAAAATGTGCGTCTTGAGCTCAAAATAGCCACCTCCAACAACACAAAAAAATGAACCCCGTAAAACAACTCATCCGAAAAACAGTGACAACCACAGAGCGCGCACGGTTATTGAATATTTATCTCATGCGTTTACAAAACTTCAAACTCAAACATAAAGTGGTGAGGGAGCAACCATGAACACACACCAGCAAACTACTAAAGACGGGAGATGGGATACTTCAAACTTAGATCTGGAAAGAGTGTTTTTTAAGTTTTCTCCTGCAGCAGAAGAACAGTTTAAATATTTTATTCAGAATATGGGTGAGTTTAACCAAATAACAGATCTTAATATCTCAAAATTAGATCTCCCTCAATTCTTGAATGAACTGGAATTATGTCGGGAGGAAATTGAGAATGGACAACGGTTTATTATCCTGCAACCGATCGAAGGGCTTCGTTACAATGAGATTCAAATACAATGCTGGATAGTTTCAATTTTACTGGGATTCCCATTAAATCAAGACCAATATGGCACGCGTCTCATTCATATTTATGACCGTGATAGAACTAAGCGAATCAAAGATGGTGCGCGCTACCACCAGACGCATGAAAACGGGGCGGTTCATACGGATAATGTCAATACTCCGTTACCCTGGCACTATCTGATGGTAGGTTGTGTTTCCCCAGCCATGATTGGCGGTGAAAACATAATTGTAAGTGCACTTTCTGTGCATGACTTCCTTGAGAAAAAAGCTCCTGACCAACTAGCTGTTTTGAGAGAGAATTTTTGGTGGGAATGCCGGGGTATCTCTGACCAATTATACCAGGCGCCAATCATTACCTACAATAGCGCGGGAGAACCTCTGTTTCGATACTTAAGAACCTACTTGGAATTTGCGCATGTGAAGGCTAAGCAACCCTTAACAGATAAACAAATACAAGCCTTAGACGCCTTGGATGCCGCGTTGAACATGTCGGATTTTCAAATAAAACATAGACTAAAAAAAGGTCAAATATTAGTGGCCTATGATAGTCAGATTTTTCATGACCGGGAATGTTTTATGGATTATCCAGGGTCAATCTCAGTGGAAGAAAAGCAAGCCGGAGAAAGTGGAATTCTTCGGCGCTCCTTAGAAAGAACCTGGATAAAAAAGAAATAAAAGCGATCCTTTTCATTTTTTCTTATATACTTCGGTTTGTGGGTAAAAGGTATACCACGCAAACCAGAAACCAACGACTGAGGGTAGTTCCTTCCCCTCTTCGTTGCGGATGACTGCGGTTGTAGACGACTTGTCGTAATGGACCGTAACAGGAATCCCTCCCACAATATCCCTCACCGAACCCCCAGTCTTTTCAAGTTCCGAAAATGGATAGGCCTTAATCGCGTCCTCAGCGAGCTTGATGCCTACAATCTTTTCCTTGGGGTGAAACTTTGTGCTGACGTTATTAATATCAAACATCAAGTGCCGACTTTTTCCATAACCCACATAAGGATTACGGTTATAGTTGCGGCTGTATCCAGTTTTGTCAGACAACACCCAAGTCTTGGGGTGTTTTCGTTTCCACTCTTTCCAATTCGTTTGAGTTGAAGGGAGTAGCTTCAGCCACATTCCGGTGAGAGGGCCGGTCACTGCTTTTGACTTGATTTGGGACCACAAGCTTTGAGTCTGGTGGTCGTACAACAGCATATCGTTTTGGTAAAGAAGCCCTGACACACCGAAGGTTAATTTTTTGTTTTCATTGCAGGCATCAAGCGAGGCAAGAACGTCTTTTCGATCGCTACGCGCTATCCCACCTGAGCATCCAGTTATCACAGACTCAAACACCATCCCTGTGCCGCACAGAGGACAGAAGGTAACAACGATGGGGTGTCCGGCAACGTTGTCGTTCACGATTTCGTGCCAGTTAAGAATCTTGATCGGATAAGCTCTGGCCTGTCCCCCGAGAACAAAACCGAGAACCCGGTCGCGGTTTTTGAGAAAACCGGCATTAGCTTCTACAGCGGGTACGAATTTAGGTCGCATAATGGCAGGAATACCGTCTTTGCCTGGCCCACCATCGCGGATATCTGAAAGAGGTATGCTGTGACTCGAAAAATCAAATCCCGAGAGAGTCACTACCATAACCCCCCACGCAACTCCTTTCACGAAGGTATCTTTGAAGTTCATTAACAACACCTTTAGTCAATTGGTTCTGGTTTAGGAATTTGACAAAAACCCTGCGGTGGCACCGATAGGGCACTATTGAATTTACTCGACATATTTTGAAAACCGATTAATCCCGTGAGCTCCACAATTGTTTCGTCATCAAAGTATTCCTTCATTTTCGTGATCGTCTCTTCGTCCACTCTGGTATGAGAGCAGGTCATTTCTTCAGCGTACGAAAGGGCGACTCGTTCTTTTTCATCAAAAAGAGGACTTTCGCGCCAGCTATTTAAAGCTTCCACTTTTTCTAAAGTAATTCCAAGTTTTATGAGAGTGGCTGAATTGATGTCCACACAAAAAGCACAGGAATTAATTTGAGATACCCTTACCGTGATAAGAGAACGAAAAGCCGGGCTAAGAGGCGAACCTCTTCGGTTAAAAACCCCATAAAGAAGCGCTATTGCCATAAAAACCTTGGGCACTAAACCCCAAACAAGACTTGAATCCAAAACAGCGCCGTACTTTCGTCTTTGGTTCCAAAAAAATGGACGAAAATACCACGGGTATTTATTGAGTGGTTTTATATCAATATGCATAACATAGATCCTCCAAAGTTTTGGCTTCTGAAGGCGATGAAGCACAGACCACCGCTGACCTGGTGTTTAATATTCCGTGTACCAACATTACAGTTGGCAAGCCAGCAAAGAAAACTTGATCAGGCAAGCAGGATCAAGCTCGGCCAGAATATTCTACTCAGATATTTAAGTACAAAAATATCTTATCAACACAGCGCTTTGTAAGCTGAGCAACAGGTTTAAAATCAGCACAAAGAGCACTAACTCAAATGGCTTCACAAACTCTAACAACAAACACATTAGCCGTAGGGTGTTTGTATTAGCAAATAAATACCTAATAAAATCAACAAAATATAAAAAGCTAATTTGATTGTCCCTGTTTTCTCATGTTGCATAATCTCACCTCCTTTGAGGGCAGACTAAATAAATTCGCAGTATTAGTACATAGGAACAAATCTGAAATTTTAATAGGATCAATCCGATCTTAAAAATCGAAAAAAAAGTGGCCAGTAAGCTTTAATCTATGGAGAAGTTAACGTAATGGCAAAAGGACTGAATAAAATTAGAGATAGAGACACTATTTGTGTGATAGGAGGTGGACCAGGAGGAGCTGCCTGCGCGATCGCTCTTAAAATAGAAGCTCAAAAGTTCGGGAAGAATGTTCGCGTTGTGATCATGGAGCATAAGAAATTCTATGAACACAGGCACTACAACCAATGCATCGGGGTTCTTTCACCACCACTAGACAATATTTTACGAGCAAATCTTGAACTGGAGCTTCCCAGCGAATTGATTTGCAAAGAAATCAAAAGCTACTGCCTTCATTCCGACCACCTGAGTTTGAATCTCTACGGCCAGGACGATGGTAAAAGTTATGCTGTATCACGCTCAAAGTTCGACCTGTTCATGCTTGAGGAGGCAAAAAAAAGGGGGGTGATTGTTGTTCATAACCGCGTGACGGGCATCGAATTTTCAGAGGAAGAAGTACTGGTATATAGCGAAGGAGAAAATTGTAAAGCTTCAGTTGTCGTCGGTGCTTTTGGGATGGACGAGGGGACTGGGAAAATTTTTGAAAAAACCACGCTCTACCGTCAACCGGATTACCTAAGTACGATCATCACCCACATTTATCCGGGGGAGAAGTTTCTGAACCAGTTGGGTCAAAAAATCCATGCATTCATGTTGGCACAAAATGGTTTGGAATTCGGAGCGATCACGCCAAAATTCGATCATTTATCGATTAATGTCGCCGGACGCAAGGTTTCGTCCAAGGTCATGCTAGAATTTTTACGTTCTGGTTCAGTGCAGAGATTCCTCCCGCCCCACAAACGCAGAGAAAAACCTCTGAATTATTTTCTAGGAAAGTTCCCGATTGCGCCGGCTCCCGGACTTTTTGGAGACCGGTATGTGACTATCGGAGACGCTGCTGGGTTGATGCGCCCCTTCAAAGGAAAGGGGATTAACTCTGCCTGCCTGACGGGCATCTATGCGGCTCGATCTATCATCAACAACGGTGTGTCCGAAGAGGCTTTCAAGAAAAATTTCTATAAGGACTGTTTTGAGTTGACCAGCGATCTGCCCTACGGCAGAGCAGCCCGCTTACTCACCAACTTGTGCACCCGTTTCGGGTTTATGGACCACCTTTTGTCTATCGCCGCAACGGACCACGTGTTCATGGCTTGCCTCTTTAACAGTATTTCAGGACACAAACCTTACAAACAGATCATTCGGGAGACATTCTCTTTACCACTGGGTGCTCGCCTATTTATGGCGCTAAGTAAGCATTTTATTCTGCGTCAAACGGCAAAACTTCCACAGCCCTCCGCGGGTCGTTTTATTTCATAAATCTCTCTTTGAATTTATTTCTTGCTTGTCCTTTGAGAATAATTATCTTATCAAGGCGATAGAATGTGCCGCCGTGGTTTATGGCGGCCATGAGCAAGGTAGGGTTATATATAAGCTATGAAGGGATAGAACTGAAATTCTTTTACCGCAATTGAGTACATAGCGAGTACATAAACAAAATGGGCTATGAGAAGAATCTCATAACCCATTAATTTAAATGGTGGGCCGTCTCGGGATCGAACCGAGGACCTACTGATTAAGAGTCGGAGGACTCACTTGTTAACCATTGTTTTAATAACACTTACGGTGACGCTCGTTGCGTGTTGTGTCATTAAATGCCAAGAAGTGCCTATCAGATTGACACAAATCTGACACTTGGTAATAGATTTAACTTTTTTCCATTAACCACAAACTATCTCCAGCTAAAAAATAAATTTTCCCATTATTTGGATGAACTTGTATATCCCTTAATCTTCCAATTTCATCTTTAAAAATTATTTCTTCCTTCACATTAGTTAAATCCTTAAATTTCAATTTTCTTAAAGATTGATCCTTAAGAGAGGTTATTAAAGCATGACCATTCCATTCTTTAAATTCATCTCCTTTGTAAATGGTTATTGCACTTGCTGCGATAGATGGCACCCAATATTGAATTGCTTTTGTAAAACCAGGTTTCCATTTAGGTCCAATTGGAATACCTGAATAATTTTTTCCTCCCCAACCTAGTATTTTCCAACCATAGTTTTCTCCTTTTTTTGCTTCACCAAACCAATCACCACCTTTTGCGCCATGGTTACTTAAATAAATTTTTCCGTCAAATGGAGACAAAGTTAAACCTTGGGGATTTCTAATACCTATTTGATAGATCTCAGGCAACCAATTTGATTTACCTTCAAATTTTGGATTATCTTTTGGAATACTTCCATCAAGATGAATTCTAATAATACTACCCGGATGTTTAGTTGGATCTTGTGCAATCATACCTTCACCTCTTTCACCAGCAGATGCATAAAGATAATCTCCTTTGATCGCTAATCTTGAACCAAAGTGGTAGCCAGAGTTAATTGGAGGTTCTGCTTGAAAAATATTCTTAAATTTCAATTCTTTTTTATTTAACTTTGCTTTTGCAATTGAAGTGCTTGTTTTCGAATTTCCCCTATTTTCTGTGTATGAAATCCAAATTAAATTATCTTTGTAAAGAATATCTAGTAGACCTCCTTGACCATCTACTAAAAAGTTAAGATTATGCTCAATCTCTGAGACTTTTTTAGAATTGATATTTACAACTTTAATTTTTCCACTTTTCTCAGTAACTATTAATTCGTTGTTGCTAATAAAAGATGAACCCCATGGATTTTTTAGATCTACTAATTTTTGAAATTTATAATTTTCTGAAAAACTTGCTGATGGAAAAATTAAAAGTAAGAAAATTAATGACAAATATTTTTTCATAGCCATAGCGTTCTTGATTACTAACATAACTATTTTATTTTCTTGTTCAAATGTGAGTGGTTTGGTTTGCATAACGTAATAATACAGTAACTGGGTAGGGTTTATGAAGCAGGATCAATTCTGAGGTTCTGGCGACCCGTCTTTGCTCTTACTTGGCAAAGATTAGGGCAATTGCGGGGAACTCTTTCCGGCGTGTGGATAAAAACTAATGAGAGTGGACTTAGATAAAGGAGGCTGTTGATGAGTTTGGCTTCATTTTTTGGGTATTTTGCAGGGTTCTTAACCACAGTCGCGTTTGTACCTCAAGTGATTAAGACGTGGAAAACAAAATCCGCTGATGACTTTTCATTAGCGATGCTTTTAATCTGGTGCGCAGGAATTGCGTGTTGGATTGCCTATGGGTTTCTTCTGAATGCTGTTCCAATCATTTTTTGGAATTTAGCTACGTTACTTATGGGGGGAGCCCTCCTAGTAATGAAATTAAAATTCATGGGTTCAGATAACTGATTAAGAGTCAGAGTCAGGTTCAATAGTTTCAAGTGGCATAGTTTCGATGGTAGGACTGGGTTCAGTATTCACCGTAATGGAGTAAAAAAACTCGTAAACAGGAAGCGGGAGTTGGGTAGCATATTCCGGCATAAACTTCATTAAGGCATTTACAACTCCCCAAAAAGCAAGACCCACGGCAATGAATTTCATAATGTTATCAGTATCCATAACTGATTATATCATCTTCCCTACCCTAGCGGTATAATTGCGGCACTAAAACCAAACCATTCACGATTTTACTCTCACCCACTTTTCTTTTTTTGTTTGGTGGTTCTTCTGGGGAATTGGAAG
>Ga0066866_10000250_pt1 | contig 20556 bp, 19 predicted proteins | sample ETN01SmetaG_3_FD_66435 | JGI IMG/M metagenome (GOLD analysis project Ga0066866, IMG submission 66435) | Marine microbial and viral communities from oxygen minimum zone, Eastern Pacific Ocean - ETNP2014F12-01SV263 | ecosystem: Environmental > Aquatic > Marine > Oceanic ...
TCTTTTTGTTTTATTGATTTTGATGATCCAAATACTTTTAAAAATGAATTAACTTTAAATGAAATTGATAAGTTAACCAAGAGTTTAGGAAAATCTTTATTAAATGTAAATTTAACCGGAGGCGAACCTTTTGCAAGAAAAGACATAATTGAAATTGCAAAACTTTATGTTCAAAATACTACTGTTCAATCGATTTATGTAACAACAAATGGCAGCTTACCAGATCGCGCAGAAAATTTTGCAAAAACTATAATAAGTTTAGAAAAAGATATTGAACTAACATTTCAAATTTCTATAGATGATATGCCTGATGAACATAATAGAGTGAGAAAAATTGATAATCTTTTTGAAAGTTGTATTGAAACATATCAAAGATTAAAAAAAATTGGCAATCAAGTGAATCCAATAGTTAGTATAACAGTAAATCATGAAAACCATGAAAATGTTGAAAAAATTTTCAAATATTTAATTAACGAATGCAATGTTAATTCAATTAAATGTACTATTGTTAGAGATGAAGGTGTTTATAAAACTCCACAAGATAAAAAACAAAAAATTTACCAAGCATATTCTTGGTTGACACAACAAATTAATGAATTAACTAAAAAAAAGAAATTAAACAATTATAATATAAATTCAATTCAAGGCAAACTGCATAACGAGAAAGATAAAATTTCGTGGGATCTAATAAAAAAAATGTATTTAAAACCCAAGTATATAAGCCCATGTCACGCAGGCAGTTTATTTGGAATTATAACTGCTTCAGGACAAGTTTATCCATGCGAAATTTTGGAGAATAAAATGATCGGAGATTTAAGAAAGAATGATATGAATTTTATGAAAATTTGGAGCAGTGCTACGGCGAATAATACGAAAGAATTTATTTTAAAAACAAAATGTAATTGTAGTTATGAATGTGCTTTGACTTATAATATTTTAGGCAATTGGAGATATCAGCCAAGTTTAATTAGTTCTATTTTAAAATTTTAACTATATTTTTTATGAAGGCATCTACAAACATTATTATTCCGGCTATAGAACTAAATGACGAGTTAGTAAAAAGTTTAACAGAAATTAATAAGATTAATTTTTCTAATTTTTTCGTAAGTATTTTGCTTGATAAAAAACCAAAAATAAAATTGCCAAAGTTAAAATATACAGTAAAAAAAATTATAGTTGGAAAAATTAATATGTCGAAAAAAAGAAATATAGCAGCTAAGAAATTTAGATCAGAATATATTGCTTTTCTTGATAGTGATGCTTACCCAAATAAAAATTGGTTAAAATTAGCAATAAAATATTTAAGAGAAAAAAAAGGCGATGTAGTAGGAGGACCAGGATTACCTTTTCCAAAACAAAAATATTCTGAAAAAATATCCTATTTTTGCAAAAGATCTTTTTTTGTAACCGGACATCTTAATTTTAGAAAATATAAAGCAAAAAAGAGGTGCTGTGATTGGCTGGAATCATGCAATTTAATTATGAAAAGGAGTTTTTTTTTAAAATATGGGGGCATGGACAACAATAGATACACAGGAGAAGATAAAGAATTTTTTCAAAGAGTAAGAAAACAAAAACCTGATTTAAAAGTTTATTATAGTCCCGATCTTTTTGTTTATCACAGAGAGAGAGAAATATTTGGATTTTTTTTACAAAGAATGTGTTTCGGAATGGATTTTTTGAATCTAATAAAAACTGATACGGGTCCAAAAGGTTTTCAGCCATTATTTCCCATCACAATTTTTTTGACAATTTTATTTATATTAGTTTCAAGAATTGATTTAATTTTGAAAATAGAAATTTTGTTAATATCGATTCTAATAATAAATTCTATAATTTTAGTTAATATAAAAAGCTATATAAAATCATTAAAAGATCTAATGTTGACAGTTATTGCCATAGATTTTGCTAATATATTTTTTGCATTAGGTGGAATCATAACTCTTTTGGGTTTAAAAAAAGCATTAGTAAATAAAGTTTACATTTATTCTAGGCAGAGAAAAAACCAATGAATATCCACGAATACCAAGCAAAAGAAATTTTAAAAAAATTTGGAGCTAAAATTCCCAATGGTATTGTTTTTTTTTCCTCAGATGAGATAGATAATAAAATTAAAAACTTAAAAGTAAAAAAACTTATTTTAAAAGCCCAGATTCATGCGGGAGGAAGAGGAAAAGCTGGCGGGATAAAAACAGTTAATAATATTCATGAATTAAAAAAAGAAGCTAAAAATTTATTTGGAAAAAAATTGGTAACACCTCAAACAGGGGCAAAAGGAAAAAATGTTAAGACATTGTATGTTGAAGAGTCATGCAATGTGGATAAGGAATTTTATCTTTCATGTTTAATCGATAGATCAAGCTCCAAAATAGCATTCATCTCAAGTTCAGAAGGAGGCATGGACATAGAGAAAGTTGCAAGAGACACTCCTGAAAAAATTGTAACTGTAAAAGTTGGCTTAGTAAAATCAATAAATGAAAATTATATAAAAAAAATAACCAATTCCTTCAACTTGTCGAAAAAGTTAGAAAAGAAAGCTTCTGATCTTATTCAATTAATTTATAAAATAATGATAGAAAAAGACGCGAGTCTTATCGAAATTAATCCCTTAGTTTTAACCAAAGATAAAGATTTAGTATGTTTAGATGCAAAAATAAATTTTGATGACAATGCACTATATCGTCATGAAGATATTTTACTTTTGCAAGATTCAAATGAAATAGATCCAATTGAACTCGAGGCAGGTAAGCATGGTTTGTCCTATATTAAACTAGATGGAAAAATTGGTTGTATGGTAAATGGCGCAGGTCTTGCTATGGCGACATTAGATATTATTAAATTATATGGATCTGAACCAGCTAATTTTCTTGACGTTGGTGGAGGAGCATCAAAAGAGAAAGTATCTGCTGCATTTAAAATTATATTATCAGATAAAAATGTTAAAGGAATATTGATAAATATTTTTGGAGGCATCATGAGATGCGATGTGCTTGCAAAAGGAGTAGTCGAAGCAGCAAAAGAAATTAATTTGTCAGTACCATTAGTGGTCAGACTAGCGGGCACTAATGTAAAATTGGGTAAAGAAATTTTGGAAAAATCTAATTTAAAAATTATATCTGCAAACAATTTGTCTGATGCGGCAAAAAAAATTATTGAGGCAACAAAATAGTATGTCTATTCTGGTTAATAAAAATACAAAAGTAATATGTCAAGGTTTTACAGGATCACATGGAACTTTTCATTCTAAACAGGCTATTGCTTACGGAACTAATTTAGTTGGAGGCGTTACACCAAAAAAAGGAGGACAAGTTCATTTAGGAAAACCGGTTTTTAACTCAGTTGAAGAAGCAATAAAAAAAAATAGGGTAGATGCAACAATGATTTATGTTCCTGCCAAGTTCGCTGCATCAGCAATTATTGAAGCAATTGAAAATGAGATTCCTTTGATTGTTTGTATTACTGAGGGAATTCCAATAATAGATATGATTAAAGTAAAAGAAAAATTAACTAAATCAAAATCTCGTTTAATTGGTCCAAATTGCCCAGGAATTATTACTCCCGAAGAATGCAAAATTGGTATTATGCCAGGCAGTATTCATAAAAGAGGGTCCTGCGGGATTGTATCTCGATCAGGAACATTAACTTACGAAGCAGTTGCTCAAACTAGTGAAAATGATTTAGGTCAATCAACAGTTATAGGAATTGGGGGAGATCCTATTAATGGAACAAGTTTTATTAATTGCTTAGAACTTTTTTTAAAAGATGAGGAAACAAAATCGATACTAATGATAGGAGAAATTGGTGGATCCGCAGAAGAAGAAGCGGCAGAATTTATTAAATCTTCAAGAGTTAAAAAACCTGTTTTTGGATTTGTGGCTGGTAAAACCGCCCCACCCGGAAGAAGGATGGGACATGCTGGCGCTATAATATCAGGTGGCAAAGGCAATGCGGAAGATAAAATAGAGAAAATGAAATCATGTGGCATTTTAATGATAGAGTCACCAGCTGAAATTGGAAAAACTTTAAAAGAGAAACTTGCAAGATAGTTCCATCAATTTTATAATAATGTTAGTTATTTTTAGAATTAATGACATCAGATAGAAACAATACAATCTTTGAAAAAACATCTTTTCTTCAAGGTAGCAATAGCTCGTTTATTAAAGAACTTTATTCAAAATATTTGAACAATCCAAAATCTATCCCTCAAAGCTGGATTGATTTTTTTGATGGACTTAATGAAGATCAAGAAATTATAAAAAAAGAAATATTGGGACCAAGTTGGGCTCCAAGAAAAAAGAATAATTTAAAAGGTGAACTGGTAGAAAAAAAGGAAACTTCCATTAATCATAAAACGTTGGAGAAAGACAGCAATATAAAGGAAAAAGAACAATCTGTAAAAGCTATAGCACTTATAAGAGCATATAGAATCAGAGGTCATCTTATTGCAAATCTTGACCCTCTTGGAATGATGGAAAGAAAGTATCTTGAAGATTTACATCCAACTGATCACGGTTTCAAAAAAGAAGATTATAATAAAAAAATTTATATAGGCGCATATATGGATAAAGGATATGCAACGATTAATGAAATTCTTTCATTTTTTAGAAAAACATATTGCTCAACTATAGGAGTGGAATATATGCATATTTCAGATCCAATTGAAAAAGTATGGTTTAGAGAGCGAATGGAAAAAGAAGAAAACCAAATAAAATTTACCACTAATGGAAAAAAAGCAATATTAAATAAATTAATACAGGCCGAAAGTTTTGAAAAATTCTTAGCAGTTAAATTTGTCGGCACAAAAAGATTTGGAATAGACGGAGGTGAAGCTTTAATACCAGCTCTAGAACAATTAGTAAAAAGAGGAGGTCAACTTGGGGTTAAAGAAATTAAAATTGGCCAACCACACAGAGGAAGATTAAATATTTTAGCAAATGTATTACAGAAATCTTATAAAAGAATGTTTAATGAATTTGCTGGAGAGTATGCTTCTTTTAGCGCCGATTCTACTGGAGATGTAAAATATCATTTAGGAGCTTCATCAAATAGAGAATTTGACGGCAACTTAGTCCATATTTCTTTAACAGATAATCCTTCACATCTCGAAGCTGTAAATCCAGTGGTACTTGGGCAAACGCGCGCTAAACAATTTTTTCATAAAGATAAAAAAAGACAAAAAGTAGTTCCAATTCTAATTCATGGAGATGCAGCATTTGCCGGACAAGGTGTTGTTGCTGAGTGTTTTGCAATGTCTGGTCTTCCAGGTCACAATACTGGAGGAACAATACATATTATTATTAATAATCAAATAGGATTTACCACAAGCCCAAAATTTGCAAGATCTTCTCCTTACCCATCTGATTTAGCAAAAATGGTTGATGCTCCAATTCTGCATGTTAATGCTGATGATCCAGAAGCGGTAGTTCATTGCGCAAGAATAGCAATGGAATTTAGGCAAAAATTTAATCGTGATGTAGTACTAGACATGATTTGTTACAGAAGGTTTGGACATAACGAAGGTGACGAACCTTCTTTTACTCAACCCGTGATGTATGCAAATATTAAAAAACATCAAACAGCACTAAATATTTATGCTAAAAAATTAATTAAAGAAGGAACTATTACTCAAGAAGAATTTAATAGTATGAAAGCGCAATTTAAAAATCTTCTTGAAGAACAGTTTAAAACAGCAAAAGAATATAAACCAAAATTAGAATGGTATGAAGGTGTGTGGTCAAGATATAAACCTGAAAGAGGAAAAGATAAAAGGGGAGTTACTGGTGTATCAATTGAAAAAATAAAAAAAATTGGGAAAAAAATTACAACAATTCCAAAAGAATTTAATTTTCATCCAACCATAAGAAAAATATTTGAAAATAAAAATAAAATGTTCCTCACCGGTAAGGGATTTGACTGGGCGACTGCTGAACAATTAGCATTTGCAACATTATTAGATGAGGGCTATCCGGTTAGACTTTCTGGTCAAGATTCCGGCAGAGGTACCTTCAGTCAGCGCCATTCTGTTCTTAGAGATCAAAGAGATAGTACTTACTATACTCCGTTAAACAATATTTCAAAAAATCAAAAAAGATATGAAGTAATTGATAGTTTACTTTCAGAAATGGCTGTTCTTGGATTCGAATATGGATATGCATTATCAGAACCAACCACCCTGGTAGTTTGGGAAGCACAGTTCGGAGACTTTGCAAATGGAGCTCAAGTTATAATAGATCAATTTATTACGTCTGCTGAAAGAAAATGGGCACGAGCTAACGGCATAGTAATGTTGCTTCCACACGGTTATGAAGGTCAAGGTCCCGAACATTCATCGGCAAGATTGGAAAGATTTTTACAATTATGCGCCCAAGAAAATATTCAAGTTATGAATTGCACAACACCTGCAAACTATTTTCATGCTTTGCGAAGGCAAATACATAGAGATTTTAGGAAGCCTCTAATAATTATGACACCAAAATCTTTGTTGAGAAATAAAAGATGTACTTCAAATATTGAAGATTTTACTAAAAAAAATACATTTCATAGAGTTCTAAATGATCATGCGGATTTTAAAAAATATGGCTTAATTCAACTTAACCAAGATAAAAAAATAAAAAAAGTTGTTATGTGTTCTGGCAAAATTTATTTTGATCTTATTGAGGCCAGAGAAAAAATAAAAAATAAAGAAGTATTTATTATCAGAATAGAACAATTATATCCTTTTCCTGTAAAAACACTTGCAAAAGAATTAAAAAGATTTAAGAAAAATTCCAAATTTTATTGGTGCCAAGAGGAACCTAAAAATATGGGAGCATGGAATACTGCAAGAAATTATATTCAATGGACCTTAGATTACATAAAAACAGAAAATAAAAAGGTAGAATATATTGGTAGAAAATCTGCAGCATCCCCTGCTAGTGGATATCTAAAAAAACATCTTGCACAGCAGAAGGAGATCTTGCATAAGGTACTTAGCTGAACATGTCGAATCAAATTATAGTACCTTCTTTAGGAGAATCTGTAACAGAAGCTACAGTATCAAAGTGGCTTAAACGAGTTGGAGAAAAAGTAGACTCGGATGAACCGTTAGTGGAATTAGAAACTGATAAGGTTAACGTAGAAGTTCCCTCACCCTTAGCAGGAACATTGTCATCAATAAGTGTAAAAGAAGGTGACACAGTTGAGGTGGGAGCTTTATTAGGAGAGGTTGATGAAAAAAAATCTTCTTTTATTCAAAAGACAAAAGACCATTCAATTGAACAAGAAGAAGATTCATATGTTCCGCCTAAAAAACTTAAGAAAAAAAGCATAGAAAAATCAACTAAAAATCAAAATAAAAAAAAGACATCAAAAAATGAAGAAACTTTAACTTTAGTTGAAGATCATAGAGAGGAAAATAAAAACAGCACCTTAGTATTGGATACATTAAGTGAAAATGAAATAAATGAAAAAAAAGAACAAAAATATATACCACCTAAAACCAAACAACATTTGTCTCCTGCCGTCAGAAAAATTGTTGAAGAAAATAATATCAATCTTTCCAAAGTAGAGGGTACTGGAAAATCTGGAAGAATCTCCAAAGGTGATTTAATTAATTTAATGGGAAATATCCCCGAACCTTCAAAAAGAAAAATTAGTCACGGTCCGGAAGAACGAGTGAAAATGACAAGATTAAGGGCAACTATAGCCAAGAGGTTAAAAGAAGCTCAAGAAAATGCAGCCATGTTAACGACATTTAATGAAGTGGACATGTATAATATTATGCAGATGAGAAATGATTACCAAGAAGATTTCCAGGAAAAATATTCAGTAAAACTAGGTTTCATGTCATTTTTCGTTAAGGCAACAGTTGTTGCTTTAAAAAATTTTCCAGCCATCAACGCTGAAATAGAAGGAAATCATATTACATATAAAAATTATTATAATATTTCAATTGCTATTGGAACTGACAAAGGACTTGTAGTTCCTGTGCTCAAAAATGCTGATGAGCTTTCTTTTGCAGATATAGAAAGAAACATTTTCTTGCTTTCTGAAAAAGCTAGATCAGGAAAAATAACAATTAACGACCTTCAAGGAGGAACTTTTACTATAAGCAACGGGGGTATATATGGCTCGATGTTGTCCACGCCAATTTTAAATCCTCCTCAAACAGGTATTCTAGGCATGCATAACATTGTTGAAAGACCTGTAGTTAAAGATGGAAATGTTATCCCAAGACCAATTATGTATCTAGCTTTATCATACGATCATAGAATAATAGATGGCAAAGAAGCAGTTTCTTTTTTAAAAACCGTTAAAGAATGCCTTGAGGAACCACGTAGATTGTTTCTAGATATTTAATAATGGACAATAATTTTGATGTAATTGTAATCGGATCTGGCCCCGGAGGATATGTAGCTTCTATAAGATCTTCCCAATTAGGATTAAAAACGGCATGCATCGAATCAAGAAAAACACTTGGGGGAACTTGTTTGAATGTTGGTTGTATACCTTCAAAAAGTTTATTGAATGCTTCTGAAATGTATCATAAAGCACAAACAGAATTTAAAAATCTAGGTATAGAAGCTAGCAGCATAAAACTAAATCTGTCTAGAATGATGGCTAATAAAAATAAATCAGTTTTAACCCTTACGAAGGGTATAGAATTTTTATTTAAAAAAAACAAAATTACTCATTTAAAAGGAAACGGTTTAATCCAAAATAGCAATACAATATCAGTTATAGACGATTCTAAAAAAAAAAATACTTATAAGGCAAAAAATATAATAATTGCCACAGGATCAACACCAACATCTTTACCAAATATAAAAATTGATGAAAAAAATATTGTATCATCAACCGGGGCTCTTAATTTTGAAAAACCACCAAAAGATTTAGTTGTGATAGGAGGAGGTTATATTGGTTTAGAACTCTCGAGCGTTTGGAAAAGACTAGGCTCCAATGTAACTGTAATTGAATATTTTGATCATATTATTCCGGGTATGGATAAAGATATTTCTGAAGAGTTTCTTAAAATTCTCAGCAAACAAGGAATTAATTTTAAATTAGATTCTAAAGTAACAGCCGTAAATGTAATAAAGAATAAGACTGCTGTGGATTTTACAAATAATAAGACAGCCAAAAGAGAAAGAACCGAATGTGATAAAGTGTTAATTGCCGTAGGAAGAAAATCTAATATTGCTGAAGATATAGTTAAGATAGGAATTAAATTAAATAAGCAGAAGAAAATTGAAGTTAATGAAAAATTTGAAACCTCAATCAAAAATATTTACGCAATTGGAGATGTTATAAACAAAGGACCTATGCTGGCTCACAAAGCCGAAGACGAAGGAATAGCAGTTGCAGAAATAATCGCCGGGCAAGCTGGCCATGTAAATTATGATGTTATACCTTCAGTTATTTATACATCACCAGAAGTCGCAATGGTTGGAAAAACTGAAGAAAATCTTAAAAAGGAAAATATTAAATATAAAATAGGAAAATTTCCATTTTTAGCCAATTCAAGAGCAAAAGTTAATAATGAAACAGAAGGTTTTGTTAAAATAATATCTGATGCAAAAACAGATAAAGTTCTATCGGTATCAATGATTAGTTCAGTTGCTGGAACCATGATTGCGGAATTAGCTCTAGCAATGGAGTTTGGGGCAAGCTCTGAAGATATAGCAAGAACATGCCATGCACATCCTACACACAGTGAAGCTGTTAAGGAAGCAGCAATGGCAGTTGATAAAAGACCAATTCATTTTTAATATTTGTTTAAAAATTATGATTAATAAAGCTATGATCCTTGCAGCAGGTTTTGGAAAACGTTTAAACCCACTTACAAATAACTGCCCAAAACCTTTGATTAAAATTGGCAATGAAACTTTATTATCAAACACAATCAATTTTCTTCAGGAGCTTGGCATAAAGCAGATTGTAATTAATACTCACTATTTAGGTGATCAAATTAAAAAATATATTAATGAAAAAAAATTCAAATCCAGTATTACTATAGTAAATGAAAAAGAAAAAATTTTAGATACAGGCGGAGGCATATTTAATGCTTTAAAATATTTTAATGAAAGTTTTTTATGTGTAAATCCAGACACAATTTGGAATTCAAATTATATTAAAGAGTCGAAGCAGCTAGAAAACGATTTTTTTTTAAATAAAAGACAATGTAGTTTACTTCTTGTTAACAAAACAAAAAGTTTTGACAAAAATCTTAAGGGAGATTTTAGTTTAAAAAATGGCTTGATAGAAAGAGAAAATAATAAAAATTTAAAATATATTTATACTGGCTTGCAAATCATGGACCCAAAAATTTTTTTAAATATAAATAATAAAATTTTTTCAATTAATTTAATTTGGAACAAATTAATAAAAAACAAACAATTGTTCGGTCTTGAGAGTAATATTGATTTCTTGCATGTGAGTACACTAGATATTTATAAAAAACTAAATATTAAATAGTATTTTTTTAGCTCTTTTTTCATCTAGGTATTTGCAGTCCTGCACCTTGAAATTTTTTTCAAATTTTATTAGCAATGGGTTGCCGGTAGGAACTTCAAATTCAATAATTTTTTTTTCAGATAAATTTAAAATTTCTTTTAATAAAGCCCTGCAGCTATTCCCGTGAAATACTATTAAAACATTTTTATTTGACAAAATAAAAGGTTTAATTTTTTTGTTAAAATAGGGCATTACCCTGTCAAAAGTATCTTTTAAAGATTCACCCAAAATATTGGATTTAATTTTATTTTTATAAGGATGTTCAGGCTCCATTTGTGGAGGAGATATATTAAAACTTCTTCTCCATATTTGTACTTGCTCTTGACCGTATTTTTTTATTGTATCGTCTTTATTTAAGCCCGTCAGACCTCCATAATGTCTTTCATTCAATTCCCAAGCTTTATTAATTGCAATATTTTTTTTATTTAAAACTTTTAGAATTATATCTAAACTATCACTAGCTCTTTTAAGGTTAGAAGTAAAATATCCCTCTAGTTCAATATTTAATTTTTTAATGAGTTCGCCAGCGTATTTAGCCTCAGCTTCACCTTGCGATGTTAACTCAACATCATAAAATCCAGTAAATCTTCGTTCCAAATTAAACTTTGATTGTCCATGCCGAACTAATATTAAATTACTCATTTCGTATAAAATATAATAAGTGTAAATGTAAGTATTGTATATTAATAAAATGATTTGGATATTAAAATATATTTTTCATTTCTCTGTGTTATTCTTAATAGTCATTTCTCTTTGGCCAGGAAGTTTACTTGGATTTTTATTTTATGGTGATTGGGAGCAACAACCGAATTTAGTAGAAAATCCATTTGGAACTACAATTAACCATTTTATTTATTATATTTACCTTTCTTTATTAGGTTTTTTCATTTATTTAAAAAATGAAAATTTTAAAAAATTAGTGTATGGGTTGTTTTTTTTATCAATAACACTTGAACTTTTGCATTTTATAATCCCTAATCGTGCTTTTCAATTAGCGGATTTGCTAAGTAATATTTTTGGCGTAATGGTTGCTTATTTAGTAATAAAGATTTATTTATTTGTTGATAAATCATGAGCGACAAATTTTCAGAAAGAGAAAAGGGGTTTGAAAAAAAATTTGTAAGGGATGAAGAACTTCAATTCAAAGTTCAAGCACGTAGTAATAAATATATAGCAGAATTTGTTTCAAACAAATTAAACAAAACAGAAGATGAGAAGCAAAAATATATTCAAGAAGTAATCAAGGCAGATATGGAAGAAGCTGGTAATGAAGATGTTTTTAGAAAAATTAAAAAAGATTTTCAAAAGGCTTCAGTCAATATAGAGGATTCGGAAATTAGAGAGGAAATCGAGAAAGCTTTAAATCGTGCCAAAGAAGATTTTAAATAAAAATTTAATTTATTTTACTATTTTTCTTTTTTTAGCTTCGTGTACTTCTGTACCCAAACATCCTTCTAATGCATGCAAAATCTTCGGAGAAAAATATTTTTGGTATAAACACGCAAAAAAAAGCTCTGAAATTTATGGAGCTCCTATTCATATAATTTTGGCTTTTGTAAACAAGGAATCTGGTTTTAATCGTTGGGCTAAACCTAAAAGAAAAAAACTCTTTAAAATTATTCCTTATAAAAGACCTTCTAGTTCATTTGGTTATTCTCAAGCGGTAAATAAAACTTGGGAACTTTATAAAACTGAAACTAATAATCCATTAGCATTAAGAACCCGATTTAAAGATTCTGTAATGTTTATTGGTTGGTATATTAAAAAAACAAATAAAATTAATAGGATTCCTCTTGATGACGCTTATCGCCAATATCTAAATTATTATTTGGGTTGGGGAAATTATGCCAAAAAAACTTACAAAACTGATAAAAAATCAATTATTTATGCAAAAAGTGTGCAAAAAAAATCAAAGATTTACAGAAACCAATTAAAAGAATGTCAGAAAATCTTAGATAGAAATAAATATATTATTTTTTGAGTTCTTTACTTAATTGAAGATCAACCGCATCAATTCTTTTTGTATTTTTTGTAAGAAGAATATACATCGTTGGAGTAACATAGAGCGTAAAGAATGTTGATATTAACATACCTCCAAAAATTGTAGCGCCCACAGCTAAACGACTACCTTCGCCAGCTCCTGGCCCAATATTTCCTATGAGAAGAGGTATCATCGCAATCATCGTAGAAAGAGATGTCATTATGATTGCCCGGAATCTTCTTTTACACGCTTCTAATGCTGCACTTTCAATATTTTTTCCTGTCCTTCTAAGTTGATTAGCCCAGTCTACGATTAAAATTGAATTTTTTGTAGAAATTCCAATTAGAATCACAAGTGCTATTTGGGAAAAAATATTTATGCTAGAATTAAATAACAAAATAAAAATAATCCCACCAAATACACTTAGTGGGACCGTCAACATAATTACCACAGGATGGATAAAACTATTAAAGTTGGCAGCCATGACTAAAAAAGCTGTTATTAAAGCTAGACCAAATATAATAAATAATTCATTGCTAGTTTCTTTGAGCTCTTCTGATTTACCCTTCCATTCAATTCTTGCATCTGAAGCATTTTTATTTACTATTTTTTCAAGATAAACCAGAGCTTCTGAAAGTGTATAATCTCCAATTAATCTTGCGCTAATCGTAATAGCACGTTGCCTATCGTATCTTGCCAGAATTTTTGCAGAGCCAACTTCTTTAAATTCTACTAAATTTGCTAGTGATATTAATTTTCCTGTAGTCTCTGAGCGAACAAAAATTTTACTTAAATTTTCACTTCTTTTTCTATTTTCAATATCTGCTTGAAGAATAATAGGATATTCCTTACCTTGTTTGCTGAACTTTGTGACAGTCTTTCCAGAAAAAAGTATACTAACAGTAGACCCAATAGACTGAATTGAGACACCTAAATCTTGTGCTTTTTTTCTATTTATTATTAATTTAATTTCTGGTTTATTTTTGGAATAATCTGATTCAATTGCAGCTAAATTTCTATTTTTTCTTAAATCAATCATTATTGATTTTTGCCATTTTTCAAGTTGATCATAGCTGTTTCCTAACAAAACCATTTGTACTGGTTTATTATAACTGCTAACACGAATACTTTGTGGAGATATGGGAAAAGCAAGCGCCTGCGGAACAGTCACAATTTTTCCTATAGCCTTTCTCATAATTTTTATTGAACTTTCATTTCTATTCTTCCAATCGTCTAACAAAGCTATAATAATGAAACTGTTATAAGATTTGCTTGCTCTACCAAATCCAGGAACTCGCATTATTACTCTTTTATAAGATTCGCCGTCTTTTTTAATAAGAGGAATTAATCTACTTTCTATTTCCTGCGCTTTGTCTGCCGTGTATTGAAATGATGAACCTTCATCAGTTTTTCCAATAACCAGGTAAACTCCCCTATCTTCATGAGGAAGCAATTCTTTTTTGGAAAAATTAAAAAGTAATGTAGAAGCTATTACAACAAAAACCATAAATGCAATTATAATTTTTTGTTTATTTATCCAGTAATTTAATGTTTCAGAATAAAATTCTAAAAAAGATTTATAGTACTTTTCAAACTTTAAAACGATCTTTGATTGTTTGGTATTTTTTTTGAGAAATTTACTCCCAAGCATTGGAGAAAGTGTTAGGGCAACGAAAGAAGATACAACAATTGCAAATGTTAAAGAAATTGCAGTTTCTTTAAATAGCGTACCAGATATTCCTTCTATAAAAATTAAAGGCAAGAAAACTGCAACCAAAACTAAGGTGGTTGATATGATTGCAAACGTAACACTTTTTGATCCATTAACGGAAGCCACTAACGGAGTCTCTCCATTTTCTACTCTATTATAAATGGCATCTGTCATTATAATTGAGTCGTCAACAACTATGCCTATCGCTAAAATTGCTGCGAGAAGCACAAAAATGTTTATAGATAAATCAAAGAACCACAAACCTAAAGCTGAAGAAATTAAACTAACCGGCAGCGCTACAGCAGGAACAATTACAGCTTTTATATTTCCTAAAAATAAGTAGATAATTATAACGACAAGCACGAAAGCTATAGCTAGTGTTTTATACACTTCATTTATTGCTGCATTAATGTAGGTTGCTCTGTCAAATGAAACACCCAGTTTTAGTCCATCAGGTAAAGTTTTTCTAACATCTTCTATTCTCTTTCTAACCCTTTTAGATAATTCTACTGTGGAGGCTCCAGCTTTAGCATAAACACCAATTCCAACCACTTTTTCATTTGGTTTTCCATCTTTGCTCTGTGCTTTAAAAAGAGTTTTTTCAGATACAGGGCCATATTTTACTTCAGCAATATTTTCTAAACGAACAACACTATTTTTAACTTTTTTTATAGGCAATTGTTTTATCGCAGATAAATCTTTGTAAGCTTTATCAAGATTAATTGTTAAATCGATATTAGTAGCTTCCAAACTTCCCGCCGGAAGACTGATATTTTCTTTTCTTAAGGCTTCCTCAACTTCTTGAACAGTTAGATCATTAGCAGCCAATTTAGTTGGAGAAATATATATTCTAACACTTAATTCACGAAGCCCACCAACCAAAATTCTTCCAACACCCTTAACATTTGAGAAATTATCTACAAGATACCTACGTGTATAGTCTCCAATTTCTAAATCCGTCCAAGTGGTACTCGAAACTCCCAACCACATACTTGTGGTAAAACCCGCGGACTGTTTAAGTATTTCCGGGGCATTTGCATCTTCCGGAAGATTGTCAGCAACTCTGCTTACTCTATCTCGTATATCATTCGTAGCTGCGTCGAGATCTATAGAAGTATTAAATTCGATTTTAATTGTAGCCCTTCCGTTTTCTGAAGTAGAATCAATGTTTTTGATGCCTTCAGCGCCTCCAATGACATCTTCAATTATTTCGACAATTTCAGATGAAATAATTTCAGCCGAAGCACCCTGATAATCAACCTGAACCTGAACTACGGGAGGTTGCAGACCCGCTGGCAATTCTCGTACTGGCAATTTCCAAAATACAAACAATCCAAAAACTACAAGTATTATTGAAAAAACTGCTGACACTACCGGTCTGCGAATTGAAAGATCTGTTATAAACATTATAATTTTTTATTGCGATTTAATAATTGGTTTTATTTTCATACCAGGCCTAACTTTAGTTAATCCCTCTGCAATTATTTTGTCTCCTACATTTAGGCCTTTCAAAATTTCAAGGTTTCCTTGGTAACGGATTCCAGTTTCAACTTCAGTTTTCTTAATCATGTTATTTTCAATTATTTTGTATACGAAATTTTTACTTCCCTCATACATAATGCTAGTATCCGGAACACTTATTGCATTTTTTTCATTATAAAATATTTCTATTTCTAAAAGAGAGCCAGGGATTATTTCGGCTTCTTCGTTGTTAATTTTTGCTCTTGCTAATATTGACCTAGTTTGAGGATCTACACGTGAAGCAACAGACTCGACTTTTCCTTCGTATATTTTATTTTTATATGCGGAAAATTTAGCCTCAAGGTTAAGATCCTTTTTTAATACCGATGCGTAAACTTCAGGTATTTTTAAGTCACATAAAACTTTTCTAGAGTCGTCTAATGTTAGAATAATCGTATTTTCAGAGCCCAAGCTACTTCCGCTAATACCTCTTTTTCCTATAATACCTGCAAATGGTGCTATAATAGTTTTAGTTGTCAATTTTGCTATAATATCACCTTTATTAACTTTTCTGTTAAAATTAATTGGTTCTAATAATTCGTTCTTTTTTATTTTATAATTCACTGATGATGTGCTGAGAGATGTACAATAACTCTCTAAAGATTCGCTAAAACTTTTAGATGAAACCACTTCTACAATTACTCCTGGTGGCGGTCGTTTAGAAAATTTTTTTTTAAAATAAAGTCCTATGCCGTATCTTCCTATTATAATTAAAGCGACTATTAGAAAAAATATTATTATACCAATTGTTATTTTTTTTGATCTTTTCATTTATTTTTTCCCCCACTCGGCATATGAACCATCATAAATTACAGCATTCTTATCACTTATCAAAAAATATGCTAGACCCAAAACACACGCAGTTACTCCTGAACCGCATGAAAAAACAGTGGGTTTATAATAATCTACATTATTTTCCTTAAAAATTTTAGCTAATTCAAATTTAGACTTAAATGTATTTGTTTCAGATTCTATGCAGTTTTGAAAAGGAATATTCTTTGAACCTGGTATGCATCCTTTTTTTAAGCCAGGTCTGGGCTCTTCTTCCTTTCCTTCAAAACGTTTGTGACTTCTTGCGTCAACTAAAATAAATGAATTATTTATGATGTTATCATCAATTTCTTTTTTATTTTTAATCCAGTTAACATTTTCATTAGTTTGATAACTATTTTTTTCCACTACTTTATCTACTATTTGTGTTGTAGGTCTTTTTTCTTTTAACCATTTATAAAAACCACCATTTAAAACTGAAACTTTATTATGTCCAAAATATTTAAGTGAAAACCATAATCGACACCCACTATAGGAAGGGCTGTTATCGTATACTATTATATGATCATCATTTGTGATGCCAAATTTACAAAGCATTCTAGTCCAATAATCTGAGTTAGACATCATGTGTGGATATCGTGAATTTTTATCACTATGTTCATCAAGATCCCAGAAGATTGAACCTGGTATATGTTTTTTTAAATATTCTTTTTTGGCATTTCTTTTTGAGTTAGGTAGATGCCAGCTCGCATCAAATATTTTAACTTTACTTAAATTGTTATTAAACCATTCTGTTGAGACCAAAGTCATTTTTTTGTTTTTTTTTGAAAATATTTTTGGTGATATTCTTCTGCCTTACAGTAGTTTTTTTCTTTAGATATTTTGGTAACCACTTTTCCTTCTAATTTTTTATTTACATCTTTCAAGACTTTTTCAGCAATTTTTTTTTCTTCATCTGTATTATAAAATATTTCAGAACGGTATTGGTATCCAACATTTGGACCTTGCCGATTTGGAGTGGTTGGATCATGAAATTTAAAAAATAATTTTGTGACTTCTTCATATGAAAGTATTTTTGGATCGAACTCAATTTTAACAACCTCTATGTGTTCGGTATTACCTCCACAAACTTGTTCATAACTTACAATTGGATCTTTGCCTCCACAATAACCACATTCAGTTGAGATTATACCACGAATTCCTTCATATTTTGCTTCATCCCAAAAACAACCAATTCCACCTATAAATTTTTGCATAATATTTTTTAATTTAGTGATAAATATAAATCAAAATACCAAAATGATCAAAAATCAAAACCATTTAGGCGGAATATGCATGATCTTAAGCGTTTTATTTTTCTCTTTTATGGACTGTCTAATTAAAGTAACTGCCACCGACTTTGCTGTCGGACAAGTTATGTTTAGCCGAGCTTTATTTGGTCTTATTCCCATTTTTTTTTTGATACCCAAAAATAGATTAAAAAATTTTTATAAAACAAAACATATAAGCCTTCACTTCCATCGAAGTTTCTGGGGAGCTATTGCGATGTATTCTATTTTCGTAGGAATTAGAAACCTCGGTTTAGCAGAGGTTACTTCAATAGCATTTTCGGGACCAATTTGGGTTGTCATATTTTCTATTTTATTTTTAGGTGAAAAAATCAGAGCTAAACGTTGGATTGCAGTAGGTCTTGGATTTATAGGAGTTATTATAATTTCAAAACCTGGATTTGATAATTTAAATTTTTATTATATTTATCCAATAGTATTTACACTTGGATTTGCAAGCGTTTCTATTTTTATAAGAAAATTAACCTTAGTAAACGAACCTATTTATTTGATAGCTTTCTATTTTTCAATTTGCTCTGGAGTCATGGGACTTTTAACTTTGCCATTTGGAGGGTGGGTTATGCCAACACTATATGAGTTAGGTTTATTAATTTTAATAGGACTGTTTGGAAGTATAGCGAATCTCCTTTTGACCCAAAGTTATAAATTAGCTGAAGTTAGTCTAACAACACCTTTAAAGTATTTATCATTAGTTCTAGCCATTATTTTTGGATTTTATTTCTTTGGAGAAATGCCAACTGTTTATACTTTATCAGGAGCTGGTTTAATTGTTATTTCATCTGCTATAATCTTTGTAAGAGAACACCAATTAAAAAAACCAATAACACTACCTAGACAACAATGAAACGTGCTCCAGTTTATTGGCGAAGAGCAAAAAGCGTATTATCTAAAAGAGATCCAACGATAAGTAAAATAATTAAGAAACACAAAAGAGGTTTTTTAACTACTAGAAACGATCCTTTTTTTTCATTGTGCAGAACTATTGTTGGTCAACAAATTTCTACTAAAGCGGCTGACTCAATTTGGTCTAAATTCGAAAACAAGTGTAGAAAACGCATTGTTCCTAAAATAGTATTAAAGTTATCCACTCAAAATTTAAGAAGCGCAGGCCTGTCTCGTCAAAAAGTTAGTTATTTAAAAACTATTGCCAAAGCTTTTAAAAATAGATCTTTTGATATTAAAAAACTTAAAAAAATGAATGATGATGAGGCCATAGGTTATATTACTAAACTTAAAGGTTTGGGAGTTTGGAGTGCCGAAATGTTTCTCATGTTTAATTTAAATAGACCAGATATATTTCCAATCAAAGATATTGGTTTGCTTCGATCTATTTCAAAAAATTATAAAACATCCTACCCGCCAAGCAAAAGATTTTTAAATAAAATTTCTAAGCTCCATTCTGGTTATAGAAGTGTCAGCACCTGGTATTTTTGGAGGGACATAGACTCAGAAGATGTCGAGTATTAAATATCTCTGCTATTTAAATCCTCTAAACGTAAACTAGCAATTTTTTTTACCTGCTTTATCGCTTCGTTAAATTCTATTTCTGGTTTAGATAAAACTCTTTTTCTAAAATTATTTAAAATCTCATTTTTATTTTTTCCCCTTACCGCGAGTATAAAAGGAAACCCAAATTTCTTATAGGTATCATTAAGTGTTTTAAATTCATTAAATTCGTTTTCTGTGCATTTATCAAGACCAGCATTATTTTGTTCTTTTTTAGAATCCGGTGTTAATGATGAAATTTTTGTTTTGTCTGCTAAGTCAGGATGAGCATTAAGAATTTCTAATTTTTTTTCTTTTGAGGAAGTTTCAAAAATATCAATCATTTTTGAAGATAACTCCCCAAAGCTATTAAATGGTTTTTGATTGTATAATTTTTCAGCAATCCAACTTGCGTTTTCAAAAATATTAGCAAAAACTTTAGTAAATTCACTTTCAGACAATTTATTAATTTTATTGATCATACCTATTTAGTTTATATAATATCTTATGACAAAATTAACCACTCATTGCTTAGATACTTTTTCTGGGAAACCCGCAAAAGGTATTAAAGTAGATGTTTACTTAATTTCTGGCAAAAGAGAAAAAATTAACTCTGTGATATTAAATGACAATGGTCGATCCGATAAACCTTTAATCGAAGGGGACAATTTTAAGGAAGGTCAGTACGAACTAATTTTTTTTGTAGCAGATTATTTTAAAAATATAACTAGTTTACCAAAAATACCTTTTTTAAATGAAGTTGTAATTAGGTTTGGAATTTCGAATTCTAAAGAACACTACCATGTGCCTTTGCTCGTTAGTCCTTGGAGTTATTCTACTTATAGAGGAAGCTAGTGCATTCTAACATAATTAAGTTTGTTAACTCAGAACGAATCATGGAAATTCGCAATCCAGATCCTAATGAAACTTTGCTTAATTTTATTAGAACTAAATTAAAAAAAATTGGCACAAAAGAAGGTTGTTCCGAAGGAGGATGTGGAGCATGCACAGTTGTTTTGGGTGAATTAAAAAATAATAATATAAACTATACAGCTGTTAATTCTTGTATTACTTTTTTACCAACTCTTTCCGGAAAGCAACTCATACTCGTTGAAGATTTAATTTCAAAAGATAATTCGCTTCATCCTGTCCAAGCAGCTATGGTTAAATATCATGGATCTCAATGTGGATTTTGTACACCTGGTTTTGTAATGTCTTTATTTTCAATGTTTAAAAATTATACCAAG
>Ga0066866_10000252_pt1 | contig 20398 bp, 20 predicted proteins | sample ETN01SmetaG_3_FD_66435 | JGI IMG/M metagenome (GOLD analysis project Ga0066866, IMG submission 66435) | Marine microbial and viral communities from oxygen minimum zone, Eastern Pacific Ocean - ETNP2014F12-01SV263 | ecosystem: Environmental > Aquatic > Marine > Oceanic ...
CGAGTGGGCGGACGAGAACGGCGATCTTGGCCGGGTGTACGGCGCACAGTGGTGCGCCTGGCGAACGGCGAACGGGGGCACGTTAAATCAGGTCGACCGGCTCATCGATGGATTGAAAAACAACCCCGACAGTCGACGGCACATCATTAGCGCATGGAACGCTGGTGAACTTGACCAAATGGCACTGACTCCTTGCCACGCGCTGGTGCAGTTCAACGTGTGCGACGGGGTGTTGAGTTGCCAGTTGTATCAGCGCAGTGCCGACCTGTTTCTCGGCGTACCGTTCAACATCGCTTCGTACTCGCTGCTGCTGTTGATGGTATCGCAGGTGTGCAACCTTAAGCCGGGCGAGTTTATCCACACTTTTGGCGATTTACACCTCTACTCGAACCACCTTGATCAGGCCAAGCTGCAACTCGCACGCGAGCCGAGACCGTTGCCGCAGATGGCACTCAACCCTAGTGTGAACGACATTTACTCATTTCGCTTTGAGGATTTCGAACTGAAAAATTACGATCCACATCCTTCAATCAAGGCGCCAATCGCTGTTTGAGCTATGCCAACCCTGCCCTTCAAGGCCATCGCAGCAATGTCACTGAACCGGGTGATCGGCTCCGGCAATACGATTCCGTGGCATTTGCCGGAGGACTTCGCGTGGTTCAAGCAGACGACAATGGGACACGTGCTTGTGATGGGACGAAAGACGTTCGAGTCGATCGGACGCCCCCTGCCGGGCCGCGAGACAATAGTACTGTCGCGACGCACCGGCACGGTCCCGGGCATCCGCACGATCGGCAGTCTCGATGCGCTTAGCCAAGCGACTGATCTCGACGGGCGAACGGTTTTCATCTGTGGTGGAGCGGAGGTTTACGCCCAGTCGCTTGGTCAATGTTCGGACCTATTTCTCTCCGTGGTGAAACGGAAAGTGGAGGGCGACGCCTTTTTCCCAGAATTCGAGCCGATGTTCAGCGAAGGGGTGACGCTCCGCGAATTGGACGGTTTCGACATTGTCCACTACCGCCGGCTTGGCCAAGCGGACTACGATTGACTTGGCGTTGGCCAATTGGTATTCTGTTCCGAGCATGTTTGCTGCTCAAGCTCAGGAGGCCCACCTTCCGGACACGCCTATCACAGAGGAGATCACCGCGGAATGGCAAGAGATTGCAATGTCGGTGGTGCCGTTCCTCGACGCGGTACAACAGGAGTTAGCTGGACAGGTCTCGGCATTCGACCCCGAGATCGCGCCGTACGCAGAGTATGCGTTGGCGAATCAGGGCAAGCAACTGCGAGCCACGCTGACCGGCTTGGCGGCGAACTGCGCTGGCGGCTGGAACGACTTCGTCATCAAGGCCGCGGTGATCATAGAGATGGTGCACCTGGCCACACTGCTGCACGACGACATTATGGATGAGGCCGAATTGCGGCGCAACCGCCCGACACTCGCATCCAAGTGGGACAACACCACGGCGGTGCTCGTCGGTGACTGTCTGTTTGCGAACGCACTAAGGCTGGCTGCGGAGTTCCCGACGACGGATGTCTGCCGTGCCGTCTCCACCGCCACGCGCACCGTCTGCTCCGGGGAGATTCTTCAGAACAACCATCAGGGCAACCTCACGCTTGGCCAGGCAGAGTATTTCAAAATGCTCTGGATGAAAACCGGCGAGTTGTTTGCACTCGCCTGTGAACTGGGAGGCTCGCTTGCCGGGGGCGATCCACGGGAGACGCAGGCACTGCGTGAATACGGCATGGCAATGGGCACAGCCTATCAGGTATACGATGACTGCCTCGACCTGTTTGGCTCCGAGGCCAAAGCCGGTAAGTCGCTGGGCACCGACATTGCCAGCGGCAAAGCCACGCTGCCGGTGATCCTGCTCTGCGAACAGGCCGGACCGGAGATTGCATCACAACTTGACCAAATGATTCAGGATTGGGATATTGGACAATTGAACATTTTGCGCGGCTGGCTGTCCGAGTTCAATACGTTAGAACAATCCCAGTCCAGACTGGAATCATACCTTGCCGACGCCCGCGATGCGCTGGGCTCGGTCAGGGATTCCGATCGCCGCGATGCCCTTGAGGAGTTGACCCGCTTTTTGGCACAACAATCGGCGGGACTGGGTGTTGCTTAGGTACCGGGTCAACCTAAATGCTGGAATCCGTTTCCACCGTTTCCCCGGCAAAAGGTGGCGAGACCATGCCGGATTGGAATGAGCAGGAGTACGTGAGCCGCGCCCGCCAAGGCGACATGGAAGCTTGCGACGCCTTGGTTCGACAGTATCAGGAACGCATCTACGCCACCGTCTACCACATGACCTCGAATCATGAGGATGCCGCCGACCTGGCACAGGAAACGTTCATCAAGGCATTCCGTAAGATCGACAAGTTCAAGGGCGACTCCTCCTTCTTCACCTGGCTCTACCGGATCGCTGTCAACAACACGATCAACTTCATCCGATCAAAACGCCGGCGTGTTATTTTGAGCATCAACCAAATGGACGAGGAGTGGGACAGCGGCGAGGAGTTGCTTGGTCTAATCTCGAAAGACACTCCTCAACGGGACATCGACCGCCACGAACTTCAAGAAATATTGAACGCTGCCATGCAAAAACTGTCTCCAAACCACAGGCTCGTGGTCACGCTGCACGATGTGCAGGGACTGCCACACGAACAGATCGGCGAAATCATGGACTGCAACACCAACACAGTCCGCACCCGACTACACTACGCCCGCAAACAGCTGCAGGCTCACCTTTCCGACTACTTGAAACAGTGACAACTCCCGACCCAGCAGAATTTGATAGGCTGCAAAAGTTACTGTCCTCAAAAAAGAAGGAGAAACCGGAGGACGGGTTTTTCGACCAATTCTCTGACAAGGTACTGACCCGACTGGAGGAGCCCGCGCCCAAACCGACACTTTGGGAACGGCTCAACGACCAAATTGATCCCCTTCGGGCAGCAGCAGCGGTTTTTGCTGCCATTGTCGGCATGGGCCTGTTGTTCGCCTTGAGTGAAGGCTCCAACTTAGCTGAGGCTGAGCCTAAAGCGCTTGGCCAAGCTGATGATGAACCTGCCGCCGGCCCGCTTGACCAAGCGCAAAACACGCTGACTGGCAGCGGCCTGCCGCTGAACAAAAACGAGGCTGAACCACCTCGCATCCTCATGAAACCGGGCGTGGGACTGACACCCTGGGCGACGAAGGTCGATCCCTCCTTTTACCGGGACAAGTCCGCCTCCAACGCCGTTCACAGACCCAAATAAAAAAGCAGCCAATCGCTTGGCTACTCTATGTGAAACTTTATTGTTCCGCGTAACGCGTGAACACGAACACGTTATTGCCCGACCAAATGTGCAGTCGACTCTCCTTGTCCTTACCTTTTACGATGGTTGTCTTCAGTTTGCCGGGGCGGAGTGACCATCCTCTTCCCATTCTTCCGCTGAGCAGTTCTGCTTCCTTGCTTAGCTGGATCTTGTCCTGCTTAACGGTGACTTGGTAGAGTATTCCGGAGCCTTCCCATTTGCCGGAGCCAAGGCGCATGGTATCCCCTTTCAGCATGCTTTGGCTAAGCTGCCTGCCCACCCAGCTTGGATCCTTGGCCTGGATCCAAGTCAGCATCCGTTTTACTTCTTCCAGTTTGCCCTGATTGTTATCTTCTCCTTCGCCCTGTGTTCCGTATGCCTCCTCAAAGGCAACAGGCTGACTATAGCCTCCCGCGTAGCCAAATCCGTCATCGTCCACTTCTCCATCGTCGATGGCTTTTTGGTACTCCACCCGTAGCTTCTTGATGACTTGATCGTAAGCGCCCACGGTTGAGAGACCATTGACACGAATCTGGTTTTGATCCGCCTCCGGCCAAATCTGTAACGTTACCCGTCGCATCTTTCCAACCGTGGCCTGTATGCCCCTCATCTCATCCACTGAAATAGAAGTTCGGATTTTTTTGTTCTCACGCAGGGAAACATTCGGTGCAAACTTCCAGAGACCGACAATGGCATCCTTTCCATAAAGCTCCGACTTTCCACCCTTCTCACGATCCATGCTAAAGAATTCCTGGATATCCTGGATGAACGCCAAAAGCTTCTTTTCCTCATCAGAATTCGGTTCGATGGCCTTCAGTTCCGCGTACCGTGTGTTGACGGCGGAAACCACGTCTCCGTTGCTCAAAATATTGGGGAGGGATAGCGACCGGGTCTTCCACATGGCATAAAGCGAATCGCTGCTTTCCTCTTCATTACCGTAACTGCTCCCATAATCATCCTCCTCATCCTCCTCATCCTCCTCATCCTCGGCCTCACCTATCAATCCCTTGATTTCGTCGGTCTCCGCCAAGGCGTAAAAACCGGGGTAGGCTTTCATATGTACGTCGAGTGTCTTGGTACTGTTATTCAAAAACAGCGCAACCGTGTCGCGCACCTCGTAATCCAGTTCCGGCGTGTTGTCGTAGGCAGCAGCCAGCTTGGCAAACGGCGTGTTGTCGAGTTGACTGCGCGCCTCGTTCAGGGTTTTCAGCGCCCAGGGATCGCTGTCGTTTTTGAACGGCAGCGTGAAGTTGCCAAGCTGGTAGATGAGCGTCAACGCCATCACCGAGTAAACGCTCGCCGTGACCAAGCCAACGCATAGCCCGAACTTGCAATTCATCGCCTTGAAATTCTCCAGCTTGTAATCTTCCCACTGGGCCTCCAGTCGTTTGCGCGCCATGATACTCGCGACCGTGCCGAGGATCGAAAAGATTACCACTAACGTTATAAACCCGGCCACGACCGGTACGGCGCGGTTCCAAAACGGATGCGCGTCGATCGGCCACCACTTGTCGCCCATCCACTGGAACGCCATCGAACCGAACCCACCGGAGAAATTTACCGCCAAAATCACACCGAACAAGGTGACCACGGCATTGATCCCGCCCTTGAAATAGCTCTCAGATGCCAAAATCAGAAACAACAGAATGATGAGCAGATAAATCCACATGGGAGCGAAAGCTATACCCCGTTCCACAAAAAATCACGCCGTTTTTGTGAAAAAATCACCTATTCCAACCCGTTGAAAAAGCCCCGGGCGGTCGCACAGGTGGCCCCGGAGAGTTCCTCCAAGCCGACCCCCAGCGTCTCGGCGGCCGCTTGGCTGATCTCGCGCACATAGGCCGGTTCGCAGCGTTTGCCCCGGTACGGCACCGGCGCGAGAAATGGCGCATCCGTCTCCAGCATCAATTTGTCCAACGGCACTGTGGCCAGCGTCTCCCGTACATCGGCCGCATTCTTGTACGTACAGATACCGGTAAAACTGACCAGCGACCCCATCTCGATCACCCGCAAGGCCTCTTCCGGGGCGTTGACGAAACAATGGAACACAGCCCGCACCCGGTCCGCAAACGGCTCGAAAACATCGAGGCACGCCTTGAACGCCGCCCGCTGGTGGACGACCACGTTCAGGCCAAGCTCGGCCGCAACCTCGAGTTGCTGCCTGAACAGCGACACCTGGCGGACCTTAAACGCCTGGTCATCAGCTACAGAACCGCCGCGCGTGCTTGGCAGCCGGTAGTGGTCTATGCCGATCTCGCCGATCGCCACCACTTTCGGCGCCTTGGCTAGGCACTCAAGATCGCCGCGCACATCGTCCGGAGCGTCGAGACAGTGGTTTGGATGCCAGCCCACAGCGGCGTACACTCCGTCGAAGCGCTTGGCCAAGCCGATCGCTCGTCGGCTGCTCTCAAACTCCGTGCCGATGGTGACAATGCGCGCGATCCCGGCAGCAGCAGCCCGCTGCACCACCTCATCCGCCTCCTCGCGGAAATCGGGGAAATCCAAATGGGCGTGTGTGTCGTAAAGATCCGGCATCGCATGGCCAATCGCTGGCCCACCCAATGTAGCGACCCAAAGGCGACTTGTCATTTTTCTTCAAAACGGTTTGGGTTCTGCTACTATCCTTACAGCGGTTGACACGCGATGGAAAACAAAGCAATGAGCGGCCCCACATCACCCGAGGAATTTCAGAAACAGATGCAGGATTTCCTGCAGAAACAGTTCAAGACGTTTGGCTCGCCCGATTTTGCCGAAACCCCACCGTCCGAGACAGTTACCGAACCGGAGTCGGACCGGGATGTATTCGAATTCGCTCACAAGCCGCGCGACGTCAAGGCACACCTTGATCGGTTCGTCATCAAGCAGGAGGAGGCCAAGAAAGTGCTGAGCGTAGCGTTGTGCGATCATTACAACGCCGTACGGCAGGCATTCGAGGGAGAGGAACAAGGCAGCTACACGAAGCAAAATGTGATGCTCATCGGCCCGACCGGCGTTGGCAAAACATACCTCATCCGCAGTATCGCCGATCTGATCGGTGTGCCGTTCGTCAAGGCCGATGCGACCAAATTCTCCGAGACCGGCTACGTCGGCGGCGATGTCGAGGATCTCGTTCGTGACCTCGTTCGGCAGGCTGATGGAGATGTCGAACGCGCCCGGTACGGCATCATTTACATCGACGAGATCGACAAGATCGCCTCCTCCTCAGAGCAACAGGGTGGCCGAGATGTTAGCGGCCAAGGTGTGCAGACCACCCTGCTCAAGCTAATGGAGGAAACCGAAGTGCCGGCGCGATCGCAGCACGATATGGCGGGCCAGATTCAGGCGATGATGGAGGGCATGCGTGGCGGCAAAAAGGAAGGCGACACCATCAACACACGCCACATCCTGTTCGTCGTCAGCGGCGCGTTTGCCCATCTCGACAAAATCGTTGGACGGCGACTGAAGGAATCCTCCATCGGCTTCGCCGCCGGATCACAGGAAGAGGTGGAGGGCGAACGGGTACTTGAACACGCGAAGACGCCGGACTTCATCAAGTTCGGCTTCGAGCCGGAATTCATCGGTCGACTGCCGGTGCGCGTCGTCTGTCACCCGTTGAGCGTCGATGACCTCGAGCAGATTCTCAAAACCAGCGAGGGCAGCATCGTCCGGCAGTACAAGCAATCATTCGCCGCCTACGGCATCAGCGCCCAATTCGAGGACAACGGGCTGCGCCGCATCGCCGAACTAGCGATCGACGAGGAGACCGGCGCACGCGGCTTGATGACTGTCTGCGAAAAAGTATTCCGCGATCTGAAGTTCGAGCTTCCCAGCTCACGCGTAAGGGATTTCAGCGTCAATGCAAAGCTGGTCGATGATCCTCGCGCAGTGCTGGAAATGCTGCTGGCCAACGCGCCCAAGCAGGAAGCCTCCGAGGTGGATGACACCCTAAAACAGTTCGCCAACGCTTTCTCCAAACAACACGGCTTGACCATCACCTTCAACGACAAGGCCCGCAAACAGCTCACTCGATTGGCCAAGGCCTCATCTCTGTCCGTTTATGACTTCTGCAAGGAGCACTTCCGCGACTTGCATTTCGGCCTCAAGCTGATCTCCGGCAACACGGGGACGACTGAGTTTAAACTCGACGAATCGTTCGCCCAAGATCCGGACACTGCCCTAAGCGAACGAGTGGTCGCCAGCTACAAGAGTAAAATAACGTAGCGCTGCATCTGGAGAGATATTACGACTCGAAAGCCAGCTCGCCGTTGGCCAAGCCCACGCCAATATGGTCGCCCGGCTTGAATTCGCCGTCAAGCAATCGCGTTGCGAGCGGGTTGAGCAACTGCTCCTGAACGGTGCGCTTGAGCGGCCGTGCGCCAAACTGTGGATCGTATCCCTCCTTGGCCAAATAACGCCTGGCCTCATTACTGATCTCGAACGTCAGTTGCTGCGTCTCGAGTCGCTTGGCAACATCTAGCAACTGGATATCTATAATCACTGCCAGTTGTTCCTCATCGAGACTATGGAACACGATCGTGTCATCGATGCGGTTAAGAAACTCCGGCCGGAAATGCGCCTTCAACTCAGCCTCAACTTTCTGCTCCATGTCCAGTCGGTCGGGACCGGCCGTTTTGCCGTCGAAGAAATGTTCCTGAATGATGTGCGAGCCGATGTTGCTGGTCATGATAACGATGGCGTTGCGGAAATCGACCGTGCGGCCCTGTCCGTCCGTGAGTCGACCGTCGTCGAGCACCTGCAGAAAGACGTTGAACACGTCTGGATGCGCCTTCTCGATCTCGTCGAAGAGCACCACGCTGTACGGCTTACGGCGGACGGCCTCGCTGAGTTGGCCACCCTCCTCGTGGCCAACGTAGCCCGGGGGAGCACCGATAAGCCGAGCGACGGTGTGTTTCTCCATGTATTCGCTCATGTCGATACGCACCATTGCTGAGTCGTCATCAAATAAAAACTCAGCCAGTGCACGGGCGAGCTCGGTCTTGCCGACACCGGTCGGTCCCATGAAAATGAATGAACCAATCGGTCGGTCCGGATCCTGCAAACCGCTCCGTGAACGGCGCACCGCGTCGGCCACGGCGTGGACAGCCTCGGTCTGGCCGATGACACGCTCGCCGATGCGTTCCTCCATATGGACAAGTTTTTGGCGTTCGCCCTCGAGCATCTTGGCCACAGGAATCCCAGTCCACGCAGCGACGACCTCGGCAACGTTCTCCTCGGTGACCTCCTCCTGCAGCAGGCGCTTGGCCTGTCCAGACTGCTTCAGTGCCTCCTGCATATCGGCCAGCTTCTTCTCGAGACCGGGGATTGTCTCATAGCGGATTTGCGCCGCCAAGTTGAGGTCGCCGTCTCTCTCAGCCTGCTCCTGTGCCCGATGAGCCTCCTCGAGTTGGCTGTTGACAATGCTCGAGGCGTTGATGGACGCCTTCTCGTCCTGCCAACGTGCCTTCAACTCATCTGCCTCTTCCTTCAGGCTGGCCAAGGTCTCCTCGAGCTTGGCCAAACGCTCCCTGCTGGCAGAATCCTTTTCCTTCTTCAACGCCGTGCGCTCAATCTCGAGTTGCATGATCTGCCGCTCGAGCTCGTCAATCTCAGTCGGCATCGAGTCGAGTTCCATCCGCAACCGCGACGCCGACTCGTCGATGAGGTCGATCGCCTTGTCTGGCAGGAACCGGTCGGTGATATAGCGGTCAGACAGGGTCGCAGCGGAGACAAGCGCAGTATCCAGAATGCGGATGCCGTGGTGAACCTCGTAGCGTTCCTTGAGTCCTCGAAGGATGGCGATGGAAGACTCGACGGTTGGCTCGTCCACTTTAACCGGCTGGAAACGGCGCTCGAGAGCGGGATCTTTTTCAATATGTTTACGGTACTCGTCGAACGTGGTGGCACCGATGCAGCGCAATTCCCCGCGGGCGAGCTGCGGCTTTAGCATGTTGGCCGCATCGGTCGCACCCTCAGCGGCCCCGGCACCGACGAGTGTGTGCAATTCATCGATGAACAAGATGATCTGCCCGTTACTGTCAGTGATCTCCTTGATGAACGCCTTGAGTCGGTCCTCGAATTCGCCGCGGTACTTCGCGCCGGCGATCATTGCGCTCAGATCCATCGCAATCAGCGTCTTGTTATTAAGCGACTCTGGAACGTCACCACTAACGATGCGTCGGGCCAGCCCTTCGGCGATGGCGGTTTTGCCGACTCCTGGCTGTCCAATGAGCACCGGGTTGTTCTTCGTGCGGCGACTGAGCACCTGCATCACACGCCGAATTTCGTGATCACGCCCGATGATCGGGTCGATCTTACCCCGCCTCGCCAAGTCCGTGAGATCGCGTCCGTATTTTTCCAGCGCCTGAAACTTATCCTCTGGGTTGGTGTCAGTGACACGCTGGTTGCCACGCATCTGGCCAAGCGCATCAAGCAGGGCATCGCGCTGGAGGTTGTGCTGTTTGAACACGCGACCAAGCGCGGAGCCTCCCTTGGCCAAAAGGCCAAGCAGCAGATGCTCGGTGCTGACGTAATCATCGCTGAGCTGCGATGCCTCAGCTTGGGCGGCGTCGAGCGATTGCTTGAGTTCAGAGCTTAAATACAGGTCAGAAGTGCTGGCTCCCTGCACCTTGGCGCGGCGGGCCAGCTCGGCTTCAAAGTCGGCCTGCAGCTTGGTCAGATCCACGCCGATGCGCTGAAGCAGAGTCGGAATGATACCGTCCTGTTGCTGTGCGAGGGCAATGGCGAGGTGCTCGCCGTCGACCTGTTGATGCGAGTGTTGATACGCCAATTCCTGCGCTGTTTGCAGCGCTTCCTGCGATTTTGTAGTCAGTTTATCCAGTCTCATGGTATTTGTTTGCTTCCACATCAGGCATAAGTCTCACGACTCAATCAGACTCGTTTATAGCACAAAATGAAGGGACAAGGAAAAGAAAAACGAAACGATTGTTGCGGTCGACTAATCGTAAAGAAGCCAAGTCAACACCTGACTAAAAAAACTGTTTTTGAGAAGATTAGCGGCGCTCCGAGATGCTGCCAGGAATGCCGTGCTCCCACGGACGCGGAGTGTTCCACGGACGGGCGGACTTGTTTTCGGGATCAGGCCCAATACAGCCTGTTGTCAGCCCTAGGGTCAATAGAGCAAACACGATCGCGAAGAGTGGAAGAACAGTCTTTGCCAGCGATCGCATTAAATTGTTGGATCAGTTTCCGACGATAACAAAATCGCCGGTTTGGATTTCACCCTGTTTCCAGTTGGGGAGGATGTTGGCAATACTGTGGTCTTTTTTGACATCGAGTACGCGGATTTTACCAATAAGCTTTTCGCCACGGCTCACGAGCAACTCGCCGTGCTCACGAACGCCCTGGCTTTCGCCAATATCTAGCACTACAAAATCGAACTGTGCATCCACAGCAGTGACTTTGCCGTGAAGCGTGCGGGGAAGAGTGACTTTCACGGAGGAACCGGTGTACCGGGCCAACTCAACTCCCAGTTTCTGAACTTGCTCAAGCAAGATGCCGTTCTCGATTACGTATTGGTCGCGCTGACCGCTAACTTCATCATAGGCAGCCAGTTTGCCCTTGATCTGGCTCTGGCTGCCGTACTGTTGCTCGAATCCTTTCCACGATTGATATTTGTTTCTTGTATCGACCAACTCGGCGGTGGTTTTGTCTAAATCTTTCTTGTGCTGATCAGCGCGCTGGGTTTGCGTAACGAGACGCGCCTGCACTTGGCGAAGTGCCGACTGCGCAGTTTCCGCCTGACCTTGTGCAACTGCCATTTTCTGCTCCGCCTCTTCCTCCGCCTTTTGTGATTTGGCCAAGTCGCGCTGGGCTCTGTCGAGATTGTCCTGCGTGTCTACCAACTCTCCGTTCAGGCTGTTTATCGTTCCTTGAACGTTGTTAAAAGCGATGTACCCAGCGCCGCCCAGCGCAATTAATGTTACAACTAATAGTATTCGAACCATGCGATTTTATTTCCCAAAAGGCCGGTCAAATTAGCCGTCAAGCGGACCGGTGTCAACGGTCTGTTGCCCTATTATTGCCTTAAATCCTCTCACATCCAGAGAAACTCCGAACTGACCTGTTTTTGGAGTCGCTCATTCCCGGCCACCATCCGGTCGGCCATGATATGACCCAGTGCAAACAGCACCGCCGAGGCGAGCTCCGGCTCGGCCTGCATCATCCCCCGGAACGCCTCAGCCGACATGAAGAGCAGTTGGCAGGAGGTCAAGGCCAGCACGTCGGCAGTACGCGATGTTTGGCTGAACATGGCCACTTCGCCGATAAAACAGCCGGCGCTGACCGTGGCGAGTGTGGTGTCCTGCCCGGCGGCGACAATTCGAACACGGGCTTCACCAGAGAGTATCATGTACAGTCCATCGCCGGGGCTGCCTTTTTTCATGATAACGCCGCCTTCTTCGATCTCCATCACCGTGCAGTGGCCGATGAACTGCTCAAGCTCCGCCTTACCAAGCGCGACTAGTTGGTCGAATTGCCGGAGCTGCTCGACTGTAATCGATTCGCCGGCTTTGCCAAGCTCGGTCGGCTTGGGGAGCGGAGCCTGGCTGGAATGGTATGCAGCCAGCGCATCGCCAAGCGGTGACAGCGACTTGGCCGGTTTCCAACTGTTGACCTCCTCGCTGAACACCCACGTGTCTGGTAATACCCGGCCGTCGGCCACCCACTCAAGGAGCAACTCTAGCAGCACCGGCCCGTAAACGACGTTGTCGCTGGCCCAGACTTTATAATGCACTTTCTCTTTGTCGGCTGGCATTGTGCAACTCTGCTCTTGGCCAGACGCAGTGGCGAGTAAAAAAACAGCTCTGCACTTGGCCTGTTTTGAGCCAGACCGACACACTGCCATTAAGCCCGCTCGGCCCAATGAAGCTAACACTACTTGAGTTTCGGACGATTGTTTTTCTCTAAACCCTGTACGAGAAAGCGCTTGCTCTTTTGGATGACCGTGTGGCCTTCGGCCTCAATGCCACCGGGGTACTTGGGGTTGATCTGGGCCGTCGCTCTTGAGCTTGCGCCAGTACGGCGTGATGCGTTTGCTGCCCTGCTATGTCAGCTCGTCTGCGTCGGTTCAAAAAAAGATCGCCGTGGTGATCGGGCAAGCAAAGTCAGCCCGGTGTTTCATGCCAAGCGAGGTGGGCAACTCATTGATAGTTGTGAACCGATCCTTGGACACGCTCTTCATCACACAGCGCATCAACCTCGAGTGGCGCCGGAATGACAAACCTGCCTTCGCTGATTTTCTTGGAAAACTTGCCGCTGCCGTTATCGCCGTACTTGGGTAAGTCGCTAGAGTTGTTGAACTTGGCCTCCCAACTAACACTGATTCGTGTCACAGCCATTACATCGAAAGCGTGACTTAACAAAACAAATAAGCAATTCAAACTTCCGCACTATAATACTTGCCTGAAATCCGGTTTCCAGCCATGTTCCCACCTCCGAAGAGCAATGAAAAAAGCAAAAAACATTTATGCGGCAATTAGGGCGTTCACACTCATCGAGTTGCTAGTGGTGATTGCCATCATTGCCATTCTGGCGGCCATGCTGTTGCCGGCCTTGGCCAAGGCCAAACAGAAAGGCGTGCAAACGGTGTGCATCAGCAACCTTAAGCAGTGGGGGCTGGTTTGGCAGTATTACACCGATGACAACGAAGGTTATTTCAGCGACGGAATGAGCATGAATATGCAGGGTGGTTGGTGGCGTGGCGAGTGGGTTGCTTCGCTTGAGAAATTCTGGCGAGATCAGGATATCCTCCTTTGCCCCTCTGCGACCCTGGCACGGAGCAATGAAAGCCCTAGTTACACCCTCAAACCGGTCAATAAAAATGAGAGAGACTCTTGGTCTGCAATTGGTAGCTGGAATGCCTCATTCAAGCATGGTGGCATCTCACTTCAGCGCATTCCAACCCGAGCTAGTTACGGTAACAACAACTGGCTCTACAATGCTCGAAGTGATATCCAAGGGCGCCGTGAAGAATGGCACTGGCGCACCATGAGCCCATCCGGTCATGACCTGCATAACATTCCCATGTTCATGGACATGATGTGGCGCGGTGGTGGGCCATTTCGAGCACGCATGGCGCCCCCAGCTTACAACGGTGAATGGTCTGGATATAATCAAGAGATGAAACATTTTGCGATGGATCGGCACAATGGCGGTATCCAAGGGGTCTTTATGGATCATTCCGTACAGCATGTGCCCATCAAGAAACTTTGGAAGCTCAAGTGGCACCGCAACTACGATCAGGCCTACAAGCCAGCTTGGCCAAGATGGATGGCAGGTTTTCCAGAACATTGACATTTTTCTAATACCAACCAAACCAAACAAATCGAGCCCGGGCATATATCCGGGCTTTTTCACGCTTGGCCAAGCTCTTGCCAAGTGTCGCCCATTACGGTTGAATCCGTCCCAGCAAGTCAACTCTGCCAATGAGCAATCAACACATCTCGCGTCGGAGCATCATCAAGGCCGCCGCCAGTACGGCATTAGCCACTACTGCCGCCACAACCTACGGGCAATTGACCCGCAACGACGCATCCAAAGATTTCAAAATCAAAAACAAACGCATCCGCCAATCAATCATGGGATGGACATTTAACCCCATGCCAACTGGCGAACTCATTGCCAACTGCGTGGACATCGGCCTGTCCGGCATCGAAGGTATCGGCCGGCAGTTTTACCCTGACGCAAGAAAAGCCGGGCTGGAAATTACGCTCGTCGGCAGCCACGGCTTCGGGAATGGGCCAAACGATCCAGCCAACCACGCAATGTGCATCGAGAAACTAACCGATGGCATCAACGTCGCCCGGCAGTTCGGTGCCAAGCGCGTGATCACGTTCATCGGCATGGAGACGCCTGGCATCGACCGCAACCAATCTGTCACCAACTGTGTCAACGCGTGGAAGCAGGTCATTGGTCACGCCGAGAAAAACAGCATCACGCTTTGCCTTGAGTTGCTCAACTCCGTGGACGACACCCATCCGATGAAGGGTCACCCCGGCCATCAAGGCGACAACCTCGACCTCTGCATCGAAGCGATCAAGCGGGTTGGTTCGCCCAACTTCAAGCTGCTGTTCGACGTGTACCACGTGCAAATCATGCATGGTGACATCATTCGCAACATCCGCAAATACAAGGAATACATCGGCCACTACCACACCGCCGGCAACCCCGGCCGCGCAGAACTCGACAATACGCAGGAAATTAACTATCCGGCCGTGATGCGTGCCATTCTTGAGACCGGCTTTGATGGCTTCGTTGCGCAGGAGTTCATCCCAAGCTGGAATGACAAAGTAGCCGCACTCCGGCACGCCGCCGAAGTGTGCGATGTGTAGCACAATCGGGAATTCCTCCTTTCACGGTAGAGCTCTTTTCTTTAGCCTCCCGGGCATGCGGTTCATCCGTGACATTCACGCCAAGAATCAAGCTGCCGGCAAACCTACTATCTCCTTCGAGTTTTTTCCGTTCAAGACTCCCAAGGGCGAAACGACTTTTTTCAAAAAAACGCTCCCGGCACTGATGGCATCCAAGCCGGATTACGCCTCCGTCACCTACGGTGCCGGCGGCGGCACTCGTGATAAAACTCTCGAGATCGTAGAGCGGATTCAAAACGAGTTCGGCCTCACGACCATGGCACACCTTACCTGCGTCAAGCATACGCGGGAAGAGATCGACGACATCCTCGACGACGCGGCAAAACGTGGCATTCAAAATATCCTCGCCCTGCGTGGTGATCCGCCTCCCGGCGAAAACTGGTCCCAGACCGAAGGCGGCTTCGAGTTTGCCTCCGAGTTGGTGGCTTTCCTTCTCAAGCGGGGCGGCTTCGACATTGGTGTCGCCGGTTTCCCGGAGGGTCACATTGATTGCGCCGGGGGGCGTGAGGAGGACTGGCGGCTACTCGTCAACAAAATCAATCACGGCGCCGACCTCGTCATCACACAGATGTTTTTCGACAATGCCGACTACTCTCGACTCAATGATTACCTCAAAGAACAGGGTATCACCGCACCACTTTTTCCCGGCATCATCCCGGTGGCCAACGCCGAACAGATTATTAAATTCAGCGCTCTATGCGGAGCAACGCTCCCGAAAGCGTTCGCCTTGAGGCTCGACGAGTTGGGAGACGACGTAGACGCCGTGAGCGAGTACGGTATTGAGTACGCCACCGCCCAATGCCGCGAGTTACTCGATCGCGGTGCTCCCGGCCTGCATTTTTACACGATCAACAGAAGTAAAGCCGTGCTACGTATCCTGGCCAATCTAGGTCTGGCTTGAGGCTTCGGCAGACGATGCGTTTTCGATCGGCCCAACTCACCTTCGCCCTGGCTGCCATTTGCCCAAGCGCCAGTTTAGCTAACACCGAAGCCAAGTCGATGTTGGCCGACGGGTTGGCGGTCACGTTCCAGTCGGCAAACGGCGGACCGGCGGACACCACCGTGCGCCCCCACTTCATGCTGTATGTTCCGGTTGGCCAGCCGCCGACGCCGTTCGTCGCCCCCGGCCCGTTCATCGCCAAGTGGGAGGGTGTCATCCAACTTGACCTCCGAGACCGGTTCGTGTTTCAGGCTGAGCTGAACGGCAGCCTCAAACTCGAACTCAACGGCGCAGCCGTGTTCGAGGAAACATCCGACGGCGGCCCGACCAAGCCAAGCCGGCGCATCCGGCTCAAATCTCGCAACAATACACTGAAGGCGACCTACACTTCGCCACCAGAAGGCGATGCTTTTTTTCGACTCTACTGGAACACACCCGACTACGCCAAAGAGCCGATCCCACCACGGTACTTGAAGCATACGCCAAACGATCGACTGGCTCGAGGCGCGACGCTGAGACACGGGCGACAACTCACCGTTCGACATCGTTGCTTTGCATGCCACGACGACGGTGTCCCTGTGCACGGCATGCCGGAACTGGCAATGGATGCCCCGGCTCTAGACGGCATCGGTTCGCGCCGTAACACCGGCTGGATGGCCGAATGGATACTCAATCCAGCCAAACAGCGATCGCATGCCACAATGCCTGCGCTGCTACACGGCGAGTTAGATTCAGCCAAAGCGATCGCTGCTTTCCTTGGTTCTCTGACATCCGGCGACAATTCTCCCGGTGAAAAAGCCAATGACGCAACCACCGAGGCCGGCCAAAAGCATTTTACGCAGCTCCACTGCACCGCATGCCATACGACTGCCGGGCAAACCCCGACGAGGGACAAGATCGCACTTGGCCAAGTGCGGTGGAAGTTTGACCAAGCCGACTCGCTGGCGAGGTTTCTGCAGAATCCGCAGGAGCACTACCGATGGAATCAAATGCCCAACTTCAGTCTCAAAGCAGAGGAAGCCGTCGCGGTGGCAGTTCATCTTTTTCAGTCAGCCAGCTTGGCAAATCGCGAAAATTTCACGGTCAACTCAACAATGATCACCGAGGGCCGTAGGCTGGTTCAATCCACCGGCTGCCTCAACTGCCACACACTCGAACTAGAAAACCATTTTACCGCCCCGACCATCACCCACTTTGCCAAAGGCTGTCTCGCCGACAATCCGGCGAATGGCAACTCTCCAGTGTTCGCTTTCGATAAGGGAGACCGGGATGCGCTGCGCTTGTTTTTACGCGAAGGCCGGGCTTCTCTTGGCTTGGTAAACTTGGCCGAGTTCGCGCTACGCCAGTCAAAGGAACTGAACTGCGTCAACTGCCATGGAAAATTGGAGTTGATCCCATCATTCAACCTGCTCGGCGGCAAGTTGAAGCCGGAGTGGACTGAGCGTATTTTGGGAGGCTTGATCGCAAAGCGGGCGCGGCCGTGGCTAACGGCCCGCATGCCGGCATTTCCGGCGCGGGCGGGCGGCTTGGCCAGTGGATTGGCTCTGCTCAACGGTCATCCACCTGTAACGGCGCCGGAGTCACCAGTCGATGCGGCCAAGGCGGCAATCGGCCGAAAACTGGTCTCAGCCAATGGCGGTTTTTTCTGCTTCAGTTGTCACGGGATCGGCCAGTTGAAGCCTGCACAGATATTCGACGCGCAAGGCATCAACTTGGCGCAGGTCGGAGAGAGACTGTTGCCGGAGTATTTCCAAAGGTGGATGCAAAACCCACTGCGAAGCGACCCGCAAACCAAGATGCCGGCCTATTTCAGCCGCGGCCAAAGCGCCCTTTTCGACGTGCTAGACGGTGATGCGGAGCGACAAATCGAGGCACTTTACCACTATGTTTTGCAGGGAAATAAGATGATTCCACCCGATGAGCCGGGGAAATAATTTTTTTCTAAAGAAATCGTACTTGATGCCGACTTATACAATGGAACGAATCGAATGGATCTGGGTTCTGTTCCGCCGGAATCTTCAGAAACCGGTTAACCAATTGCCACAAAGTGGCTTGAGGTTTTTCGACACAGGGAGGTGTCACACCTATCGTGGCGCATTGGAGCGTCTGCAGTCATGCGTGTGTCGAACGAACATTCTGATGAAGAAAACGGGATTCGCCCGCTCCCCGGCAGCGGAGAAGCGAAACCCGATCAGAGTATCTTCCGACTCTCCCGCGCGGACTGGGCACTGGCCGAAGCACAGGTTGAGGCAGAGTTCTCCATCCAGCGCGATCGGTTGCTTCATCGTCTCCACGATTGGGAATACCCTTATCCACAGGTGATTGATCAACTCGCCGCACTTTTGACGGAGGAATTCGGTTGAATTCCCAGCCATCCCGCCGTATTCCCTGCGGCGCTTCAAAATGAGTTTAAAAGGAAAAAAAGCGTTAGTGACAGGTGGCGCGCGGGGAATTGGCCTTGCTGCAGTGCGACGACTATTGCAGGAGGGCGCAAGCTGCGTGATCTGGGATCGTGACCAAGCGGCAATCGACGAGGTCAAGGCCATGCTGGCCAATGACGGCGAGGTAACGAGTGACATCGTCGAGTTGGCCAAGCCGGAGTCGGTCGAGACAGCAGCCGACCAAACATTGGGCCGCCATGGATACATCGATATTCTCGTCAACAACGCCGGCATCGCGGGCGTCAACAAAATGCTCTGGGAGTGCTCGCCGCAGGAGTGGCGCGACGTGATGGACATCGACCTCTATGGAGTGTTCCTCTGTTGCCGAGCATTCGTGCCGGGAATGCTTGAGGCGGGTTGGGGGCGCATCGTCAACGTCGCCTCGATCGCGGGTAAGGAGGGCAACCCGACCGCGTCCCACTACAGCGCCGCCAAAGCCGGCGTAATCGGCTTGACCAAGTCACTGGGCAAGGAACTTGCCGACACAAACATCCGGGTGAACTGCATCACACCGGCAGTGATCGAGACGGAGATCCTCAAACAATGCACGCAGGCGCACATAGACTATATGGTGTCAAAAATCCCGATGGGCCGTGTCGGCCAACCGGATGAAGTGGCGGCACTGATCGCCTGGCTATCATCGGATGAAGCCTCGTTCAGCACCGGTGCCGTGTTCGACATCTCAGGCGGCCGGGCGACATATTAAGTCCGGTCGCACTTGGACAAACGCCCAACCACCCCGACGTGCTGCCGGATGAACTGCTCGAGAAAAGCTGCCAATCGACAAAGTTGCGTCTGGCTTGGTCGCAGCTTGGCTAGGTCGGCCCAATCGGCGGACGCCATTTTGCCAGCGACAGCTCGCGTGCCAGCATCAAGATTGGTATTGGCCCAGTCTGGCTCCTGCCCTTGGCTCGCGAGAAATTTCACCTCAAACACACTGAGCCAAAACTCCCCTGCCCCGACGCCATCAAGCCGACGCACCAACTCCAGCATCAGATCGAACTCGGCACGGAGCGGCGTCTGCTCCTCGGTCGCACGGTTCAGCAGCTTGGCTGCCCGGGCGAGGCAGTCGAGCAGCCCCACGTCGGTACGCAGCTTGGGAAAAGTATCCTGAAGCGCCAACTCGCAAAGCGTGTGCAAGTCGGATCGGCGACTGCGTCGGAAGCTGAACTCTGCGAGATGAAACAGATCGAGCTTGCCCCGAAATGGTGACTTGGGTCGGCGTGCCCCCTTGGCCACGGTGCCGATACGACCAAACCCGGGGCTAAGCCAATGGACAATGAGACTTGTTTCCGTCAGGGGAAAAACGCGGAGAACCAAGCCGGTGGCGCGCTCATCCATCGGCCAGCATCCTCGCCGCCTCCGCCTTGAACGCCGCCTGCACGCCGCTCATATTTTCCGGCGGCACAGCGCCAAGGCTGACGATGTACTTGATTCCGTCGGCGACCGACATGTCTAGCTTGACCACCTTACTCTCCGGCAGCACAAGTAAAAAACCGGTGGTCGGATTCGGAGTGGTGGGCACGAAGATACTGATGATGCTCTCGCCCTGGTCGGTTTTCACCTGCTCCGCCGTGACGAAGCCGACCGAGTAAAGCCCCTTGCGAGGGAACTCCACCATGACCACCTGCTGGAAGTTGGATTTGTTTTCAGAAGTAAACGCCTGGTTGACCTGCTTGACTGTACCGTAAATTTTCCCAAGCAGCGGCACGCTCATCAGCACGTAATCCATCAGCTGCACCAGTTTTTTACCGATGTAATAACGGGTCAGGAACCCGAGCAAACCGGTGAGAATAAAAGCCTCCATGATGGCCACCACTTCCCACCACCAATACAACTCCTGACCCGGTTGACCACTGACAGCGTCTTTCCAGATATACTCCGCGTCCAGCCCAGGAACATACTTGAACGGAAAAAGAAGAATGTCAGAAACAGCGACCGCCTGATTGAACAGCCACAGCGCCACGCCGATCGAGATGATCACCGGCAGTACCACGGCCAATCCGGTGAAAAAATTCCGGCGTGTCCGGCTAAATACTGTCAATTTCTTGCTCATCCGCCAGCCGTTTTAGACTGTCTCGCCAAGCTGCTCAAGGGAAAGCGTTCCGCCGCCAATTTCATCAACCGGTTTTCCTTCCTTTTCATCGTCCGACACGGCTCCGGTGCTGAGTCATCATACCCGCGCAGATGCAAAATGCCGTGGATCAAATATCGGACTACTTCCTCCGTCCAAGAAGTTTTCAACTCCCCTGCGAACTCCTCCGCAACCACTGGGCAAATAAAAATGTCACCAAGGACTGGCCCGGGCTTAGGCGCTGCACCCGGCGTCCCATAGTCAAAAGTAATCACGTCGG
>Ga0066866_10000254_pt1 | contig 20323 bp, 15 predicted proteins | sample ETN01SmetaG_3_FD_66435 | JGI IMG/M metagenome (GOLD analysis project Ga0066866, IMG submission 66435) | Marine microbial and viral communities from oxygen minimum zone, Eastern Pacific Ocean - ETNP2014F12-01SV263 | ecosystem: Environmental > Aquatic > Marine > Oceanic ...
CTCGTGGCCGAACAACTCGCTCTCGAGCAGCGTTGGAGACAGTGCCGCGCAATGCACCGTTACCATCGGCTTGGATGAGCGCGGGCTGAGTTGATGAATCGCCTTGGCTAAAAGTTCCTTGCCGGTGCCGCTTTCACCCTGAATCAAGACGGTCGCCCGCGACGGTGCCACCTGCCGGACGATGTCCATTACCTTTTGCATTGGCTCCGACTCGCCGATGATGTTTTCAAGTCCGAATTTTTTGTTAAGTTGCTGCTTGAGCGTTTTGTTTTCGCTCTCGAGAGTGTGCAGCTTGAGTGCGCGGGCGATGCGCGCCTCGAGTTCGTCGATTTGCATCCGGCCCTTCGCTAGGTAATCGTCTGCGCCCTGCTTGAGCGCTTCGACCGCCAGTTCCTCCGAGCCGTAGGCGGTCATTAAGATACAAATTGGCGGCTTTGGAAGAGACTTGGCTCTGGCTATTAGCTTCATCCCGTCCTCGTTGTTTGGCAGCCGAAAGTCGGTTAGCAGCACCTCGAACGACTCCGACTCGAGCAGTCTCGCCGCCGAGGCGGCATCCTCAGTCAGGTACACCTCGTACCGATCCTCCAACGCGGCGCGCAGCCCGTCGCGTGTTGGCTTTTCGTCATCAACAATGAGCAGATTCGGATTCATGTTTCGTCAGTTACTGATTCGAGCAGGCGCTGTCGCCTTTCCTCCTGAGGCAGCCAAATCCGGAAAGTCGTTCCTTTGCCGCCGTGGCTCACGAGTTCCAACCGCCCATCGTGATCGCGCACGATTCGCTGGACAATCATCAGGCCAAGCCCGGTGCCTTTTTCTTTCGTGGTGTAGTACGGTTCAAAAATTCGCTTGATCTGTTCCTGCGGAATACCGCCGCCGGTGTCGGTCAGGCTAATCCAGACGCCGCCTCCGGCCTCGCCGGTCTTGATGGTCAACTCGCCGCCGGTGCTCATTGCATGCATCGAGTTTTTCATCAGATTAATCAGCGACTGCTTGATCTGTGCGGCGTCGAAGACAGCCAAGGGCAGTGCTTTCGAGAACTCTAGCTTGACCGCTTGGCCTCGGTTGTCGAACTCCGGGCGCAGCAGCTCGATCGTCTCCTCGATTGTGTCGTTGAGTGAGTTTTTTTTGAGCTTCGGCTGGCTAGGGCGGATGGCTTGCAGAAACTGTGTTACGATGTAGTCGAGCCGGTTGACTTCGCCTTTGGCTACGCCGATGTATTTTTCCAGCTTGGCCCTGATGTCTCGCACTTCGTCGGGGTCGCCATCGCGCTTGGTCAAGCGCTCCTCGACGTCCGCTGCCGGCTGGCCAAGCTTGCGAATCTCACGTTCCATTAACTGCAGATGAATGCTCAGGGCGTTGAGCGGGTTTCCCAACTCATGGGCTACACTGGCTGCCAGCAGCGTCAGTGCCTGAATGCGTTCGCTTTCGATCGCTTCGTGGGTCTGCTCACGATCTTCGGTGGCGTCGTGCAAAATCAGCGCCATCCCGGTGCTGCCTTTCGCGCCGCCGTCGAGCGGTGCGGCATAAAGCCGGATGAAACGTTTCCGGGGATAGGCCAACTCGAATTCCCGCCGCACGACACTCCGGCCGCCCTCGTTATCCGCAGCCTGCAACAAGGTCCAGTCGAGCTCCGGCAGCAGTAGTGCCACCGGTTGATCCATCGCTGAGTCCTCGTCGAAGCCGGTCAAGCGACCGGCGGCGGCGTTGAGGTAAGTGACGTTTCCTTCAGGGCTGGCAACGAGCACGCCATCCTCGATCGTGTTGAAGAGGGTCTCAAGAAATGATCGATCCCGGACGAGCTGCTCGACAAACGGCTGCAGATTTTCCGGATTGAGAGCGTCGATGCGCCCAAGGACTTTTTCAATGAAGCTGGATTTGTTTGATGGCATGCGGCTCAGAGCCACTTTTTGATTTTGAAATAAAGAATGGTGCCAAGCGTGGACACTGCCGTCACCGCCAATGCCACGAGATAACCGGTTCTGCCCGACGCGACCTCCGGCATATTATCGAAGTTCATCCCGTACCATGTGCCTACGAGCATCATCGGTGTCGTGATCACCGTGAAGACTGTCAGCAGCTTCACGATCTCTCCGGTCTTGTTCGATGACATGTTCAAGTACACCTGTAGCACACTGGTTAATGACTCCGCATAACGCGCCGCCAACTCGCCGATATTGTAGAGTCCATCGTACACATCGCGGTAGTAGGGGATCAGGTGCGATCGCACCAGCTGGAACTCACCCCTGACAAACCGGCCCAACACCTCTTTTTGAGGGCCGATGATTTGGCGCAGTTGCAATACCTCTTTCTTGACCTGCAAAATCGTGTTGAGCGTTTCTTTACCGGGATCCTCGAGTGCCCGCTGCTCCAACTCGGCCACTTCCATGGCCAGTTCGTCCAGAGCCGGTTTGTAGTTCTCGACGATCAAGTCCAGCAGTGTGTGAGCCACCCGATCCGGCTCGGTCGCGATGTCCGCCGTGTTGCGAAGGCACATCTCCCCAGCCAATTCCACCGGTCGCAGTGGTTTGCTGTGAAACGTCACTAGAAAGTTTTGGCCCAGATAAAAACTCAGCTCTGAGGTCGCGAATACCCCGTCCTTCCGGCTGTAATCCACCGCGTGGATCACCATGAACAGATACGGCAAAAACTCGTCCTTCTCCTTTGGCAGATACTCTTCAACCTTCGGCGACGGACTCTCAGTCACACTATCCTCAATGGACAATGGATGAAAATGGAAGACGTTCTTGAGTAGGAAATCTGTTTCCTGTGGGGTGGGGTTCTCAAGGTCAACCCACAAGAACAGTTTGGTGTTCGCCAACAACGTAGGCATCAGGAACAAATCGATGTCCTTGCTGTGCAATTTGCCTTCGGTCGTGAATGCGAATGATCTCACCATAAGCCTGTTGTTTTCTAGCGCTCAAATCCGAGCTACCCTTGACGAAAAGGGACAAACTGGCGCTATATTAGCCTCGGTCAATCATAACGCAAGGCGAATCCTCGAATGAAGGACAAATTGTCCCGGTTTGTAAAACGCAACTTGTTTGTCTTGAACTGTTTAGGTGTTAGATTAACCAAGAGTCTTTCAAGTCTGCTTGCACAATCTTTTTTCGCGAATAAGATTTGCGCGTCTTGGCTTGCTTGGCCAAGTCCATTTCTTCACAATAAATGTCCGTAAGCTACATTCAAAACCTGTTCGCTGAACGTATTGGCGGTGTCAACTATGGCAAAGACACCGCCATCTACAAGTTTGAGAAAATCAAGCGTGCTAAAAACGCTGTGCTAGAGGCCAATCCTGGCGCTGAGATCATCGACATGGGCGTGGGCGAGCCGGACGAAATGGCTTTTCCCGAGGTCTTGGCTAAGCTGCACGAGGAAGCTCAGAACCCAGCTAACCGTGGTTATGCTGATAACGGTGGCCAAGCACTCAAGATTGCGGCGTCAAACTTCCTCGAAAGAGTGTGCGGCGTCAGCGGGATTGATCCCGACACCGAGGTGTTACACTCGATCGGCAGCAAGGCGGCGCTTTCTATTTTACCCGCTGCGTTCATCAACCCTGGCGACAACGTCATCATGACCACACCGGGATATCCAGTATTCGGGACGCACGCGAAATATTACGGCGGCCAAGTGCACAACCTCGCGTTGACGGCGGAGAACAATTATCTGCCCAACCTCGAGAGCATCCCGACTGATGTGTTGGCCAAGGCCAAGGTGTTCGTGCTGAATTACCCGAACAACCCTACCGGTGCCAGTGCCACTCCCGATTTCTTCGCCGAGGTTGTTGCCTTCGCCAAGACGAACAACCTCATCGTCATTCACGATGCTGCATACATAGGCTTGGTTTACGATGACAACAAGCCGTTGAGCTTCCTTGCTACGCCTGGTGCGAAAGACGTGGGCATCGAGTTGCATTCGACCAGCAAAAATTTCAATATGACAGGCTGGCGCTGCGGTTTCGTCGCCGGCAATCCGTTGCTTGTCAAGGCCTATGGTGACGTGAAGGACAACAGCGACTCCGGCCAGTTTCTCGCAATTCAAAATGCCGCCGCCTATTGCTACGAGCACCCCGGGATCACCCAATGCATCGCTGCCAAGTACTCCCGTCGCATGGACAAACTCGTTGGTGTACTGCAAAACGCCGGCTTCCAGATCAGCAAATCCGGCGGCTCATTCTTCCTTTACATGAGTGCGGCCAAGGCGGCGATCAAGGCTAACGGCGAGCGTGTGGAATTTGCTAACGGCGAAGAGCTTTCGCAATGGCTCATTCGCGAGAAATTTATCTCCACTGTGCCTTGGGACGACGCCGAGCCGGCGATCCGTTTCAGCGTCACCTTCGCCGCCAAGGACGAAGCCGATGAAGATCGGGTTATCAACGAGATCGCCATCCGTCTTGGCGACGTAAAATTTGAGTTTTAGTCTCGCCGTTTGTCCAAACGCAACCAATGCCTGTGCGACTTATGGAGAGGCGGTTGATCGGCGAGGTATGCTCTAACACAAAAAAGACCGGCGGGTCGCCGGTCTTTTGTTTACAGTTTTTCAGGCTGGTCTTAGGCCAAAGCTTTTTTGGTGGTCTTGATGATCACCGCAGCGATTTTGTACGGATCGCCGTTGGACGCCGGCCGCCGGTCTTCCAAACGGCCTTTCCAGCCGCCTTCGATGGTTCCCACCGGGATACGGATGGAGGCACCGCGATCGGAAACGCCGTAGGAGAACTGGTCGATAGACTGTGTTTCGTGTAGACCGGTCAAGCGTTGGTTGTTGTCGGCTCCGTAGACTTCGATATGCTCGTGGATGTTCTGGCCGAACTCCTCACAAATCTTGTTCATGAGATCCTCGCCACCCTGGTCACGCATGGCTCCGTTGGAGAAGTTTGCGTGCATGCCTGATCCGTTCCAGTCTCCCTTGATCGGTTTCGGCTCGAGATTAACGGATACCCCGTAACGCTCGCCAATTCGTTCGAGCAGGTATCTCGCAACCCAAATTTCATCGCCGGAACGGGCTGCGCCCTTGGCAAAGACCTGATACTCCCACTGCCCCATCATCACTTCGGCGTTAATGCCCTCGACGTTGATGCCGGCATCGAGGCAGATTTGCAAATGCTCATCCACAATCTCTCGGCCGATTGCGTTGGCCGCACCGACTGATGTGTAGAAGGGGCCTTGTGGGCCGGGGTAACCGCCCTTGGGAAAACCAAGCGGTAGGTTGGTGTCGATATCCCAAAGGACGTATTCTTGCTCGAAACCAAACCAGAAATCGTCATCATCGTCATCGATGGTGGCTCGGCCGTTGGATTCGTGGGGGGTACCATCGGCGTTGAGAACCTCGCACATGACCAGCCAGTTGTCGGTGCCGACCTTGTCGGGATCCGGGAATAGTGCCACCGGTTTAAGCAGGCAATCGGAGTCGTTGCCTTCGGCCTGCTCGGTCGAGGATCCGTCAAATGACCACACGGGGCAGTCTTCCAATGTTCCACCAAAGTCGGATTCGATCTTGGTCTTGCTTCGAAGGCTTTGAGTTGGCTTGTAGCCGTCCAGCCAGATGTATTCGAGTTTTGCTTTGCTCATGATTTGTTAGGATAAAAAACGCCAAGCCGTCTGTAAACCTTGGCAAACGACGAAACAGGGCCCGCAATAGGCCCCGTCGATTAGTGGGGCTTATAACTTGTGTTATCAAGTCTTTTTTACTGCGTGCTACCGCAAAACCACTTGAGTTTGCGATCACCGAGCTTGATTAGGTTGCAAGCCGCCTGACAAGTAGATTACATAGGCAATTACGATGCCAACAACAGCGTTGGTTTCGCCAAGCGCTTAGTTATAGGCATTTTTTATCAATAAACGCTCTGAATCCTAAACATTAGGAGAGAAAGAAATCTACCGGATATAAGTTGATTCCCATGTGCCATTATGATCCGAGCGGCTAAAAAAACACAGCCTGAAAAAAAGGAGCACCCGTTATTTAGGTGTTGGGAGGTTCGAGTTACCCTTTTTGATGCGCGTAACTCGTTGAGAGGCGGTTTATTAGATGAATAAATTAAATAGATTTAAAAATAATGGCATTTTTATTGCTTCTAAAGCTTTGACTTTGAGCTAGTTAAGTTTTTGGAGCATCGATTCATTGAATCGGTTGGCTTATTGGTTTCGAGGTCAGGAAAACAAACACAACTGAGCTATCAATGAAGAGAATCGCTTGCGTACTATCGTTAACGTCGGGCTTTTGCCTGATTCCTTCCACTGCATTGGCACAAGAAGCCGATGTTGCCATCAGTCTGGCCAACACGGCTTGGATTCTTACGGCTACGGCGTTGGTGTTGTTTATGACCATCCCAGGGTTGTCGTTGTTTTATGCAGGGTTGGTGGGGCGTAAAAACGTCCTGTCGGTGCTGATGCATTGTTTCATGATCACGGCGGTGATGTCGGTGGTGTGGTTGATATGCGGCTATTCACTCGCATTTGGCGATGCCAACCCTTACTGCGGCGGCTTGGCCAAGGTGTTCGCTGGCGGTGTGGAGGCCAGTTCGGCGGTGGGTGAATCGGGCAGTGCAATTCCGGAGTATCTGTTTTTGGCATTTCAGATGACGTTTTTTATCATCACACCGGCGTTGATGGTAGGTGCGTTTGTCGAGCGGATGAAATTTTCGGCGATGATTTTGTTTACAACTCTATGGGGGATTTTTGTTTACGCGCCGGTTTGCCATTGGGTTTGGGGTGGCAACGGCTTTATGTTCGAGTGGGGAACGAAGGATTTGGCCGGCGGCATCGTGGTGCACATTACGGCCGGTATCGGCGCGTTGGTGGCCTGCATCATGGTAGGGCCGCGCAAGGGGTACGGGACTGCTCAATTTCAGCCACACAATCTGCCCATGTGCGTGACGGGAACGGGGATGCTTTGGGTGGGCTGGTTTGGCTTTAATGCTGGCAGCGGCTTGGCTGCCAACGGCGATGCGGCCCAGACTTTGCTTGTGACCCATATCTCTGCAGCGACGGCGACGATCGTGTGGTCGTTGGCAGAAAAGTTAAAGCACGGCAAGGCCAGCGTGTTGGGCGCGGTGACAGGCTCCATCGCGGGCTTGGCGGCGATCACACCGGCGTCGGGAGATGTCGGCCCAGTCGGCGGCTTGGCCATTGGTGCTGCTGCCGGTTTTATTTGCTGGTTTGCTTCGACCGCAGTGAAGTCAAAGTTTGGTTACGATGACTCGCTCGATGTTGTTGGTGTTCACGGTGTCGGCGGATTGGTCGGCACGTTGATGGTGGCGTTCTTTGCCGCGGACTCGCTCGGCGGCAAGTCGGGTAGTGACTACGCGATGGGCGAACAGTTTATTGTGCAGTTCAAGGCATCAGCGATCACTATAGTCTATACTTTGATGATCAGTGCGGTTCTGTTGTTCATTGTCAAGGCGATCTGCGGCGGTAGCTTGCGCGTCAGTGAATCGGATGAGGAGGAGGGGTTGGACTTGGCTGCTCACGGCGAATCGGGTTACAACAATTGAATCGGCAACGGCTTGCGCGAGCGCGATTCGGCTTGATTGATTTGGTGGCGGCGCGGACAACAGTCCGCGCCGTTTCCGCTTGGAGATGTGCGATGTAATGAAGCAACAAAACATAGTCACGCTGGATCTCGAGGGGGTACTGGTTCCGGAGATCTGGATCGCCTTTGCTCAAAAGACAGGAATCGAGCAGCTGAAGCTGACCACTCGAGACATCCCGGATTACGACGAGTTGATGAGCGGGCGTTTGGGCATTCTCGGGGAGAACGACCTGAAACTGGCCGACATACAGGATGTGATCGGCACGCTGGCACCGATGGATGGAGCCAAGGCTTTCCTTGATGAGCTACGATCGAAGACGCAGGTCATTATTTTATCAGACACATTTGAGGAATTTGCCGATCCGTTGATGCGTCAGCTGGATTGGCCAACAATCCTTTGCCACCAACTTGAGATTGATGGCGACGGACGCGTGGCCAATTACCGACTCAGACAGCCGGATCAGAAATACAAGGCCGTGGCGGCGTTTCGGGGACTGAATTACAAGGTGATCGCTGCTGGTGACTCGTACAACGACACGACAATGCTGGGCGAGGCTGACGCCGGCTTTCTGTTCAGGGCCCCAGACAGCGTGAAAGTGGAATTTCCGCAGTTCGAATCGGCCGAAGAGTACAGCGAGTTGATGGCGCTGATTCGAGGCGAATTGGAGTTTTGACTTTTTGGTCAAGTTTATGATTTGAACAGACACGGCTGAGGGCCTCTGTGAAATCGGTATAAAATTTGTTTTACCCCTAACGATAGCAATAGGAAATCCAATACAGGTGTCACATTTCGTTGATACTTTGTTCATAATTCGCAGGATGGTATCCAATCAATTGGCCAGCTTATGATTGGATCCATCATTGAGGGGAATCAAATGAAATATTTTTGATTATAATGCATAATCGATTGACACGATTAAACAGATTGCTAATTTTAGCGGCGCCGCTCCCGTCCATTGGGGGCGGTTTGGGCATTATTGTAATACATTTTCAATGAGTGAGTCGACAGTTTCGGAGGCCAACAAGGGGGACGACTCCGAATTATCCAACATTTCAGAGGTGACCATTCGCCTCGCGGGTAATTCTCAGGACGGTATACAGTCCATCGGAGGATTTCTGGCGCGCTTGGCAGGACGGAGCGAGCGGGAGGTTATGACGATGATGACGATCCCAGCGACGATTTCCGGTGGGGCATCCATTTTTCAGGTGCGGCTGGGTTCCGGCGAGGTGCTCAGCCCTGGTGACAAGGCTGACGTCCTGTTCGCGTTCTACCAGCACTCCTACGATGGCCACATCGGGAACATGCGCAGTGCAGGTATTCTGGTTTACGACAGCGACCACGTGGAGCCACATGAGGAGAGGTTGAGCGACTACCGGCACATTGGTATCCCTATCTCCAGCTTGACGGTTGAGGCGATCGGGGGCACCGCTCGTGACAAAGGCAAAAACATTTATGCTCTTGGTTTGATTGCCCGGATGTTCAGCCTTGATATGTCTAAGCTTGAGCGATTGATCAATGAACGCTTGGGTGGCAAGGGCGAAAGTGTCGTGAAAACGGCGATGGACGCTTTTCAGGCCGGATATCGTTATCAGTCCGACAGCATTAGCCACTTGTTCCGCTTGGCCAGAGGAGGGGAGGAACGGGCCAACCAAGTAGTGATGACTGGCAACGAGGCGATCGGCTACGGCTTGATTGCTGCCGGTGTTCGCTTTGGTGCCGGCTATCCGATCACGCCGTGGACGGACATCATGGAACTGCTCCGGCGCGAACTGCCAAAGTACGGCGGATCGTTTATCCAATGCGAGGACGAGATTGCCTCGGTTTCGATGGCGATTGGTGCTAGCTACGGTGGCCGGGTGGCCGTGACTGGTTCAAGCGGCCCGGGCATTTCTCTCAAAACTGAGGCCATCGGTTGGGCGGTCATGGCAGAGATGCCGCTGGTGGTCATTGACGTGCAACGCGGCGGACCTTCTACCGGCTTGCCCACTGACGTAGAGCAGTCTGACCTCAACATTGCCTGTTACGGTGGTCACGGCGACTCGCCACGCGTTGTGCTGGCCACTTCTGACGTGGAGGACTGTTTTTACACCGCCATGGAGGCGGTGAGGATCGCCCGGGAATACAGCGTGCCAGTGATTGTACTCAGTGATCAGGCAATAGCCACCCGAATTGAAGCTTTCAACGAGCCTGATTTAAAGAAAATCTGTAAGGATTATAATTTAGACCTAAGTCCTGTGCCGACCCACAAGCCGTATGACCTGTCGTCCGGGGATGGACGTAGTCAACACCGCCCGCCCGGCACACGGATCGAGGATGGCCGCTACCCTGTAGTAACGGGATTGGAGCATGACGAGACAGGACATGTCAGCGCGGATGCGGTGAACCACATCAAGATGACCAAGAAGCGCCGCAACAAGCTCAAGACACTTGCGGATGAGTTGCCCGCCCCGGAATTGCACGGGCCGGAATCAGGCGATGTGCTCCTAGTGGGCTGGGGGTCGACCAAGGGACCGCTCCTCGAGGCCGTGAAGGAGTTTAGAAACAACGGCCATGTCCTATCCTCATTGCATATGAAACATATCAACCCATTGCCGACTGGTTTGGAGGATATTCTACCGCGTTTCAAATCGGTCTATGTCGTTGAGATGAACGACGGCGGCGTTTATGGCTATGGCCAATTGGCCGGCCTGCTGCGTGCCCGATTCGCTGACGCGCGCATTAAGGGCATCAACAAGACGGCGGCGCGTCGTTGGAAAGTTTCCGAAATCATCGGGCGTATCAAAGATCTTTTGAAAGAAGTCGAAGCCTGATTGGGATTTAACAAGATGAGTGACACCGCAACAAGGGAGCCCCTGCCAAAGGATATCAACGAACGCCAGCCGGTGACCAAGAAGGAGATCACCGCCAGTCACCCGACCTGGTGCCCTGGATGCGGTGATTTTTCGGTGCTCTCCATCTACTACAAGCTGATCCAAAAACGGAACATTCCTCACGAGAACGTGACCACGGTGGCTGGAATCGGGTGCTCCAGCCGGTTTCCGTACTTTGTGCAGGCGCATGGGGTGCATTACATTCACGGGCGTGCCTTGTCATTCGCCAGCGGAATCTCCCTCTCGCGGCCCGACCTGCATGTGTTCACCTTCGGCGGTGATGGCGATGCCTTCTCCATCGGTGGCAACCACTTCGTCCACACTGCACGTAAAAACATCAAGATGACCTACGTGGTCATGGACAATTCTGTATACGGACTGACCAAGAAACAAACCTCACCGACCTCGCCGGTGGGCTTTAAGAGTAAGACTGACACTTGGGGTGCGTTTGATCGGCCGATTAACCCGATGAAACTCGCCATCTCAGCTGGAGCCACCTTTGTCGCACGCGCCTCCCACACCAATCCCAAACATCTGCTGGAGATGATGGATGCCGCGATGGACCACGACGGCTTTAGCTTCATCGAGTGCCTGAGTGAGTGTACCGAATTTTTCCCTGGTGCGTATGATTCCTCCAATCCCCGCAAGGGAGGTGAGTTTAACCTCATGCCAGAGAATCACGATCCCACTGACGAGGTAGCAGCTTACGCTTTGGCCAGTGAGGATTTTCCGGGTCGGTTCGGTATTTATTATCAGGTTCAGCGGCCGACCAAGAATGTACTCGAGGCCGGTGTTATCGATGCCGCGCAGGGCAAGTTCGAGGGCAGCCAAGCTACGGACATCCTCCAGTCAACCTTCAACCGGATGAAGTAACCATCTTGGCCAAGCGCTTGGCCAAGCTTGCCATCACCTTCGACTTGACTCGATATTGACAGGCCTAGGATGGAGATCGAACTCATCACAATTGGCACTGAGTTGCTGCTGGGCCAAGTACTCAACACCCACCAACAGTGGCTTGGCAAACGGCTTGCCGCGCGAGGTTACACTCTTTCCCAGCAAATCACTGTGCCGGACAATGGCCCGGCAATCTGCGGAGCTGTGCAGGCTGCACTTGGTCGGGCGCAGCTTATTATCACCACAGGCGGCCTTGGCCCGACATCTGACGACATTACGCGTGATTTGATCGCCGAACTCCTGGGTAGACCGCTTGGGCGAGACGACTCGATTGCTTCAAGTATCGAGAGCTATTTCACCCGGCGCGACCGGTTCATGCCGGAGTCGGTGCTGGTGCAGGCACTGGTGCCGAAGGGCGCGGCGGTGTTCCCCAACAAGCATGGCACCGCCCCTGGTCTGGGTATCGAGGTGTCGCCAAACTCGTTCCATAAAAATGGCGAACCGGCTTGGCTACTGATGCTGCCTGGGCCACCGCGAGAGTTGCGCCCGATGTTCGATGGTCAGGCGTTGCCGTTTATCGAAAAACAATTGCCGCTTCAAGAGCTGTTCGACTGCCGGACGTTACGCACTCTTGGCATAGGAGAGTCGATGGTCGAGCAGATGTTGCTAGAGCAGCTTAAGCCCCTGATGGATCGAGGGCTCGACCTGGGTTTCTGTGCACGCACAGGGGAGGTGGATATTCGCCTGTGCGGACATGGCTCGGAGATGCCGACGATCATCGCGGAGGCGGAGGCGTTGATCCGCACAGCCCTCGACAAAAAAATCTACGGCACCGATGACGAGACGGTTGAGCAGGTGGTGGTCGGGTACTTGATCGCCACTGGCGAGACTCTGGTCGTTGCCGAGTCGTGCACCGGGGGATTTCTTGGACACCACATCACCAACGTGCCGGGTGCATCCAGCATTTTCGTCGGAGGGATTTTGACGTATAGCAACGAAATGAAGCAAAAACTGCTTGGAGTGGATGAGTCTACTCTGGCGCACCACGGTGCGGTTAGCAAGGAAGTGGCCATCGAGATGGCCCGGGGCGCGCTGGAAGTGAGCGGTGCGGATTACGCTCTCTCTATCACCGGCATCGCTGGCCCGGGCGGCGGGACGCCGGAAAAACCGGTTGGTACCGTATGGCTGGGGCTGGCATCTAGAGGTGGTCGACCGCTGGCGATTCGCAAACACAACCCATACGATCGAGATACGTTCAAGCAGATCACCGTACACCAAGCTTTGGAGTTGCTTCGGCGCCGACTACAGAAATCAGACTAAATAATTCACGGGGTCTTCAGCCGTTTGGGCTGATCTCCTCTGAGCGGAACGAACTAGGCTGGTTTTTAATCGGCGCCGTTATCGCCGATTGCCTCCACAGGGCAGCCGTCCATGGCCTCTTTGCATTGCTCTTCCTCCTCCTCATTTTCCGGCTGTTTTTGGACAAAGGAATAGCCTCCGTCATCATTCCGGGTGAAGCAGGATGGTGCGGTTTCCCTGCAGAGATCACAGTCGATGCACTGGTCGTCCACGTAATATTTGCCGGCAACGCTATCCTCGTATTTGTCTTCGATTTCCGCCATGTTAAGATAAGTAACGCGCCGGTCTTTTACACGTTGCAGAGTCGGGATTCAAGCGACTTTGTCGATTAATCAATTCGCCGGCGACATGGCGCGCAGTTTGGTCGTGACAGCCGCGAACGCCTCGATAGCTTGGTCGATCTCTTCCTCCGTGGAGTCGCGGCCGGTGCTCCACAGCGTTGTGCCCCTGGCCAGGTCAGCGTCGCGGCCGATGGCGTGAAGTGCGGGAGGCAAGCGCATCGAGCGGGTCGTACACGCGGCGCCGGCGGCGATGACAACGCCCCGGAGGTCGAGCATCAGCGCTTGGCCTTCACCCTCGACTCCCGAGGTGCTGAGACTGAGTTGATGAGGCAACCGCCTGTCACCCGGTTTTGGGCCGTTCAAGTGAACCTCCTCGACGGCCGCGCGGATGCCCTCAAACAAACGTGCCTGGAGCTCGGCCGCATGGTCTGCTACCTGGCCAAGCGCAGCATTCGTCTGTTCCGCGGCAACGCCAGCCCCAACAATGGCAGCCACGTTTTCCGTGCCGGCGCGAAGATCATTCTCCTGCGTGCCGCCGTGGATGAGATTATCCACTCGTATGCGGCGTTTTTTGTACAGCACACCGACACCTTTCGGTCCGTAAAATCGGTGTGGGGCCAGAGCCAGCAGATCGGCGCCAAGTTGCTCAACATCGGTTGGCAGCCACCCGCCGCTAGCGGTGGCATCTACGAGCAGAGGAATGCCTCGCTCGCTGGTGATTTTGGCTATATCTGCGACGGGTTGAATGGTACCGAGGTCGGGATTTGCGTGGTGCAAGCAGACCAGGATGGTCTTGTCAGTCATCGCCTGGCCAAGCGCGCGGGGATCGATCCTGCCTTCGCGATCGACGCCGACTTGCGTGCTGCTGAAGCCCTGACTCTCCAGCCAAGCGATTGAGCCAAGCACAGCCGGATGCTCGATCCCGGTGGCGACGATGTGGCTGCCGAAACGTCGGTTGGCCAAGGCGGCGCCCTTGACCGCGTGGTTAATCGCCTCGGTTCCGCTTGAGGTGAAAAGAATCTCCTCCGGCTTGGCGGCATTGACGAGTTTGGCGAGGCGCATCCTCGACTCGTCGATGGCATCGCGAGCTTCGAGGCCTAGCTGGTGCAGTCCAGCTGGGGCCCCGAACTGTGATTGCAACCAAGGCTGCATGGCATCGACCACTTCCGGCAGCGGCTGGGTGGTGGTGAGGTGGTCGAGGTAAATCATCTTGGCCCGGCTGGCGCTTGGCCGGTGGTCGCGTTTATTTCCTGCTCGTCTCGTAGGTCCGGCTGTGACCCTTTTCTGGGATGCTGATCGTGTATTTTTTGCCGTTCGGGGCGACGGACATGTGGATGTGGTGCGCGTCGCAGTCGCGCGTGAGGTTGGCGATAAATTCGTCTGCTGTGTTGTTCTCGACGTCCGCGCGCAGGTTTTTGTGAAGCTGATACATCGCGCCGACACGCGCACTTTTGACGGCAGCAAAGGAGGCGGCGCCGCAGCCCTTGGTCACGCCGTTATTCATCACCGATACGGTTGGCGCGAGGCTCTGGACAAATATCGGGTTGTTGCTGAAGTCAAGCCCGTGGTGGTTCACTTGGTAAACGTCCACGGTGCCAACTCGGTTGTGCGGCGTGACGAGGCGCGCTTCCGTGTTTTGCGTGAGATCGCCGCCGTCCCAAAACCGGAAGTCACCCAGTTCGACGACCACGGCCACACTATTGGCGTTGTCAGAGGTATCCTCGGCAATCCACTTGACCTTGTCGGTGAGCGGATTGCGCGATGTTCCGTCGGGCACGGGCAGGAACTTCTTCATCGCTGCCATGCAGCGGATGCGGATCTTGGGCTGGTCCTCGACTTGTTTGAGCGGGAGTTCGGTGCCCGGTTTGATGACGTGCCGCTTGCCGACGGTCATGTTTCGGTACGGCTTGATGCGGAGCAAAAAACTGGAGTTGACCCTGCCGTCCGGATCGCGTTCTGGGATGCCATTGTCCCACACGTTTTTGATCGGCATTTTTTGCGATAATTCTGCTGCTCCACCGAAGTGGTCGATGTGGAAATGTGTGACGATGAGGTGGTCGATCTGCTTTACGCGGGCGATCTGTGTAGCGGCTTCGTGAATCCGCCCGGGGTCCCGGCCGCCCGGCATGCCGGTGTCGATGAGGATCGACTCCCCAGCAGGGGTCACGATCAGTGTACCGCCACCGCCTTCGACGTCCACCCAGTAAACGTCGAGTGTCTTGGGATCCTTCGCGGCTGTCGTTCCAGCAAAGGCCAGTGCCAACACCGTTGAAATTGTTTTGATGAGCTGTTCGATTTTCATGGAGTCAATGTCGGGGCCGGATGGTGACGGAAGGGCAGGGCAGAGGCAAACCCGTTGTTGCGCTTGGCCGGGCGCTATCGAGTAAAAGTTGCCCCGCCCGCGATTTCTCGCAGACGGGGCTGTTGAGCAATGAGCCAGCCGGGCTGGCTGGCGTTAGAATAGTGCAGGTTTGCCAAAAATGTCTCATTGATAAAATCAATAGATGTATCGACTGGGTCGATGGTCAGGCGTGGGCGTGAAAACAAAAACGGCACGAGTTGCCGTCACTGCGAAGTAAGCTTGGCCAGGCACCCTATCAGGAAAGCTGAAGGACGAGCCCTTGGTGGGCGTTGTGCCAGTCGCGGATCGCATGGCGCAACTCCAGGACGGATTGCTCCATCTGCTCTTTCAGTTCACCCAGTTGTTCCTTGGTGGTGTCGAGTTGTTGGCGTAGTGCGTGGGTATATTCCTTCTTGGATTTTTCCCAGGTTTCGTGTGCCGCTGCGAGTTCCTCCTGAGCTTCGGAAAAGAGGCGCTGGGCTTTTTCGCAGATGGTCTCAGTGTGCGCGGAAAGGCGCTCATAGAGCTGCCGCTGTTTCTCCCGGATTTCAGTCACGGCGATAACCTCGTTCGGGACGCGGCGCAGACTCGAGACGAGTCCGAGTTTCTCAAGCGCGTGGATACTCCACTTGGTGGGGTCGAACTGCCACGGCTTTACGCCGTTGCGGTAGTCGTGTTGAAACTCATGGTGAAAGTTGTGGTATCCTTCGCCGAAGGTGAAGAGGGCCATAAACCAGCTGTCCTTTGCCGTGCACTCGGTTGAATACGTTTGTCTGCCCAGAGTGTGGCATAGGCTGTTAATAAAAAAAGTCATGTGGTGTACCATCACCAAGCGCGTTACACCACCGAGAAGTAGTCCAGTCTGAGCGCCTATGCCGCCCTCGGCGAGCCAGCCGATGAGAGTTGGCAGGCCAAAGCCAACCGTGATTCCGATTGCTCCCCACCACTTGTGCTGCCACCGGATGAGAGGGTCCGCCTTAAGATCATTTACGTTTGTCAGGGGCGCCTCGCCTCCGACCGGGCGAAAAAACACCCACCCGATGTGGGCATGGAGAAATCCGAGATTGATGTTGTACGGATCGTCCTCCTTGTCGGTGTGCTTGTGGTGTCGACGGTGGTCTGAGCACCACTCAAGCGCGGAGTTCTCCATCGCCGTGGCGCCAAATACCAGAGTGAAGAGTCGCACTGGCCAACTCGCTTTGAACGACAGGTGCGAGAACAGTCGGTGATATCCCAGCGTAATGCTTAGTCCCGAAGCGATGAACATCCCGACAAACATGGTGCCATGCAGCCACCAGTTGATTTGTCCACCAAAGTGATAGAGGAAAACTGGCAAGCCAATGAGGGATGTCAGGAGGGTGCCGATCAGAAAAATCGCGCTTACCCAACGCAAGTGATGCAAACGGTAACTGAACTTCATAATAGGATGTTTGACCGCGGACGGTCCTTCCTTGGACGGCGAAAACTCGCATTAGCGCTGTGTGAGTGCAATTCCTTTTTTGCCGCAAATACATGCGTTATTGAACCCTAAAACACTTTTAATTCGATCAGTTTCATTTACTTTTTTTGTATGTTTTTCCGGAATTATAACTTTCTTCGCGCCGTTGTGTTCGCATTTTTCTCTCTGGCCTACTCGGCGTCGGCCGCCAAGCCAAACGTCCTCTTCATCGCCGTTGACGATCTGAACAACGACCTCGGCTGCTACGGCCACCCGCTCGTCCAGTCGCCGAACATCGACCGTTTGGCCAGGAGAGGTATGCGCTTCGACCGTGCCTACTGCCAGTACCCTGTTTGCAACCCCAGCCGCGCCTCGCTTATGACAGGCCTCTACCCGGAGCAAACCGGCGTGCTCTCCAACGCTGGCGACTTTCGGAGGCTCCACCCAGGCATCATCACATTGTCGCAGCATTTCATGAACAACGGCTACTTCGCTGTGCGGGTCGGGAAGATTTATCACTACGGCGTGCCGCTGCAGATCGGCACCGATGGCAAGGACGACCCATCGTCGTGGAACACCGTTGCCAACCCGATCGGCATCGACCGCACCGAACTGGAGTCGGTTGCCACCTTGCAGAAGGGCAAATACGGCGGCACACTGAGCTGGCGCATTGTCGAAAGCCGAGATGAGGACCACACTGACGGCAAAGGTGCACTCAAGGCGATCCGGTTGATCGAGGAACATCACCGCAACAAAACGGGCAAGCCGTTTTTTCTCGCGATGGGATTCTTCCGGCCACACACACCGTACGTCGCCCCAGCGCATTACGCCAAGCTGTACCCTCTGGACAAGATCGATCCCGTGATGGAGAAGCCCGGCGACCGTGATGATATTCCGTCGGCTGCGCTTGCTGACCGGGCGCATCAGCGCGAGTTGACCTTATCCCAGCGCCGGGAAATTATCCAAGCCTACTACGCCTCCATCTCACTCATGGATGCCAGTGTTGGTAAACTGCTTGATGCTCTCGACCGACTCAAGCTCGCCGCCAACACGATCGTCGTCTTCTTCTCCGACCACGGCTACCACCTTGGTCAACACGGTCTGTGGCAGAAGAGCGACCTGTTCGAGGGTAGCGCTCGGGTCCCCCTCATTCTCTCGGTTCCCGGCATGAAAAACGCCGGACGGGATAGCGAGTCGCTCGTGGAGTTGATTGACCTTTATCCCACGCTCGCGGACTTGTGCGGCTTGCCCAAGCCAGCGCATCTCAAGGGCCAAAGCCTCGTGCCGGTGATGGAAGAGCCTCAGTTAAAAGTGCGGCAAGCAGCCTTCACCGTGTCGAACGCGCGAGGCAAAATCCCCGGCCACAAGGGCCGCAAGCCGCTGGGGCGTACCATTCGCACCAATCGCTACCGCTACACCGAGTGGGACGATGGCAAGTACGGTCTGGAACTGTACGACTACCAAACCGATCCCAATGAATACACCAATCTGGCCAAGCGCGACTCTGACAAAAAATTACTCAAGCAGATGCAATCGCTGATGCAAAGCACACGCGAGCACACGCGCTAAAGTTGCGCGAGGGCGGCGTCGATGATGGCGAGAGCCTTGGTCATCTGTTTGTCGGTGATGGTCAGTGGCGGGGTGAGGGTGAGCACCGTGCCGCCGGAGACTTTAAAGCTTAGGCCGTTTGCGAGGCAGTCGTACAGCACTCGCTCGGCTGCGTCAGGGCTGCTTAACTCGACGCCCATGGCGAGCCCGAGTCCGCGTACGTCGATGATGGCATCGTGTCGGCGTTGCAAATCGCGCAGCTCATCGAGTGTTGCGGCCCCCAGCTTTCTTGAGCGCTCGAGAAGGTTTTCCGAGTCAATCACGTCGAGTGTTGTCAAGGCCGCCGCTGCGCCAACTGGGCTTTTCTCGTGCGTGTAGTGTCCCAGTGCCCGCTGCGGCACGATGTCGAGATCAGCACGGACGAGTGTTGCGGCCATCGGCATCATGCCGCCGCCGAGGCCCTTGCCGATCACGAGGATGTCCGGTGTTACGTCGCTGTGCTCGCAGCAGAACATCCGTCCAGTGCGGCCCAGTGCGAGCGGGATTTCGTCGAAAACCAACAGCGCGCCATGTTCGTCACACAGCTGCCGGATGCGGCGCCAGTAGTTGTGCGGTGGCCGATCGATTGTCGTGCAGCGCATCGGTTCGGCGATCACCGCGCCGATGTCGCCCTCCTTGACGAGTATTTTTTCGATGGCATCCGCGTCCGCCTCCGCGCTTGGCCAAGCAACGTGAAAACAGCCTGGCAGCAGAGGACCAAGCCCGTCGCGAAACAGCGCCTCTCCACCGACTGAGATGGCATCCATCGATGCGCCGTGAAACGAATTGTGCATCGAGACTGTCTTGTGTCGGCCGGTGGCGTAGCGAGCGAGCTTCATCGCGACGCCGATGGCGGCGGTGCCGCCCGGCGCGAATAGCACCTTGGCCAGGTTACCTGGCGAGAGTCCGGCTAGGCGCTCGGCGAGGGCGATAGCTGGTCGGTTGGTGAAGCGCCGGGGGCAGAAGGCCATATCGTCAAGTTGTCGCTTGACTGCCTTGATGACTTTCGGATGCGCGTGTCCGATCTGATGAACGCTGTTCCCGTGAAAGTCCATGTAGCGCCGCCCGGCGGCATCGGTAAGGTAAATGCCTTCGCAGCCTGTCAACTCAGTAAGGCACGGCGTGGAGAGGGATTGGTGCAGAAATGCGGCCGAGTCGCGGGCGAGCGTTTGGCAGGTTGCGTCGTTCACGTTGGCTTGTTGCCAGGCGAGACGGCGGTCGGAGAGGTTGACGTCCCCCTCGGTGCGGTCTGCCTGGCCAAGCGGTTCGTTCGTCGTAGTCATGTGCGATGCACTATAAAGCAAGCCACCCAAACCGAAAAGAAATCCCGTTGCTGGGAGCGACGGGATGCCGCATGGTTGGCGTCACGATGAACTTCCGTTGGGCTTTTCTCTGGTGTCTTGCGCTTTTTGGCATGGATGATTCGGTTGCCCGCTTTGGTGGAAATGTAGTGCGCGGCCGCCGCGCCGCTGGCTGTGATGACGACCGAGCTGTAGATAGGCTTGCGCCGGTTCGGTGGGGCGTGCTTTGCCTGGGGGCGACTACGAGACGTGACCTGCACGATCACCTATCTTCAGGAGTAAGCCCGCGCTAAAAATCCGTGCCAGACTGCTGGAGCTTTTAACAAAACTGTAACATCCGTTCGAAAATGAAATTACGACAAAATGTTTTTGTTTCACTCGTCTGCACTCTGTTTGCGGCCTCGTCTGTCGAGGCGGCTAAGCGCCAGCCGAACATCCTGCTCATCATGGCTGATGACCTTGGTTTCTCAGATCTTGGTTGCTACGGAGGTGAGATCGAGACTCCTAATCTCGATGGTCTAGCCCGTGATGGCCTTCGTTTCACTCAGTTTTACAATACCGCGCGTTGTTGGCCGACGCGGGGAGCTCTACTGACAGGGTACTTTGCCCAGCAGATTCGACGAGACTCGGTTTCTGGCCTGCCCAAGGGTGTCCGCAGTGGAGGCGCAGGAACACGGCCGCAGTGGGCAAATCTATTGCCCGTCATGCTAAAGCCTGCCGGCTACCG
>Ga0066866_10000256_pt1 | contig 20198 bp, 19 predicted proteins | sample ETN01SmetaG_3_FD_66435 | JGI IMG/M metagenome (GOLD analysis project Ga0066866, IMG submission 66435) | Marine microbial and viral communities from oxygen minimum zone, Eastern Pacific Ocean - ETNP2014F12-01SV263 | ecosystem: Environmental > Aquatic > Marine > Oceanic ...
AAATAGGCATCCTATCAAGCGCTAGATTTAGTTTTGAAACATTTCCATGGTAACGGAGAGATTTTAACTCTCTAATAAAGCCAGTATCTAATCTTTTGGGTCCAATAAGTTCTAAAAATGTTAATATAGGGCTAACTGAAGAAAGCACAATACTTGACTTATATTCATTTCCTTCCTTAGTTATAACGCCATCAACTTTTCCATCTTTAATAATAAAATTTTTTACTGTTTGACTGAATAAAGTTGTTACGCCAGAACTTTCAACAGATGCATAAAAGGATTTTATTAATTGTTCCATGCCGCCAGCAGGGAAAATTTGCGCACCTTGTTGACCGTTAAACTCACCTGAAAATCTGTATAATAATCCCATTAAAGATGTTGGAGATCTAGGACCAAGACGAATTCCCAAAGTTGAATCAAAAGAGACTATTCCCGATAAAAGATCGCTCTCAATTTCTTCTTCTAGAACGTCAGCAACACACATTAATATCATTCTGAAAAATTCTTGAAATTCCTCTTTCCCTTGAAATCTTAGATCCAAGCCTGCTTTAAGAAATTTTAACTTTTCAAGAAACGAAATGTTTTCTTGATTGATAGGGGCATTACCAATAAATCGTTTTAATAAATTAGCTTGATTAAATAATCGCTTTCTAAGTTTCAGCCAATTATGATTGTCCTCTGAATTTATGCCTTCAACATTAGAGCCATATTCCCCATTTAAAAATACATGATTATGATTTTGATCAATCGAAATAGAAGGAATGATTTTATTTTTTATTTCTAGTCCGTGATCAAATAAATCTAACTCGCTTATAATATTAGAGCTCAAATGATTGATTAAATGAGGGAGAGTGGCAGTATTATACCCTTTAAAAATTTCATTTGAAACAGCCATTCCACCGGGTTTGGAAGAAGACTCTAATAAAAGAACTTTTCTACCACTTTTAGAAAGCTTTACTGCTGCTGCCATTCCATTATGACCTGCACCAACAATAATTATATCATATGACTTCATAGGCACTTCTTGCATGTTTAGTTGGCTTCTTGAGGTCCTTTAAAATTTCTATAGCTGCATTTCTTCCTGGAGCTCCCATTACTCCACCGCCTGGGTGAGTTGAAGAACCACAAATATATAATCCGCTTACAGGGCTTCTGTATTGAGCATATCCTGGGACAGGTCGATTAAAAAGAAGTTGATCAAAAGTAAGTTCACCTTGAAAGATATTACCTTCAGTTAAACCTACTTCATTTTCTAATTCTTTTGGTGTTCGGATTTCCATGTGAATAATTTTTTCTCTGAAGCCAGGAGAATATTCTTCTATTTGTTTAACAACAGTTTCACCAAACGCCTCTTTGTTAACTTCAGTCCAATCATTTCCATAAACTTTCGGAGGGCAATATTGAACAAAGCAGCTCATAAAGTGTTTTCCAGGAGGTGCCATTGTAGGGTCAGTGGCAGTGGGTATCATCATATCAAGAAAAGGGTCTTTGGACCAGGTTCCGTTTTTCCAATCATCGTATGCTCTTTCCATTCTCTCTATGCTATCTGTAAAGTGGATATCACCCTTTAGGCAGGGATCACCTTTTGGTACAGCTGGAAATTCCGGCATACTATCGAGACCAATATTAACTTTTCCTGAGGAACCCCGTATTTTAAAATTTTTAACTTTATTTATAAACTTGTTTGGTAAATTTTTTTCATTAACTAATTTTAGAAAGGTCCTTTTGACATCTGCATTTGAAATTATCGTGGATGAATAATATTCATTGCCGTTTTTAAGGGCAACACCTTTTGCAGAATTATTATTAACTAATACATTTGTTACTTCAGACTCAGTTATAATTGTGCCTCCAAGAGATTTAAAAGAGGATGATAGAGCTTGTGTTATTGCTCCCATTCCTCCTCTTGCATATCCCCATGAACCAATTGAACCATCTACTTCACCCATATAATGATGAAGTAGAACATAGGCTGTTCCTGGAGACATTGGACCTAGTGCAGTGCCAATTATACCTGAGAGTGCTAACGATGCTTTTATCACATCATTTTCAAAGTATTCGTCTAAATAATCTGAAATTGACATGGTCCAAAATCTAATTGTTTCTGCCATTTGATTTGGTGTCAGTTCATTAAACTTTTTAATTAGATAAAAAATCTCAGAAATATCTTTTAACTTAAAGCTAGCTGGGTCAGGTGCAGTCCTCATTAATAGTGGTTGAATAAACCGACATTGCCTGGTTACATCTCTAGAATATCTTTCGTAAGCCTCACTGTCTTTAGTGCTAAACCTTGCCATTTCACGCCTTTTTGAATGGTAGTTTCTATAAGATGCTAAGTAGTCTCCATTTTTAGTGAATACAGTACCCCCTTCAATGCCTATGATTTGAAGCCCATGTTTAGGAAGTTCTAAATCACGCATAATTTCTGGTCTGAATAAACTGCAGACATATGAACAATTTGAATATAAAATGTTTGGAGTAAGTTCTCTACTTACTGCTGCTCCACCAATCCAATCATTTTTTTCTAACACTAAAACGTTTAGGCCAGCTTTTTGTAAGTAGCATGCATTCACAAGACCATTATGGCCGGCACCGATAATAATAGCGTCAAATTTTTGAGTCATAATCTTATTTTATTACTAATTTATATAATTTTAAAGAACTTGATAATATGAATTTTATTAAGAAACACTTGATAATATTTTGTATATCGTGAAAGATCTAATAATTAAAGTTTTAATTGAGAGGAAAATAATAATGAAACTAATAAAGAATTTATTAATTGGTCCTTTTATGGGACTAGCTTTTTTGATTAGTTTTTCTCTAAGTTCTAATGCAGCTGATAGTGAATTAGTTGTTTTTGACTGGGGAGGATACGAAGACCCGGGCTTCTTTCAAGCCTATGTTGAAAAATATGGCGATAGCCCAACATATTCCTTCTTTTCTGATGAAGAGGAAGCATTTCAAAAAGTGCGTGCAGGTTTTCGCGCCGATTTAGGGCATCCTTGCTCGCAATCAGTTGTTAAGTGGAGAAATGCTGGCATAATTGTCCCTATCGACACTTCTCGCCTGAAAAATTGGGACAAGGTAATGCCTAATTTTGCAAACATGGAAGGTTGGAACGTTGATGGAAAACAATGGGCTGTTCCAATTGATTGGGGTGCAACAGCTTTAACTTACAATACTGAAGAAGTAAGTGCTGACGAGGCTTCATCTCTTTATGTTTTTTCAGACCCAAAATTTCAAGGCCGTGTATCGTTAGTTGATAATGTTGATGATGCTTACGCTTTAGGTTTTCTTGCTGTTGGCATAAAAGATTGGAATAAAACAACAGATGCAGACTTTAAAAAAGCTTCCGCTTTTTTACGGGATGTTCATAAAAATGTTCGAACTTACCATGCAGATGGTGCAGAAGGTGCTGAGCTAATGAAAACTGGTGAAATCTTGCTAGAATGGACATGGAATGAAGTTGCAGCAACTTTAGGCTGGGATGGACTTCCTGTGGCAATGAACCGAGATACTAAAGAAGGATCTTCAACTTGGGTTTGTGGATACACTATGATGAAAGATGCTCCTGGTTCAGAACAGAAGGCTTATGATTTTCTTGATGCATGGTTGGATGATTCATCTGCTGAATATATCCTTACAGAGTGGGGTTATGGCCATTCAAATGGTAAAGTAATGGATGCAATTGGCGAGGAGAATGGTTTTGGATCTCTAGAAAGCTATGCTGCAAATACTTTATGGCAATCACCTACCGATCCAGCATTGCGTGAAAAAATGATTAAAGAATGGGAACTAATTAAAAGTGGTTTTTAATTAGCTTTCATAATTACTTTATTAATTCAGAGGCGATTTTTATCGCCTCTGAATTTACTCCAAAAATCCAACTAGACTGTTGACATCCATTTTGAGCTTAACTATTTCACCAATTTTATAATCCATTTGTCCAAAAGAATTTTGAGCTGAGACACTTAATGCTTCAGCATTTGGGCCACACTCAATTTTGTAGTAGGTTGTTATACCAAAATAAGAAATATCCGTTATTTTTCCAGAAATTAAACCTTTAGAGTCAAAATTATTTGAAACAATTGAAATCATTTCTGGTCTAATACCTATTATGATTTTTTTATTTGATAAATTTCCAGAAACTTGATTCTTAGGTATAACAATTTCCCCCAAGATTTCACTGTTAACCTTAAGGCCTTGTTTTGTTTCTAAGGCTTTCTCATTTATAAAATTCATGTCACCAATAAATGAAGCAACTCTTTGCGAAGCGGGTCTTTCATATAATTTTCTTGGAGAGTCAACTTGTTCTACCTCTCCATCAAACATGACTGCCACTTTATCGCTCATAGTAAGAGCTTCTTCCTGATCATGTGTAACTAAAATAAACGTTATTCCTACCGCTCTTTGTAAATGTCGGAGTTCCAATTGCATTTGTTCACGGAGTTTTTTGTCCAAAGCAGATAAAGGTTCATCGAGCAATAGTACTTTTGGTTTAAGAATTAGAGCTCTAGCTAATGCAACTCGTTGTTTTTGCCCTCCAGATAATGCATTTGCTGACCTCTGATTTAAGCCCGTTAAATTAACAAGTTCAAGAACCTGACTTATCATTTCATCTTTTTCATCTTTTGAAATATTTTTTTTGCGTAAACCGTATGAAACATTTTGTTCTACATTAAGATGAGGAAAAATCGCATAATTCTGAAAAACCATATTTGTAGGTCTTAAGTTAGGTTCGACACCGTCCATAGATTTATTATCAATAAGGATTTTTCCAGATTTTGGAATTTCAAATCCTGCAATAAGTCTTAATAATGTTGTCTTTCCGCAACCTGAAGGGCCTAATAACGAGAAAAACTTTCCTTGTTCTATCTCTAATGAAACTCCATTAACTGCATTCACTTCTCCAAAGCTCTTACTAACATTTTGTACTTTCACTAAATTATTCATTTTTTATCCTTATTTATTCATTCACAAAACAGAACTTCGAGAGTTCACAGCTCTTCTCCTGAAATATTCACTTAAGGAAAGTAAAAGAAAAGAAGTGACCAAAAGAAGAGTGCCCAAGGCCATAGTAGTAGGTAATTTTTTTGGAAATCGGAATTGGGCCCATATATACACTGGCAAAGTTGTGTCAGTGCCAGTTAAAAAGAAAGCAATTATAAATTCATCTAATGATAATGTGAAGCCAATCAACAAGCTTGCCATTATTCCTGGAAAAACAAGGGGTAAAATTATTCTGTAAAACGTACCAAATTGATTTTCTCCTAAATCCATCGAGGCTTCCTCTAAGCTAATATCTAAGTTATTAAATGCAGAATTCATAATTAAAATTGAGAATGGCATAATTAACAATGTATGACCAAGAACAACACTCCAAAGATTAAGTGATAAACCTAACTGAATAAGTACAATTAAAAGAGCCACCCCTACAATTATTTCAGGTAAAACAAGAGGGGCTAGAATGAAGGTTAAAGAAATTTGTTTTCCAGTAAAATCGTATCTTGTTGCAGACCTTGAAGCCAGAATGCCCAAAATAGTGGCAAGTATACTTGATGATACCGCTACAATGAGAGAATTTCTTAATGCTTCATGTAAAGTGCTCTGGTACAAAAGGGTTTCAAACCAATGCAAGGTAAAACCAGTTAGAGGAAACGCAATGATTTGACTTGAATTAAAAGAAAAAATTGGTAACAGCAAAGCTGGAGCGTATAAAAAAACAAGATATGTGTAAGCAAAAATTTTTAGATATTTAGAAGGTCTTGTCAATCTAGTATCTCCTCAAATACTTTTTATTAAATAATACAAAGACAATTGAAATAAATGCCACAACCATTAATGAAGAAGCAGATAAAGCAGCAGCCAAAGGTGCATTATTAGCTTTTGAAAACTGAACTTGTATCATGTTTGCGATCATCAACCCGTCAGTACCTCCAACCAGTTTTGGCGTGATATAATCGCCAACTGTAGGAATAAAAATTATTAAAGCAGCTCCCACAACACCTGGGGCTGAAAGTGGCAAAATGACTCTAAAAAATTGATGAAATGGTCCATCTCCCAAATCTCTGCTGGCTTCTAACAATGATCGATCAATTTTCTCCAAAGATACAAAAATAGGTAAAATGGCAAAAGGTGCCCAACCATGAGTTAATGCTATCACAACAGCATTTGCGTTATATAGGATAAATGTCACAGGCTCAGTAATCATTTCCAACCATAATAGCAGTGAGTTGAAAACTCCATTATAGCCCAATATTACTTTCCAGAGGAACATGCGAAGTAGATAACTAGTCCAAAAGGGGATTGTAATTAAAAATAACCACAGTGCTTTTCTTTCACCTCCGTAAAAGGAGATAAAATATGCCATTGGGTATGCTAGCAGAACGGTAAAAAATGTAACTGAAAGTGATATGATAAGTGATCTCTGAAAAAGCAATTGATAAACGGGTTGTGTTGCTGCTTCAATGTAATTGTTAAGAGTAAAAGTTTTGTCCAGAACAAGATAGTCTTGTGTCCAGAAACTCAACAAAAACATCATAGTCAATGGAGCGGCTAATAAAAGAAGGCTGAAAACAAAAGGAATAGATAGTAGCCGCCAACCTTTTTTGGTTTCTGTTCTAATTTCGAAAATCAAAATTTAGCCTTCATCTCTTTGTTTAAATGATTGACTGAATTTGTATCTGGTTCTTTATCTAAATTCAAAACAGGAATGATTTTTCTTAAATGGTCATGATGTGATCTAATGCCATACTCTAAGTCAGATAGAAAAAAACCTTCAAATGATTTTGACTCCATAGCCTCATCAGACCAAATTGTTAGTTGCACATCTTCATCAATTGTATGTTGATCAATTCTATTACTAAGATACCTAGCTAATTTTTGTTTTCTACTTTCTTTTTTGTGGCGGTAAATAGCACCTCTCAATAAAGTTAATTTAGTAGAAATAGGAAACTCTTGGTAAAACTGAACTAATTCAGGAGTAACGGCTATTACAGCATTAGGAAAAATTCCATAATAGTTCCATGACTTATGAAATTTTTTAGGTAAATGTTCAGCAGGTGTAGAAAGATTTTTGTAATTTCTTACACTCCAGTTTCTCCCATCTTTTCCAGCAAATATTGCATGTGTTTTAGAGGTCCCGTTTACAAAAGGTTCATCAAGATAGTTATTGCCATATAAATCTTGTAATGAGGGGTGTGCCATAGGAACGTGATAACCCTCATTGTCAACATCTCTAACTGATTTCCAGTTAACATTTGAAGTTTGAGTCCAAATATTACTTGCTGGGATCATTGCTTCAATTTTGTAATGGGATAATTCCTTAGAAAAAGGCATCATAAGTTCTTTTACAGATGGTTGAGGTCCCTTATTTATTCTAACAAAAACAAATCCGTTCCATATCTCGCAATCAAGTCTTTTGAGCCCAAGCTTATTTTTGTCAATCTTAGGAAAAGAACTGGGTTTAGCGGGTCCTCTTAATGAACCATCAAAATTGTATACCCAACCATGAAATGGACAGACAATTGCAGAGCACTTTCCTTTATTATCAGCAACTACCCTTGATCCCCTATGTTTACAAAGATTATTAAATGCACGTATTACATTTTTATCGTCCCTAATTATTAATATTCTCTCTTTGCAGATATCAAAAGTGATGTATTCTCCTACAGAACTTACATCTGACTGGTGACAGATTAGTTGCCAATGATTGTAAAACAGGTTTTCTTTTTCTATTTCTAATAACTCTGAGTTGTGGTAGCTCCAACTTGGTAGTCCGGTTCTATCCCATACTTTTGGAACAGAAATATCTCTGGGAACATCTAGCTTATTCATTGTTATAAAATCTCTGTGAAGCCAATTCAATTAATTAAATTTAATTTTATTAATAGATATTAAAATAAAAATAAAAATTATAAAAGCCATTCCAAATAAAATTTGAGCAAATTGTATATTTGTAAAATCGCTGACTATACCAAAAATCATAGCACCAAGAGCTGCAGAACCCATGTTTACCATTGTCCAGATACTCATGACTCTTCCCCTAAACTTATCACTCAACTCAAGCTGAATTTTAGATTGAATTGAAATACCTAAAGATGTTGCTAAAAAACCTAAAATAAAAACTAAAATTAAAACATTATTAAAACTATTAGAAAAACCGATAATTAATACTGAAATTGGAATAGATAAAGCTAAAATTAAATTGGTATTTGAGATGTCTGACCCCGCAATTTCTTTGCTTCCTAGTGTTTTGAAAATAGACGAAATAAGTGCACCAGCTCCTGCAACTGCAGTAATTAGACCTAATCCAGATGGCCCTTTAGAAAAAATACCTTCAGAGATAAGAGGCAAAGTTTCCAAAACACCCCTTCCTACAAATGCTGTAACACCACTTAGAACAATAGAAAACTTAATAATTTTGCTTGATAAAATTAATTTCGTTCCCTCGAAAAATGAATATAAAATTGAATCATTTCTACCATTTTCTATTTTGAGCTCTCTCGGTTTGATAATTGTTATAAAAATCATAGTTGGAAGATAAGCAAATATAGCAAAAAGAATTGTATTATTGATCCCAATCAATTGAATTAAGGTGCCCCCTATTGCAGGACCAATTAATCTAGAAGTATTAAAATTTACTGCTGTTAACGCCACTACAGAAGGTAGTTGGGAATTATTAACTAATCGAGGAGCTAAAGACATCCTAATAGGGTGACTAGCTGAAGCAATAACACCAATAAACAAACAAAAAACAATTAAAATATTTGGATTCAACAAGCTAAAACTTAATGATAAAAATAATAAAAATGAACATAATATCATCGCACTGTATGATAAAAAGAAAGCGAGACGAATATTCACCCTATCAATAACTACTCCAAAAAGAGGCCCACTAATCAGAGTGGGCGCCAAAGTAAGGAAAGCGGTAAAACCAACAAAGCCAGGTGAATTTGTTAGTTCCCATGCAAGCCATCCCAAAACAATTCTTTGAATCCAAAGCCCATGAAGGGAAATAAAACTTCCAAATAAATATAATCGAAAACCCGAAGATTTTAATGCGGAAATATTCATAATCTCAGCAAATTATATAGATTTTTTACCATGTAGTATATAAATATTATCTAAGAGAAATTTTTGGTTTTATAAATTAATGTCTAAAAAAATTGTTGTTTGTAGAAAATGTTTATTAAAATGGGAAGACGACAAAATTCCTTTAGAATGCCCAAATTGTTTTTCTAAAAAATTAATTGGTCACAGAGAATTAAATGATTTAAACATTGCCCATTTGGACTGCGATTCCTTTTATGCATCAATAGAGAAAAGGGATAATAAAGAACTTGAAAAAAAACCAGTTGTAGTTGGAGGAAGTCAGAGAGGTGTCGTCGCAGCAGCCTGTTATGTATCAAGAAAATATGGAATTAGGTCTGCAATGCCAATATTTAAGGCAAAAAAACTATGCCCTGAAATAATTATAATTAGACCAAGAATGGAATATTATATAACAATTAGTCGCAAAATTAGATCGATTATGGAAACAATAACTCCTTTAATCCAACCCGTTTCTATTGATGAAGCGTTTCTTGATTTATCTGGAACAGAAAAACTCCACAAAAATATACCTGCGATTTCTTTAATAAAATTGCAAAAAAGGATATTTAAAGATATTGGGATCACGGTATCAGTGGGGCTATCCTATAATAAATCTCTTGCAAAATTAGCTTCAGAACAAAAAAAACCCAATGGTTTTTTTGTGCTTGGCAGGGATGAAGCTAGTGATTGGCTTTCAAAAAAACCCATTTCAATTATTTATGGCCTTGGAACTTCCACAGTAAAAAAGCTGAACAATATTGGTGTATTTTTATGTAATGATCTTTTAAAATTTCCATATTCTAAAATTGAAAAAATTTTAGGAGGAAATACTAATAAAATATTAAGTATAGCCTTTGGCATAGATGAAAGGCCTGTTGTCAAAGATACTGTTATTAAAAGTATTTCTGTAGAGACAACTTTTACTAAAAGGTATAGTGAAAAACAAATTAAAAATGAGCTTCATTTGTTATGTCAGAAACTATCCAATAGACTAAAAGACAAGAGCTTTTTAGGAAAAACGCTAACACTGAAACTAAAAACATCTAATTTTAAGACATTGACAAGAACCATCTCATCAAAAGAGCCATTTCAAATGGCTCACCATTTGTTTTCAAATTCTGAACAATTATTAGAAATAGAGTTAAAAAAAGAAATTGAATATAGGTTAATAGGAGTTGGAGTATCTAATTTAATAAATGAAAATGAAAACAATCAAGGCTTTTACTTTAATGACCAGGTTGTTCAAAAGAAAAATAAACTGGAGAGAGCGTTAGATGATATTAATCAAAAAATAGGTTCAAATTCAACAAATATTGGCCGCCATTTTACTAATAATTAATTCATGATATAATTAAGATGTGTTGTTATTTATCTCAAACTTTAAGAGGTTTAAACTATGTCTGATCAAAAATGGAATAAAAATGCCCTTAATTATGGTGAAAGCAATCAAGAGAATGCAACTGACGCATGGAACAAAAACGCTTTAAATTATGAAAATGACAAGAGGGATACCAAAAAGAAATTAAAGAATGATCAAGTTGGTTCCAAAAATGATCAATGGAATAAGAATGCAAATGGATATGGATTAACTGAAAGTAAAAACAATCAAGACCCTTGGAATAAGAATGCTATGAATTATAAAAAATAATAAATTAAAGACTTTTAAATTTCAAAAAATCATTTTTGTTGTCTATATCAAAATAAAATCCTTCTGATTTTGTATTAAATTTAACGAGGTTTTCTGAATTTTTATCTAGGATTTCTTTCCCACCTTTATCACCATTAAGAAAACACAATTGTTTGAAGTAATTCTTTCCAAAAATTACTGGGTTACCCGTTGTTTTTTTTCTATAAGGTGCAACGATTGTTGAACCCCCTCCATTTTGTTGATGGAAATCTATAATATCATTATAATCATTTGTCGCTAATAAAGGCATATCAGCCAAGCAAATCATTGCTGAAGAACTATTTTTAGGCAAGTTCAAAACACCTGCTGATATTGATGAACTTATTCCAGTTTCATAATTTTGATTATGAATTATATCAGCTTTAAACCCTTTTAAAATATTGCAAATTTCTTTATGGTCTCGGCCTGTAACAATAATTACTTTTTTTGCTTTGGAATTAATAATTTCATTTACTGTATGCAAGATCAGGGGTTTGTTATTGATCTCAGACAATAATTTATTTGATTTTCCATGTCTGGTAGATTTTCCCGCAGCCAAAACGATAGCGTCAGACATATTTTAACTCACGTAAATGTTATATTATTATGTGTTTGAATAATTTGCGCCATTATTGACACAGAAATTTCTGCAGGGCTTTTAGCAGAAATATTTAAGCCAATAGGTCCATTTATTCTTTCTGTGTCTTTTTTACTAAAACCTGCATCAATTAAACGTTTAATCCTTGATGCGTGAGTTTTTTTACTTCCCAGGCAACCAATAAAAAAAGCATCACTTTTGAGAGCTTGAAACAAAGCTGGGTCATCTAACTTTGGGTCATGAGTTAACGTAACTATTGCTGTTTTTTTATCTATGGGGTTTTTTGAAAAATATTCATCAGGCCATTTTTCTATTAATTTACCTAAAGGAAAACGATCTTTTGAAGCAAAGACTTTTCTTGGATCTATGATTTCAACAGAAAACCCACAGGAATTAGATAATGGCACCAATGTTTGAGCAATATGAACTGCCCCTATGATAATGATTTTTGAATTTGGGTAATAAGAATATTTAAACCATTTTTCATCTAAAGAAATTCCTGTATGAATATTCTTAAGTTTGCTAAATTGTTTTTTTACTTCAATTTCTGGATCATGGTTTTTGGAAGTGTGAAAATTTACGTAATTTTTATGATTTTCCAAATCAATTGCAACTGAAAATGGTTTTCTATTGTTAATGGATCGTATCATTTCATTTAAACTGTCAGAATAATTGTTAAAGTTTTCTACGTAGACAGATACTTCTCCGCCACAGGTTAATCCAACCTCCCAAGCTTTTTCATTGCTTACACCAAATTTTAATATTGTTGAATTGCCACCATTTATGATTTCAAGAGATTTCTCTATAACAGACCCTTCAATGCAGCCACCAGATACAGAGCCAAAGATTTCTGAATTTTCTGAAACTAACATTTGGCTTCCTGTTGGCCTGGGAGAACTTCCCCACGTTTTAATTACTGTAGCTATTGCAAATCTAATTTTATTTTTGGTCCAAGTTTTTGCTTTTCTAAGTAACCCTAAATTTTCTGTAGTTTCTAAATACATCATTTTTTAACATTCTAAGATTTAACAAATTTAAAAATAATAAAAAGATATTATGAGTTATACACGAATGAGAATACAACCTTCAAGTTAACTATCTAAAAATTTGTGTGAAACCTAAAAGCTTCCCTTTGCAATAAAGGAAATATTTTTATAGTCTTTCTTTCCATATTTAAATACACTTCCATCCAAGTTTTCAACTCTCCCGCCAGCGAAACGAAGTACAGCGTCACCTGCTGCTGTGTCCCACTCCATTGTAGGACCAAACCTTGGGTAAACGTCTGCTTCTCCACAAGCAACTAGGCAAAACTTTAAAGATGATCCAATGGAAACTGTTTCAGATACATTATTTTGAGCTAACCAATTATTAGTTTCATCATCTCTGTGGGATGTGCTAGCAACGGCAACAATAGAATTCTTAATTAATTTTCTAATCACAATTTTTTTTATCTGGTTTTTATTTTCTTCAAAAGACCCGTTGGCTTGTGTTCCATAAAATAGTCTATCCAGTGCAGGGGCATAAACAATCCCCAGAACTGGAATTCCAGCTCTTATTAACGCAACGTTAACAGTGAATGAGCCTTTACCATCAAATTTTAAAAATTCCTTAGTTCCGTCTAATGGATCAACAAGAAAAAATTCTTTTGGTGCTTTTAAATTATGACTTTTTGGATTTTCCTCAGACACGATAGGAACTTTTGGAAAGCATTCGGTTAGTGTATCAATTAAAATTTTTTCAGCAGCTTTATCTGCAATTGTTACTGGGCTCCCATCATTCTTAATAAGTCTTGTTGGTTTTAATTTGTATATTTTTATGATTTCTTGCCCGGCATATTTTACTGCTGGTAAAAGAGTTTCAACTATATTTGGCTCATCCATGGTGTTCTCTAAGTGTAAATTTATTATTATAATCTTTTGGTTTAAATAGGATAAAAAATTTACAATGTTTCGCTCAAAATTTAAATATTAATAACTATTGTTATTAGTGCAATCAATATTAACATTAACAGTGCTGCTTTTCTGAAGTAACTGCTACCTGATTGATTAAAGTATTTTGCCCCAAGCCATGTGAAGCCAATATAGATTGGAAACGCAAAAGCACTAACAATTAGCAAGTTAACAGTCATCATTCCATAAACAAACTGTGTCAGCGTTGTTAACAAAGACATGCACCCCATAGTTATAATGATATTTGACCTCGTTACTTCGGCATCGTCATTTCTTGCCATCAATACGGTTACAAAAGGTGGTCCCCCTACTCCTGCAGCACCATTGACCAATCCAGAAAAACCGCCACCCATTATCATTGTCCAAATGTTAATCACGCCTTTTGGTTTCCATCCGCTGGCGAGTAATGCAACCATCAATATTACCATTACAGAAATAACAATCCTAATAATCTCAGGGTCTAAAGATACGACAAAATAAAATCCAATAGGAATGGTGAATAGAAGGGCCAAAATCATAGGCAAAACAACTTTCACCTTCCCTGTCTTTAGAGCTGGTGGCATTAAATACAATACAGTTGGCACTTCAACCAAATACATTATTACTAAACCTACAGCTGGTGTAAGTATATTGGACAAAATTGGAACCATTAAAAGAGCAGCGCCAAAACCTAAAAAACCTCTTAAAAACCCCCCAAGGGCAATCGCTAGCGCACATCCAATCAGGCCCAAAAAAGACACTTCTATTGGTAGTAAATCAATCATTAATTCGTTTATAAGTTGATAAAATATAAATAAACTTTTGTTAAATCTGATTATATATTAATTGTCTACACATAATAAAAAAAGAAATAATTAATTTATGAGGCAATATAGTAATAAAATTCAAATCACTTCAAATGGTATTTGTATCAAAAATATCACTCAGTCGGTTAATAAAATTATTTCGCAATCAGAAATTGAAAATGGAATCATAAACTTAAGTATTTTGAACACTACAGCTTCTCTCTTAATCCAAGAAAATGCAGACCCAGACGTTTTAAAAGATATAGAGATATTTTTTAAGAAATTAGTATCTATGGATGAAAATTATAACCATTCTTCCGAGGGTTTAGATGATATGCCTGCACATATCAAAGCCACTCTTACCAATTCTAATTTAACTCTTAGTATCATTGACAGCAGCCTTCAATTAGGTGTTTGGCAAGGTATTTACTTGTTTGAGCACCGAGTAATTACTAAAACCAGAACAGTGTTGGTTCATATACTTGGAAGCTGATATAATGAGTTATTTAAATTAAAACAAAAGTATAGATTAACATTTATGGAATTAAAATTGTTTGAAACTAGAATGGAGACTTTAAAATCAAAGCTTGATTTTAATAACGTTGAGTTGGCGTTAATTACTGACGAGGACTCCATTTATTATTTTACTGGATACTATGATTATCTTCACATGGATTTTGGCAGGCCTACAATTTTGGTTGTTTCCCCTGAAAGGAGCAGCCACTTAATTACTCCAGAAATGGAACGCCATATGGCAAAGGTTTCAGCTCAGGTTGATAAAATAAGTTTTTGGAATGATGGGAAGGGTAATGAATGGCGTGAAAATCTTCCTGAAATTTTAAATAATGTAAACACTGTTGCTTTTGAAACAAATTTAATGCCACCCTTGGTCCAAAACTTTATTAAAAATTATTTAATTGAAGTAAACACTATAGACCTAGTTCCAATTATTTCTGAAATCCGCATGATAAAATCTGCAGAAGAATTAAACTTAGCTCGCCATGCAGGGCAGGTTGCGATTGCAATGATGAGTGCGGGACATGAAGCAATAAATGATGGTGTTGCAGAATATGAAGTTGCTATAGCATCTTCTCAGGCAGGAACAAGGATGGCAGCAGAATTACTAAATAAATATTATGATGACGATAGAATGTCTCCAAACACACATTTTCTTCAAATTATGTCATCTGGTGATAGTATATCGATGCCACATCGTAGGGCTTCAAATAAATTGATGAAATTTGGTGACCCGGTTTTTTTATGCTTTTGTGGGATGACTAATTTCAATCGTTTTAAATTAGGTTTTGATCGTACATTTTGGATTGGAAAAATTAAAAATAGCCAACAAGAAAAAGTTTATGACATAGCAATTAAAAGTCAGGCAGCTGCTCTATCAAAATTGCAGCCAGGCGCAATAGCTGAAGAGATACATAAAGCTTATTCTGAAGTTATTCAGGATGCTGGCTTTGAATACCCATTTAGATGTGGCAGAGCTACGGGGTATAGTTTTTTAGAAAAACCACAAATTGTTTTTGGCGACAAAACTGTTATAAAACCAGGTATGGTTTTAGCAATTGATGGTTCTGTAACACTTAATTCAAAGTTTAGAGTTCAAGTTGGCGATAGTTTTATAGTTACTGAAGATGGATATGAATGCATAACTCCTTATCCTAATAAGATTAATGAAGTAATAATTTAAGAGTAATAAATGTCTAAAAATGTATTAATAACTGCGGGCGCTTCTGGAATTGGCAAAGCAATGGCTGAGGCATTTGAGAAAAATGGAGATAGGATTTGGATTGTAGATAGTGATGGTGAAGCCATTGATAAATGTTCAAATAATTGGAATAAATTCATTTTAGATGTCCGTGATGAAATATCAATTTTGAAGCTGTTTGAAGAAATCAAACTAAAGTGGAATGGCGTTGATGTTCTATGTGCAAATGCTGGTATAAAGGGCCCAACTTCTTTGATTGAAAACATTAGTTTAGAAGAGTGGAAAGATTGTCTTGATATCAATCTTGATGGCGTATTCTTGTTTTCAAAATTTGTTGCACCTATTATGAAAAAACAGAGATCAGGTTCCATAATAATTACATCTTCTACAGCAGGTATTTTTGGTTTTAGTCATAGATCACCGTACGTTACTTCGAAATGGGGTGTTATAGGGTTAATGAAATCACTGGCCATAGAACTTGGATCCTACGATATAAGAGTAAATGCAATTTGTCCTGGATCAGTGGAGGGTGAACGCTTAGAAAAAGTTGTAGAAGCTGAAATAGAAACAAAGGGGATGACCCGAGATGAGATTTATAATGCTTACTCAGCAGGCACTTCTATGAAAAAATTAATTAAAGCTGAAGATATTGCAAATATGGCTCTATTTTTATCAGATGCTGGCTCAAGATTAGTGAGCGGGCAAGTCATAGCTGTAGATGGGCATACGGAAGTTCCTGATCCTAAAGTTTAAAGTATTCATAAAAAGTTCACTTTTTATTTCACTTTTTGAGATTCTATGTTTAATTAATTTCTAAAAATCACTATAAAGTTTTATGCATCCAATTGTAGCAACATTAATAAAAAGAATAGGGCTTGGAATTGTCTCATTATTTTTTGTAAGTTTAATTATTTTTAGCTCATTAAATCTTTTGCCAGGTGATTTTGTTGAAGCTGTTTTAGGGCAGTCCAGAACTGAAGAAACTGTTGCAACTTTTAGAAAAGAACTTGGATTAGATAAACCCTTTCACATTAGGTATGTAAACTGGCTTTCGGCAGCTGTCCAAGGTGACCTTGGTAGTACATTTTCAGGAAGAAATGCGAGTTATGCAAACCAACCCCAGCAGAGTACTGCAAGGACAGTGACGAGTCTATTAAAACCAAGACTTTACAATACGTTTTTTCTTGCAGCTATGACGGCCCTGATAGCCGTTCCCCTATCATTATTTTTAGGCATAACTGCAGCTTTATATAGAAATACTTTTTATGATAGGACTGTTAATGCTTCGGCGTTAGCAACAATTTCTATGCCAGAATTTTTTGTAGCTTACATATTAATTATTTGTTTGGCATCAATATACCAATTTTTTCCTTCTCTTTCTAACGTAACATCTTCAACTCCATTTTTTGAAAGGGTATACCTGTCTATTTTACCTGCACTAACCTTAACTCTAGTAACGGTTGCTCATATGATGAGAATGACAAGGGCGGCTATTATTAATCTTCTGTCTTCACCTTATATTGAAATGGCTCAGTTGAAAGGCCTATCAAGGTCAAAAGTTATTTTAGAACACGCTTTACCAAATGCATGGGCGCCCATAGCGAATATAATAGCATTTAATCTAGCTTATCTAATTGTTGGAGTTGTAGTAGTAGAAGTAGTTTTTGTATATCCTGGCGTAGGGCAATTGATGGTTGATTCTGTTATTAAAAGAGATATTCCTGTTGTTCAGGGTTGCGCACTAGTTTTTGCTCTCACCTATATTTCTCTTAATTTAATCGCTGATGTAATTTCGATAATTACCAATCCAAGGCTGTTGTATCCAAAATGAGTAAATTAGAGAACCAATATTCTGCCAAAGATGAAGTTGCAACCGTCTTTATTAGGCGCACATTTTTTCAGCGTGCATTAATAACTTTAAAGAAAGCCCCCTTTACTGCATGGCTGGGGATGACAATTGTTTTTATTTATATTTTTGTAGCTGTTTTTGCTCCTTTAATTGCTCCATACGGTGAAGCTCAAATTTTTAAAGTTCCTTATGCTCCATGGGATGAAATTCATGTTTTTGGAACAGACAGACTGGGAAGAGATATTTTAAGTCGTTTGATTTATGGTGCTCGAAATACAATGGGAATTGCAATTCTAACAACGTTATTGGCATTTATAATTGGCGGCGGCTTAGGTTTGCTTGCAGCAATCTTAAGAGGCTGGATTGATCAGTTTTTAGCACGGTTTGTTGATATACTTATGGCAATACCAAGCTTAATTTTTGCGCTAATGTTATTGTCGATATTTGGGTCAACAGCTTTTAATTTAATTATCATTATAGCTATTTTAGATTCTACCAGAGTTTTTAGGTTATCTAGGGCTGTGGGGATGAATGTTGCGGTTATGGAATACGTTGAAGCTGCACGGCTTCGAGGAGAAAAAATTGGTTGGATCATGGGAAGAGAAATTTTGCCCAATATTTTACCCCCTCTTGTGGCAGAATTTGGTTTGAGGTTTTGCTATGTTTTTTTAATGATTGCTTCTTTATCCTTTTTGGGAGTTGGGATTCAGCCACCAACCGCAGACTGGGGGTCTATGGTAAGAGAGACAGGAGAATTAATTCAATATGCGCAATACGACATAACTGCCGCGATGACGCCAATACTTCCGGCGGCAGCAATCGGTATATTAACTATAGGTGTAAATTTTGTTGTTGATTGGTTTTTATATTTAACAAGTGGACTAAAAGATGAACACAAATAATACAGATAATTCAATTTTACTTGAAATGAAAAACGTATCCATTGAGGGATACAGTGACGAGAAATGGCATCCTATTATTAATGAAGTAGATTTAAGGTTGAAAAGAGGCGAGGTTTTGGGGTTGATTGGAGAGTCAGGTGCTGGAAAATCAACGCTTGGATTGGCTGCCATGGGTTTTGTGAGGTCAGGGTGTAGATTTACTGGGGGATCTGTTTTATTCAAAGGTAAAGACTTAACAAAAATGAATGAAAGAGAAAAACAAAAACTTTGGGGTACTAAATTTTCTTATGTTGCTCAATCTGCAGCGGCAGCATTCAATCCAGCCCATAGACTGATCAATCAAACGATAGAGGCCTCCGTCAGCCATGGCATTGGTAAACAAGACCAACTTCAAAAGGATGCTATTGAGTTGTATCGAGAGATGCAATTGCCAAATCCTGAAGAAATTGGAGATCGTTATCCACATCAGGTATCAGGTGGTCAGCTACAAAGAACAATGACAGCTATGGCTATGTCATCAAAACCAGATTTAATAATTTTTGACGAACCCACAACAGCCTTAGACGTAACCACGCAGGTTAACGTTTTAGCAACTATCCGCAATATAGTTAAAGAACATAATACAGCGGCAATATATATAACTCACGACCTTGCAGTTGTTGCACAGATGGCAGACAGAATTCAGGTTCTGCGTTATGGTGACACCATTGAGGAATCTGAAACTAATAACATGCTAAAAACTCCTAAAGAAGACTACACAAAATCTCTTTGGGCTGTCAGGTCAATAAAGAAAAAAGAAAAGAACGCTAAAGACAGTATTTTAAGTATTGAAAATGTTGATGCTTCATATGGTTCAGGTCCAAAAGTCCTTCAAAATGTTTCAATTGATGTTCCTAAAGGAGGCACAGTTGCAATTGTTGGAGAGTCTGGATCGGGAAAATCTACTACTGCTAGAGTGATTACTGGTCTACTACCCCCTCAAAAGGGAAGAATATTATTTGAGGGCAAGAAGTTAGAGACTAACTTAGATGAAAGATCAAAAGAAAACTTAAGGCGAATTCAGATGATTTATCAATCTCCTGATACTTCTATGAACCCAAGGCATACTGTTAGGGATATTATTGGCAGGCCACTCGAGTTTTATCATAATATGAAAGGCAGTGAGTATTCAAAAAGAGTAATAGAGCTTTTAAATTTGATAGAATTAGACGAAAGCTTCATTGATAGATTGCCTAGTGAATTATCTGGTGGTCAAAAACAAAGAATTTGTATTGCTAGGGCTTTGGCAGCTGAACCCAAGTTAATTATATGTGACGAAGTGACTTCTGCATTGGATCAAATTGTCCAAGAGGGAATACTCAAACTTTTACTTAGATTGCAAAGTGAATTAAATATTTCATATATTTTTATTACTCATGATATAGCAACTGTGAAAGCAATCTCAGATGAAGTTGTTGTTATGCATAATGGTTATGTTGTAGAGCAAGGAATGAAAAGTGAAATTTTTTCCCCTCCACACCCTGACTATACAAAATTACTTTTATCTTCTGTTCCAGAAATGGACCCACAATGGCTAACAAAAATATTGTCTTCTCAGAAAAGTAAAAATTAGCTACCTGTTTGTTTGCAAATTTCT
>Ga0066866_10000263_pt1 | contig 20017 bp, 13 predicted proteins | sample ETN01SmetaG_3_FD_66435 | JGI IMG/M metagenome (GOLD analysis project Ga0066866, IMG submission 66435) | Marine microbial and viral communities from oxygen minimum zone, Eastern Pacific Ocean - ETNP2014F12-01SV263 | ecosystem: Environmental > Aquatic > Marine > Oceanic ...
TTTCCTCGGCCTGCGGGTAGGTGAAGGTGCGTTTGCGACCAGCAAGCTGGATTTGGATAGCTCTTAGTGACATTGGCTAAGCGGAGGCGACCACTCGGGGATTTAGTTAGCAAGCACGTCTCAGGGTCGAGACAATTCAGCCAACGGAGTGGGTAAGTTTTTTTCTGGGAGAGCCCTTGTCCAAAGGGTAGTTTGTCGGCGGCCGAAACAAGGTGGAACAACAAGAGGGAAATCAGATGGAATCGTTCGATACCGATTTGGGCGAGTCTATTGCGCAAGCGCAGAAACCGACTGGGGAGCGGCGCGGTTTTATTAAGTTTCTATGCGCGTTTATTGGCACGCTCATCAGTGTGGTGCCGTTTGGTGCCGGCGTTTGGTCGTATCTCAGCCCCTTGGTTAGACGCGAGGGGGAGGGCGGCGGGGACTTCATTAAGGTCACCACGCTGGACGCAATTCCTGCCGACGGTTCGCCAGCCAAGTTTTCAATCGTGACTGACAAGGTGGATGCGTGGAACCGCCATAACGACGTGAATATCGGTTCGGTGTACCTGCTGCTTGTTGACGGTGAGCCAAGAGCGTTGCACACGAGTTGCCCGCACCTGGGATGCTTTGTCGATTACCGGCGCGGCAAAAAGGATTTTTACTGCCCGTGCCATAACAGCAGGTTCCGGTTGGATGGCGACCGCGTAGATGGCGTGAGCCCGCGTGCGATGGATGCGTTGCAGATCGAAGTTCGCAACAAGGCGGAGGTGTGGGTGCAGTTCCAGAATTTTCAATCCGGCCGCGGCCGCAAGGTTCCGGTGTCATGAAGTCGCTGCTTGGCTGGATCGAGGATCGTACGGGGATTGGCCGGCTTGTAGGGGTGCTGCTGTACGAGAACATTCCCGGCGGCTCGCGGTGGCGATACGTCTGGGGCAGCACGGTGGCGTTCGCGCTGTTTGTGCAGGTGGTCACTGGACTGTTTTTGTGGATGGGCTACAGCGCCAGCTCGGGTGATGCGTGGGAGTCGGTCAACTACATTCAGAATGAAATGAGCGGCGGTTGGCTGCTGCGGGGTATCCACCACTGGACCGCGCACCTGATGCCGGTGCTATTGCTCCTGCACCTGATGCAGATCGTGATTGATGGCGCGTACAAGGCACCGCGCGAGGTCAACTACTGGTTGTGCGTTTTCCTGTTCTTGCTTGTTGTGGCCCAGGTGTTGAGCGGTTACCTGTTGCCGTGGGATCAGAAAGCCTTCTGGGGTTCCACGAAAGTCGCCACGAACTTCCTGACACTGATCCCATTCATTGGACCGGGGCTGCAAAAGCTGGCTATTGGTGGGGTGGAATACGGTCACCTTACGCTGACCCGTTTTTTTGCACTGCACGCCGGGGTGCTACCGGTTCTCGTGGTGCTGACCGTGGCGGGGCGTGCTTGGCTGAACCGTCGTCACGGCATCAATCCGACCGAGGACGGACTCGGCCCGGACGCCTGCCGATGGCCGGACCAATTGTTCAAGGATGTCGTAGCTTGTCTGGCATTGATGGCGACCGTGTTGGCGTTTGTCTGGCATTACGGTGCGAAACTGGGTGCGCCGGCGGATTCGTTCGAGCCATTTTCCGCAGCACGGCCGGACTGGTTTTTTTTGTTCCTATTCCAGTTTCTCAAACTGCCCATCTTCGCCGGAGAGAACGAGGTGTGGGGTGCCATTTACATTCCGACTCTGTTTCTTGGCCTATTGTTTCTGATGCCGTTCCTTGGTCGTTGGAACGTTGGTCATATGTTCAACGTATTTGTGTTGTTCGTGTTCCTTGGTGGAGCCGGTGCGTTCACTTACCTTGCCAAGCAGGAGGATTACGTCGGGCCGAACAGCACCGGCTATCTCAAGGCTGTTCTGAGGCATGAACAGGATGCGAGTCGCGTAAAAGCGTTGGCCAAGGGCATTGGCATAGAGTCCACCGCATTGTCGCTACTAAAGAATGATCCGAAGACGCAGGGTGCACGGCTGTTCGCGCAGCACTGCGCGAGCTGCCACCGTTACGATGGACACGACGGCTTGGCCGTGGAATTGCCCAAGGCTGGGACGTTTAACAAACTGAAGCATCGCACGGGACTGAGGAGCCGCTTTTTCTCCGGTGATGCCGTGCATCCCGATTGGCTGGCACGTAAAGCTGGCACGCAGGACGAATGGCAAACCGTGCGGTCGTTGCTGCGAGCCAAGGCCGAAGGTCCATTTGACATAATCGCGGCTGCCAAGTCGGAGGAAGCTCCCGAGGCGCCGGATTTACGGGGCTTTGCCTCGCGCCGGTGGCTTCGAGACCTGCTCAATCCGGACCGGTACGTCAGTACCCGCTACTTCGGCGGTACTGCACACAAGGACGGTGACATGTACAAAAAATTCCTCATCCGCAAAGTCCGCAAATATGAGGCTACTGAAATGAAGATGCTCGACGCCATCGCGGTGGCGCTTTCGGCCCAGGCCAAACTGCCCAGCCAGGCGGTGGCCGACCAGACGGACGGGGCACTGATCCGGCAGGGCGTCCGGTATATGATGGACGATATCGGCTGCATCGACTGCCACGCCTTCGGCAAACCGGATCCTGACGCCGACGGCCCCGACCTCACCGGCTACGGCTCGCGCAAATGGATCATCGACTTCATCAATAATCCGGAGCATGAGAGGTTTTATCCCGACAACAACGACCGCATGCAGGCGTTCGGCGTGAAAAAGATTTTGACTGATGACGAGATCGGATTGATCGCTGACTGGCTCCGTGGCGACTACTTTGAGCCAGCTCGCTGAACCCTGTGCTTGGCTATGGACTTAGCGGAAGCCATTCGCCACCTAAAGAAAGTCGACCCGGACTTGGCCAAGGTCATCCGCCGCATTGGTGCCTGCAAGTTTGCACCGGACAAAAGCCGCACAATTTATGCGTCGCTCGTTCGCTCGATCGTTTACCAGCAACTCACCGGCAAAGCGGCGACGATCATCTTTAGCCGTTTTCTCGAGCTGTTTCCCGGTAGGAAATTTCCCGAGCCGGACAGGGTGTTGCGGGTGCCGTTCGAGAAACTGCGGGGTGTTGGGCTTTCCAACCAAAAAGCCTGTTACATTCAAAACATTGCCCAAGCGGCGAAAGACGGTATTGTGCCCGACTCGCGCCAGGCTAACCAGATGAGCGACGACGAGCTGGTCGATCGCTTGACCTCCATCAAGGGCGTCGGTCGCTGGACCGTTGAGATGCTGCTGATCTTTCGCTTGGGCCGCCCGGACGTGCTACCCGCGACTGATTACGGTATCCAAAAAGGCTTCACTATGGTCAAGCGCCTGGCTGAGTTGCCCAAGCCGAAAGAGCTGCTCGCTGCCGGTGAATGCTGGGCCCCCCACCGCACTGTCGCCGCTTGCTATCTCTGGCGCACCGCCGACACCGCCACACTGTAATCCCTGCTTGGCCAAGCGCTTGCGCCTCGATTTATTCTTCCTTACGGAGGATGTGGCCGTGGGTCGGGAAAGGCAGAACTTTCGCAAAAGTCGTTACGATCACCATCACTCCGCCAATCTCACTTGTGTTACTCGCTGATTTCTTCGGTGACTGCCTGGGTGGGGTTTTTCTCGTGGGTCTGTTTAATGGTTGGGATTAGTAGGATGGCCGAGAGGACAATTAGCCCTGTGCTGATCAGTCCCAGACTGCCAATGGCCAAGCCGGAGGCCAGCACGCTGAAACCAATCACTGGCGCGAGCACTCCGCGGACGCCCGTGAAAAACGTGTGCACCGACATGTAGTCGGCGACGCGGTTCGGCGGCGCGAGCTTGGTCACCCACAGCCCCCAGGCGATATCACCACCGGCGTGGGCAATGCCAAAGAAGATTTGCCCGATCGCCATGCCAAGCAACGTGTCGTTGCTGAAAAATATAAGGATGCCTACGGCGAAAAAAAGGTTCAGCACTGCGCGCAACAGGAAGAAATTAATCCGGTCAAAGAGCCGCCCCCAAAGCGGGTTCAGCAGTAATCGGAAGAGGTTCGGGATGACGAGGATTAGGGTGGCAATGGTAAGCGCGTTTTTTTCGAGACCGTAAATTGGGTTGGTCAGGTACTCGATGCGGATCGGGATCATCATCAGGTTGCCAAAGCCCATCATCATCCAGCAGATCAGTGCATGTCGAAAGAGTTTATCGGTCTTGGCGTAGCGCAGTGACCGGAACGGGTGACCGCCGGCCTCGCCCTCGAGGGGCTTCGACGGGAAATATTTCAGGCAACGCCACGACGCTAGGAACGCGAGTCCAAAGATGACCAACAGCCAACGGTAATTACCCAGGCCCGGTTGGCCTGCTGTGCCGGGCTCATTCAGAGCCAAGCCAGCGAGAAAGCTGAATGCTGCAGCAGAGATGACACGGAACCAGACTGTGCGGGAGAAGTAGTGGCCGCGTTTGTTGGCGGGATAATTATCGCGAAAGACTTGGGTGAGTAGCGGGATCGCGCCGGTCGAGCATGCCATCGCCACGATGCTGCCGGCGACGAATAACGGCAGTGATGGCACGGCGGCCATCAGAAAAAAAAGAACCGCACCGAGCAGCGCCATGCGGCACGCGGCGACCGCTGAAGGCATCTTCAGCGACTGGACGATGGTGACGACCGCCGGCGTGATCAGCAGACCCGCGCTGGCCGACGTCGAGACAAGCGCCTTGGCGATCAATCCCGGATTTTCGAAGCCCTTAACCACGGTCAGCAGAAGGAATGTGCTGCCCGCCGTCTCGAGGATGCCGCTGCTGATGGCCCGGCGCTGTTCTAGTTTGAAGGTGACTTTGGTCCGCTCGGCAAGATTCATCCGGGTTCCGCATTATTCAGGAAATTGGCCGATTGGCGATTCATAAAAAACCGCCGTCTCGCTCTCACGCCGCGATCGCAATATAATACCCCTGTGCCGGGAGTGGTAGCCATCGTCGGTCGGCCCAATGTTGGGAAGTCGGCCCTGTTTAATTGTATTGCACGCAAGCGGATTGCGATCGTGCATGATCGTCCCGGCGTCACGCGCGACCGGCTTAGTGCAGAGGTCGAGTGGCTTGGGCACCCTTTTATGTTGGTTGACACCGGCGGTATTGGCTTGCTCAAGGGCGAGCGTGGCGGTGACAACTTCGCCCGGGAAATCGTCACTCAGGTGAAGGTCGCGCTCGATGATGTGGATGTGATTTTGTTCGTCGTCAGTGTGCAGGAGGGCGTCTTGCCGATGGATCTTGAGGTGGCGGGGATGCTCCGTGAAGCCGGCCGGCCGGTGATCGTAATGGTTAACAAGGTCGACATTGCTGCGCACGAACAGGGGATCGACGAGTTCTCCGAGCTTGGTTTTGAGCATGTTTTCCCGGTCAGCGCACTGCACGCGAGGGGTATTGATATTCCCGTTGGCCAAGCGGTGGGCTGGTTGCCGGAGCGCCTGGCCAAGCCAGAGGAGCAAGCCGCCGATGAGTCGCCGCTCAATATCGCCATCGTTGGTCGACCCAACGTCGGCAAATCGTCCATCATCAACGCACTCACCCGGTCGCAGCGGGTTATCGTCACCGAGATCTCGGGCACGACGCGCGACGCCATCGACGTGCCGTTCGAGGTTGAGACGGACGGTGTGCGGCAGTGCTACAACCTTATCGACACGGCCGGCATCCGCAAGCGGCGACGCATCAAGGATGCTGTGGAGTTTTTCAGCGTTAACCGTTCCGACGAGGCCATCGAGCGTTGCGACCTGGCGGTGCTGGTGCTGGACGCAGCCGAGGGGGTTACCGAGCAGGACAAAAAAATTTGCGACCGTATCACCGAGGCTGGTTGCGCCTGTGTCATTGTTGTCAACAAGTGGGATCTTTTTCAGGCCGGACTGGAGAAAGCCCGTAAGCGCGAGGCCGGAAAAATCGTGGCGCAAGGCGGTCGTAGGCTTAGCCGCAAAAAGCAGGAGGAGCTGATGTACGAAGAGTTCGGCAAGTGGGTGAAGTCCAACCTGTTTTTCATCGACTACGCGCCGGTCATTTTCACCTCGGCGATCGAGGGGTACCAACTGGATCGCCTGCTTGAGGCCATCCGCTATGTCAGTTCGCAACTCCTAAAAACCACGCCGACGAGCCTGCTCAACCGGAAGCTGCAGGCGGCACTGGAGCACAACCCGGCGCCCAGTTCCAAGGGCCACCGGCTCAAGCTGTTTTACGCCACGCAAGTCCAGTCCAAGCCGCCGACATTCCTGCTCTTCGTCAACCGCAAGGAGTTGATGAGCGACAACTACTCGCGCTACCTCATCGGTGTTTTGCGAAAGTCGTTCGGATTCGAGGGCTGCCATATCCGGCTCGTCGCCAAGCCACGCCCGAAAAGCATTGAGCCGATCCGCCGCAAATCGACGGTAAAAAGCAGGACGAGCAAAAAGGTCACGAAACGCGAAATCCAAAAACTCCGCGACGAGACTAAGCGTAAAAAGGATGCGAAGACAAAAGCTATCCGAAAAGGAGCACGGCCGATGGGAGCCAAGCGCGCAAAAAAACGCCCAGAAAAAAAAGACAGACACCGAAAGTCAGTTTAGCGCCTGGCCAGGCACTGAAGTTCGTTGGCGACTCGCCCGATCACTTCGGGCCAATCGTTGGGGAGGCGTTGACGGAACAGTCTCGTGTTCGGGTACCACGGCGTGTCCTCCCGATTTAGCAGCCATCGCCAGTCCGCGGCGAACGGCAGCAATACCCATGTTGGCTTGCCAAGCGCGCCGGCCAAGTGTGCCACTGCCGTGTCCACAGTCACGACCAGGTCCATCGACTCGATCAGGCTTGCGGTCGAGGCGAAGTCGCTAATATGCGGCGAGAGGTCGGTTATGCAGGTGGTCGAGTCGATGATGCGGTAGGCCTCGGAGCTTGGCTCCAACTGAAGATTGAACCAATCAAAGTTACTGCATGCACCGAGCAACTCAGTGAGCAGTCCGGTCGGTAGTGAGCGGTTGTCTGCCCATGAGCGGCTTCGACCAGCCCAGGCCACACCGATTTTGAGTACGTCGGTGTTGGGCACTGCTCCCGAAGATTGCGAGGAAAGGTACCGGCCGTTTTCGCCGTTGACCACGGTCTCCTGTGTGGTGCCGAATGCTAGTGGGGCACTCATCATCGGTAGCATGAAGTCTGCTGGCGGCACGGGTTCGCCCGTCTCGAAAATCTGCGACACGCCGGGGAGCGTCTGAAGTAGGGCGCGCAGCCCTGGCTGGCATTCGATCACGATGTTTGCGCCGGCATTGGCCAGATGCGGTGCGTAGCGGCAAAACTGCAGCGTGTCGCCAAAGCCCTGCTCGGCAAAAAGTAGCAGTGTCTTGTTGGCCAACGGCTCGCCATTCCAGCGGGGGATGTCGGTGTGCCTTGAAGTAAAGAGCGTATTGTTGGTCTGCCAGCGCGCCTCGTAATGTTGCCAGCCGTCGTTCCAGTTGCCGGCTGCCAGTTCGGCGATTGCGAGGTTAAACGGGCCGTCCGGGTTGTTCGGCTCGACTGTGGTGAATTCCTTAAAGGCGGTTATGGCTTCCTGTACCCGGTTTTGAGCCTGCAACGCAACGCCGAGGTTGAGCATTGTCTCGGGATGTTTGGGGTGATGCTCGAGCACCGAGCGGCAGCTGGCCTCGGCGGCGGCGGGGTCGTCACGCTCGAGTTGCAGCTTGGCCATATTGACGGCGGCCATCGGCTGCCCCGGTTCCTTTTGGAGGATGTGCCAGAAACATTCCTCGGCCAGTTCGGTTTCTTTCAGGTTGCGAAGCGTGAGTCCGAGGTTGACCATGGCATCAGTGTAGTTGGCGTCGAGATCGACGGCGTGCTTGTAGGCCTGGGCGGAGGTGAGGTAGTCGCCTTCGTCTTGGGCGACTTGGCCAAGGTTGAAGTGTGCGGCGGCGTGGGCTGGTTCAAGTTCGGTCGCCCGTCGGTAGTCGAGTCGGGCTTTGGCCGCTTCGTCAAGCGCGTAGTGGGCGTTGCCGCGGTTGAAATAATAATCGGCACAGTTCGGCTGTAACTCGATTGCGCGGGTATACTGGCCAAGCGCCTGTTCCGGTTGCTCAAGGCAGGATAGCAGCAAGCCAAGCTCATGATGATTTTCCGCTTCGTCGGGTTTCAACTCGATGGCGTGCTTGAGGTAGTCGTGCGCTTGGCTAGCCTGACCGTTTTTGTGGAGTGCATCGGCGAGCAGTCGCAGCAGGCTCGTATTGGCCGGGTCGGTTTCGACGGCGAGTTGGTAATGCTCGATCGTCTGGCCAAGTCGGCCTTGTTGCTGAAGTTCAGACGCCTTGATCAAGTGACGGGTGGCGGCTGGGGAGGGCTGTTGTAGCAGCGTGGCTCTAACGTCAGTAATGACACTCGCCCAGTTACCTGGGGTCGGTTGGCGAAAGATTCGCATTGACGGATACCACGGGCTATCGGTGCGGTTTTCGAGCCAGCGCCATTCGCCGGCAAAGGGCAGTAACAGCCAGACTGGCCTGCCGAGTGCGCCGGCCAGGTGGGCCATGGCAGTGTCAACAGTAATGACTAAGTCGAGTTGTTGGAGTAACTGCGCTGTGATGCTGAAACTACTCATCAATGAGTCCAAATTGGCGGCTGGCTCAAGTTGGTTTACCTCGAGTGAGGTCGCCTCTTTTTGGAGGCTAAAGAATTGGGCATCGACTGACGAGGTCAGCTTGCTCAATGCGCTGGGTGGGACTTCCCGAAGTTCGGGCTGTTGTGTGCGGCGCGAGCCACGCCAAACGAGGCCGACGTTCCACTGGGAGGCACTTCGGCCCGGCAGTGAAATTGCCGACCCGGCTTTCGCCAAATCGATAGATGCATTTTCGGGGATGGAACTGGCATCCACGCCAAGCACCTGCGGAAGACTCAGCAACGGACACTGCAAGTCGTGTGTCGGTAGAGGTTGGCCTCGTGGGATCACATCGCAGATGCTGTCGATGCACTGAATCAGCGGTGCCAACTCGGGCTGACACTCGAAGATGACGCGACCGCTGTGTTGTCCGATCAGCGGCAGATGGCGGACGAACTGGATTGTGTCGCCGAAGCCCTGTTCCGCCCAGATCAACAACGTTTTTCCGGCGAGCGGTTCGCCTTTCCAACGAGGCTTGTCGAGGTGGGACCGGAGGCTGTCGTAGTTGGGCATTAATAGACGGTTTTCGTAGCCGATCCAGCCGTTGGTGAAGTCGCCGGTTTTCAGTAACGCTTGCGATTGGTTGAAAGCAATCCCGGGTGAGTTGGGGGCGAGCTGCCGCGCCTGCTTGTGTCGCCGTAGTGCTTTCGCTGAGTCGCCCAGAGCCATCAAAACATTGCCCAGATTCGAGAACGAATCCGCATGGTCCGGGAATTGCACGATAATTTTTTCGAAGACAGACCGGGCTTCTACGAGCCGGCCCGAACGTTTGAGTCGCAGCGCTTCCGCAGCAAGCTCGTCGAGGTTGCCGGCTGCGGACTCGACGCGCAGTGCGGAGTGGACTTGACTCAAAACGGTTCGCCAGTCGCCAGGAGTGGGTTGGCGGAAAATGCGCATCGTCGGATACCACGGACTATCGGTGCGGGCGCAGAGCCAGCGCCATTCGCTGGCGAATGGCAGCAGCAGCCAGACCGATTTGCCCAGCGCCCCGGCCAGGTGGGCTGTTGCGGTATCGACACTGATGACAAGGTCGAGCTGTTCAATGATCGTTGCTGTGGCGGCCAAGTCGGTGCAGCTTGCGGAGACGTCGGTGGCGTTTACTGCTTGCCTAAGTGCGAGGGTGACATCGGCGGGAGTGTTGAGTTGGAGACTGACGAAATGTGCACGGTCTGACTTGAGCAGCGATTGGCAGTCGGGCCACTGCATTGAGCGGAAGGCATCGTTGCGGTGGTGCGGATTCCCGGCCCAAGCGAGTCCGACGTTGAGTTTTCCGGTCGGGAGGCTCAGTGCAGGTGGTTGCCGGTTTTCGGGTGCTTGCAGGTACGGCGTCTGGTTTGGGATGTTTTCGAGTGTAGTGTTGAAAATGCGCGGGAGGCTGAGCAGTGGGATTTGCAAATCGTGATCCGGTGTGGAGTCGTAGGGAGTCACAACGTTGGCTAAGCCGGTAAGCGTCTCGAACAACGCCTTGGCTTCCGGCGGGCATTCGAGAATGAGCGTGCCTACCTTTGCGGAGAGCAGTGGCATGTAGCGGGCAAATTGAATCGAGTCGCCCAGACCTTGTTCGCAGTGGACGAGCAGAGTCCGATCCGGGGCAGGTATTCCATCCCAATCCGGTTTACTTTGGTGCCGCCTGATGTCTTTTGTTGAGCGCCAACGCCACTCGTATTTTTTCCAGCCACTCGTGAAGTTGCCCTCGAGGAGTTGCAGCATGCCGAGTCCGTAGTTTGCATCGGGAAGATCGGTGTTCAATCCTATTGCTTGGGAAAACTGTTCACTAGCCTCGTCGAGTTGGCGGGCATCGACGAGCGCCCCGGCGAGGTTTGCGTGGTAGCCGGCATTGCTTGGCTCTCTGTCGACGGCCTGCCGGAAGCGTTCCACCGCCTTGGCTATTTGTTGAGTAGATTTGTAGATGGCACCGAGGGCGTTATGAACTTCGGCGATACGAGGGGCGAGTTGCAGTGCCTTGAGGGCAAACTGCAGAGCCTCGGGGATCCGACTTTGCCAAAGCATCATCATAGATAGGTTGAGATGGGCAGCGGCCATGGTCGGTTCGTTGGCCAGAGCTTGGAGGAAGGACTTCTCGGCTTCATCGGGGCGATTGGTCTGGTGTAGGAGGGTGCCGAGGTTGAGATGGGCTTCGGCCATAGCGGGATCGGCGGTGGTGGCACGACGGTAACAATCTTCCGTTTTGTCAAGCGCATCTGCCTGCTTGTGAAGCAAGCCCAGATTTACATAAGCCCGGGCGTGGCACGGATCAAGCTGCGTGACCCGTTCGTAATGGCGCTGTGCAGAGTGGAGATCTCCAGATTTTTCCTCAAACAGGCCGAGAGCAAAGTGAACATCAGGAGCGTCTGGAGTCAGCAAATATGCCTGTTTTAAGCATAATTCAGCCTCTGCCATGGAGCCGTTCTCGATGAGACCGACAGCACGGAGCACGGGGTCTGCGACAGAATAAGCTGTTTCGGGAGACTCCAAGTCGGGTCTGGTTGGACAGATCGCGTTCGCCAAGAACCTCGGACAAAGCAAAAAACAAGCCAAAAACGATGTAATTTATCAAGTTGAACGGACACGGATGAACGGACACGGAAACAGTCAAAAAAATACGAAGAATTGGCTTGGCTTGAACTGGCAACTTGGGTCAGCGACAGGCTGGGGAGTCTTGGGTCTGAACATGGCTGCTGTCATGGAAAAGGATCGTCGATTCAAGCCTGTTTCATTTGCTGAGCTTGGCGAGATCAAAGCGGAGACAAATGAAGCGGCAGGGTTAGTTGCTCGTTTAAACAAAAGGAGTATCGAAACGCGGCATCTTATCGATGGGAAGAAGTCGGGCTTGTTACGTTGTCGCTTTCCGGTGATCCACTCATTGGGCAACAACGTTCATTTTGAAGGATTGCCAAAAATGCGGGACTTTGACTTTGCTGGTTCGATCAACTTTGCCATATGCGTTTTTGAGAAAGATTATTCTAATGATTTCACATTCAACAACGCCGCCCAATTCGAGGTCGTGTTTGCAGGGTGCAAGTGGAATCAGGCGGTTCTAAAAAAGCTGGGTTTGCCAAACACGGATCTTTTCCTGCACGGAATCGACTCCTCGATATTCTATCCGAGGCCGAAGAGAGAACAGAACAGGTTTGTGGTTTTCGCGGGAGGTAAACTTGAATACCGGAAGGGACAGGACATCGTTGTTGCGGCCTTCAGACTATTTGCCAAACGACATTCTGACGCCGTTCTGGCAACCGTTTGGCAGAATCCATGGAGTATCTCCACGGATGAGTTGGGAATCGCAGGACATGTTGATGGATCCATTGATGTCGACGAAAATGGTTGCCAGAAAATTGAGGAATGGGCCGTTCAAAACGGGATTCCGCCTTCACAAATTGTCGATTTGGGGATGGTTCCCAACTCCATGATGTCGGATGTTTATGATCAAGCCTCTGTGGCTGTTTTTGCCAGCCGATGTGAGGGTGGAACCAATATGGTGGCAATGGAAGCCATGGCCAGTGGCGTCCCTTGTATTCTTTCAGCCAACACGGGGCATCTGGATTTGATGACCGAGGACAATTGCTTCCCGCTTTTCAAGCAGTCGCCACTGAACACCCAAAAACCCAAGGGAATCTCGCACTGGAGGGAAAGTGATGTCGATGAATTGGTGGAGGCACTGGAACGGGTTTACCACGACCGGGAAGAAGCAAATGCGCGAGGGTCGAACGGGGCAAAATTCATGGGGGATTGGACATGGGAAAGAAGAACGCGTCCGTTGATCGAGCGGATACAGCAAAGCATACAGGATCAATGAACGGGACAGTCGATCAATATAGCCCCACTTGGCTTGGACTCAACTGGCAGCTCTGCGTCTCATCAGGTTGGGGGATTGCAGGTTTGAACATGGCCCGTATTATGGATCTGGATGGTCGGTTTAAAGCAGTACCTTTACTCCGTTCAGCACAATTAGAGTATTCTAGTGAGTCGTTTGAACCGCTGGTTGCCAAGCTGCGGTGTAGGGAACAGGAGGTCTACAAAGCGTTTGGGCGAGCGATGGAAGGTCGCCTAATTTGTAATTTTCCTGTGATTCATTCAGTGGGAAACGAGATTCATGAGGAGGACATGTCGTATCCTGGTGTGCCTGAGCGTGTCGGATCCCGAAATTTCGCAGTTGTATTCTTTGAGTATAACTCTCCCAGTGAATTTACAACCAACAACGCAAAGAAATTCGATATTATTTTCGGAGGTTCGACATGGAACTCAGCTATTTTAAAGCAACACGGCTTAGCCAACGTGGATACTTTTTTGCAGGGAGTCGATTTAGAACTGTTTCAGCCACGCTCGAAATCAAGACAAGAGCGATTTGTGATTTTTTCAGGTGGGAAACTAGAGTTTAGAAAAGGACAGGACATTGTTATCGCCGCATTCCGTGAATTTGCAAAAAAACACCCTGATGCAGTGTTGGCAACGACCTGGCACAATCCTTGGCCTAATGCAATGAATGGAATCACTAAATCCGGAAGGGTGGAGGGTGTTCCACAAAAAAATCCAGATGGAGGCTGGGGGATCACCGAATGGGCCAATAATAATGGTGTCCCGTGTGAAAACTTTCACGACCACGGATTGGTGGCGAATCACCTGATGCCGGAAGTATTTGCACAGGCCGATGTTGCCCTTTTCCCGAATCGTTGCGAAGGCGGCACCAATTTGGTTGCCATGGAGGCTATGGCGAGTGGAATCCCCTGTATCCTTTCGGCGAATACCGGTCACATGGATTTAATTAATGATGATAACTGCTATCCCCTACATAAGCAGTCGGAAGTGAGGTGCTTTACTAATACAAAAGATTGGGGCGAGTCGGACGTTGCAGAAGTCGTAGAGAATCTCGAGCGGATTTATACGGATCGAGGGGAAGCCAAGCGCCGGGGTAAGCAGTCGGCCAAGTTTATGCGGGATTGGTCTTGGAAGAAACAAACAACATATATACTAGATCGGATAAAATGATTGCCAATACTGGCCAATTTAACATGATTAATAACAAAAAAACAGTGTATATCGGTATGAGTGCCGATTTGGTGCACCCTGGGCATTTAAATATTATAAAGAAGGGTGCGCAATTAGGAAGTGTCACAATAGGATTGTTAACGGATGCCGCAATTGCAAGCTATAAACGTTTGCCTTTTATGCCTTATGAAGTCAGGAAACAAATTATAAAAAACATAAAAAACGTTGACAGGGTTGTATGCCAAAAAACATTAGATTATATCCCTAACTTAAGAAAATACAAACCTAATTACGTGGTTCATGGGGATGATTGGAAGGAAGGCATACAATGCAATGTCAGGTCCCAAGTGCAATCGGAATTATTAAAATGGGGCGGGAAGTTAATAGAAATACCCTATACTAAAGGGATATCATCAACATCGTTAAATTTTGCCATCAAAGAAATAGGTGCTACTCCTGAGATAAGACAGCGAACTCTTTCAAGGTTGTTAAATGCCAAAGATTTAGTGCGTATTACTGAAGTGCACAATGGTATATCAAGTTTGATAGTGGAAAATACAAAAGTTAAGTCAAAGAGCAAAATTGAGGAATTTGATGGTATTTATCTAAACGCACAAACAGAGAGCTTAGCAAATGGGAGAAAAAACATCGATGAAATTGACTGTAGTACTAGAACATCAATGTTAAATCAAATTGCAGAGTGCACCACAAAACCCATTTTATTTGATGAATCCTCATGTTCAAACAATAATAAATTTAAGGTGATTATTCGAACTCTTGAGAGGTTAGGCGTTTCAGCTGTAATTTTGGGTAATAATCAGAAGGTGAATAACAATAAAGTTTTGCAGAACGGTATTAATCTTAATTATGTAGAATTATTAACTCAAAAAATCCAAACTGTAGTACAAACAAGATTTTCAAAGAATTTTTTGGCAATTCCGAAAGTAGATTTAAACGGCTCGGTTAAAGGTAGTAAAAAATATATAGATGAGGCTATGTGCTATATTAACGCTGGTGCCAATGGTATAATGATACATGCAAAGAGGCCATTAATAGAAGAAATTACAGATTTTTCGGTACAATACAATAAATTAAGGCGTAGAGTTCCATTAATAATTTCATTGTCTCATCAGGATGAGGGTATATTGAAATTATGCCAAACGAACAATGATATTAAGGTGATAGTTTACGCTAATTGCCTTTTTCGTGCCTCATGCTCAGCAATGGAAGAGACTGTAAAAAGCTTGTTAGCCAATTAATCTATACTATAAATCAAAGGCAATAGATTAACTTATAACCGGTTTACAGGTTTGATGAAACTTGTAATTGAGTCTGTTATGAAATAGTGTGGAGTTTGTTCATTGTCCTGCAGCCAAGCGTCAATAACAATCTGTACTGATCTCTTATCACAGTTTTGTTGCCAGTATATCTTATCACCGTTCTCTTCTAGATCTTCTAAAAATTTGATGATTTTCTTGTCAGTGGTCTTGTGGTCATGGATAAATATTATGAGAGGGACTTCAATGGTAGTATGAAAAAATTTTATTGTCTCTACTAGCTTTTCAAATTGATCTTTTACTATTATGAAAATAGGGATTATTTCAACAATGGAATTTATAGGGTTATCATTAAGTATGGTTGTCGGTTTGTTGTTAATAATTTTTGTCGAATAATCAGATCCTTTTTTCAGGGGAGTGTTATAATGATCACCATATAAATAATGGCAACATGATTTTACATCATTCGGAATATTGATTTTGATGTTATTTATTGTTCCCTGTTTAATAGGGAAAATAATCTTCTTTGGGATATGGAGGTGGGTGGATGCGTTATTAGGTGAGTATTTGAAATTCCATCTCTCAATCAAATAATTCCTATCTGGATAATCTTCGTAAAAATAGAAATCTACAAAAGCATAAACACCTTCAATGCTTCTGGATGCTTGTATGAAATATTCAGTACATATATTACCATTAAAACCCAGGCTCTCTAGAATATTAATCATTTTATTACGATCTCTGATATTGACATAAAAATCTATATCGTCATCCATCTTGTTTAAATTACCTTCACGGCAATAACCAAGCAAAGTGCCAAAGAATATAAAATATTCCACCTCTGATATTCGGGTGGAAAGTCTCATCAAATTCTTCAGATGATATTCTCTGCCAACATCTTTTTTAATTAGAAAATCATTATTCATTTTGCTTAAAAAATTTAGATAGCTGAAATTCTTTTTCGCCCTGAAGTGCTAATTTAGAACATTAGAATATAATAACAAATAAATTAGAGACTACTGTTACGGATCTGGAAATATTCTGCTCACTTGAGTCATTCCTTAGTGATCATTATGCGGTTGAGACTTCTGATGATTTTCTTTTCTCATAATCGCAACTTACGGTGATGCTTACAATCGTATATTATTTATGCCGCTTGCCTAGAACATCAACATCTAGTGACAGCAACCCCTGTGCCGATGTGGAAAATAAGACAATCATTTCGGTGAATCAAAACATTTCAAATTGAGGGTGTTGGGGCGAGGGGGCGTGCCGGTTAAAACTCAGAACTAGCATGTACACGCGAATTAAGTGAGGGTTATTTTAACTCGGCTTTGTTACTTGCTGAAATCAGGTTCGCCTTTGTGTTGTATTTCCAGCCAACGCTAGGTCTTGTTATTTTGCCTGTTGCCGGTGAGTATTCGCTGCGGTTCATCCCCTGGTTATGGCGGCGTTGATTTCCCCGGATTTGTTAAAACGGCTTGAGCAGTTACAACTGCTCGCACGACGCCGTTCCAAGAGCACTGCTAAGGGCGAGCGTTGTAGCGGCGCGCGCGGGCAGTCGGTCGAGTTCGCTGACTACCGCAACTATGTCCCTGGCGACGACCTGCGCCGGATCGACTGGAACCTTTATGGTCGACTCGACCGCCTTTTTCTCAAGCTATATGAGGAGGATCGCGAATTGCCCGTAACCATTTTTCTCGATACCAGCGAGTCAATGGCGTTTGGCCAAGTAGCCAAGTACGACTTTGCCCGCCAAGTTGCCGCCGCCGTTGGCTATGTGGCGTTGTGTGGTTTTGACCGCGTCACTGTAGAGCCGTTTCCGCTGAGTGTCACCCAAGCGGGCACCGTCGCTGAGTTGCGACAGGTGCGCGGTCGCAAGTCGTCGATTCGTTTTTTTGAAAACTTGGCCAGGCTCAAAGCCGGTGGTGTGGCGGACTTCAATCAGGCACTGCGGCGCGGCGCGATGAAACATCGCGCTCTTGGCGTGTCTGTCGTCCTCAGCGATTTTCTCGATCCCGCTGGTTATGAGGAGGGACTCAAGTCGTTGGCCCATCGCGGTTCGGAGATCCACGCTGTGCAGATCCTCTCGACGGAGGAACTCGAGCCAACGACCTACGGAGATCTTAAAGTGATCGATTCAGAGACCGGTGCAGAGCAGGAAGTTACCTTCGGCAAACACCGTCTCAAGGCCTATCGGGACACGGTGCAAAGCTACTGCCAGAGGCTGCAGGAGTTTTGCCGCACACGCGGCGTGCGCTACCAGTTGGCGCGCTCCGACACACCGCTTGATGATCTGTTGCTCAAGGTCATGCGAACCGGGGGCATGTGGCGATGAACTTTCTCACGCCCGAGGCGCTCGCGTTCGCAGCCACGTTGCCGGTCGTTGTTGTTTTTTATCTGCTCAAGCGCCGGAAGGTCGCGCGGCTCGTCCCGAGTACCGTCCTCTGGCTGCGCTTCCTGAACGAGACGCAAGCCAGTTCGCCATTCCAGAAACTCCGTCACAACTGGCTGCTTGTCATTCAGCTAATCCTGCTGGCGCTGGCCGTGTTTGCACTGACCCGCCCTTACTTCGCTGGCAAACTGGAGGGCGGCCGGTTCATTGTTGTTATTCTAGACGTGTCGGCTTCGATGCAGGCGACCGATGTTTCGCCCAGCCGGTTTAGTCAGGCCAAGACTGAGGTGGCTAAGCTTATCGACGCGATGTATGACAACGACCGCATGGTCCTGCTGCTTGCCGGCGCAGTAACCGAGGTGCGCCAGTCGCCGACCAGCGCCAAGTTGGCGCTGCGCTCTGCGCTTGGCCAAGCGCAGGCGACCGACTCGCCAACTCGATTGCTCGGCGCGATCAAACTCGCCCAAAACCTGACACGTAATCGTGCCAAGACCGAGGTGCACCTATTCAGCGATGGCGCATCGCCTGACTTGGACGAATTCGAACTGCAGGACTTGAATCTGGCCTATCACCGCGTCGGCGTGGGAGGAGACAATCTCGGCATCGTGTCGCTTGAAGTACGGCCGCACCCTGAGCAATCCGGACAACAGGCAGTCTTCGCTACCATCGCCAACGGATCCACCAACGCCCTTGCAAGCGACGTGTCGCTATTTTTTGACGAGCAACTTGTTGGTAACCGGCGTGTAAGGATCGGCGAGACCAACACGGCGTCGTTGGTCTTTGTCGTCAGCCAGGGCACCAACGGTATCTTTCGGTTGCAACTCAAGAACAACGACGCGCTCGCTGTGGACAACACCGCCTCGGTACTCAGTCTCGCCATCCGTGATTCCCGCGCGTTGCTGGTCACGCAGGGCAACCAGTTTCTCGAGCGGGCGTTGCGCAGCGTGCCCAAACTCAACCTCGCCGTTGCGGCAAGCCTTGCCGACCCGGAGCCGTCAGTCGATTTCGTCGTGCTCGACGACATCGTGCCGGAGGTCTGGCCAAGCGGCAACGTGCTGGCGATCCACACGCAGTCGACCAATTGGTTCCGACCCGGCGGCACGCTCGACGGACCGCCGATCGTGGACTGGAAAAGTACGCATCCGCTGTTGCGCTTCGTTAACTTCGATAACGTGCAGGTGGCAAAGGCACTTGCGGTCAAGCTGTCGTCGTGGCTCGTGCCGCTCGTCGAGTCGCCGTCCGCGCCGCTCTTGGCTGCAGGCGAAAACGATGGCCAACGCGTCGTTTGGATCGGCTTCAATCCGCTCGACAGCACGTGGCCGCTGCGCGTCTCGTTCCCGATTTTTATCGCCAACACAGTCGATTGGCTTAATCCCGGTGCACCCATCGGGATCCGTGCCGGCAAGCCGTTTCACGTGCGATTGCCCAGCGGGGAAAAGCCGGTGACCATTGGACTGCCGAACGGGTCGACGCAGGAAACCAGCACCACCGCGAGCGGCGAGCTTATATTTGGTGACACGTTTCAGCAGGGTGTCTACTTCGCGACTTATGGGACAAATACACTACAGTTTTGTGTGAACCTTCTCGACAGTGACGAGAGCAGGATAGGTCCGCGCGAGTCGCTGCAGTTGGGCGAGTACGGCACAGTCGAGGCGACGGTGCCGGTGAATGCCGATAAGGAGGAGTGGCGCTGGATCGCGATGTTGTGCCTCGTCTTTATACTGTTCGAGTGGTGGTTTTACCATCGTCGCACCGCATGACTATCGGGGGTAATATATCGTGGTTCATCATTTCTTTATTGCTCGTGGGCTGTTCGCCTGGCGGTGACTCGGTCACGGTTTACACCTCGCAGGATCAGGTTTATGCCGAGCCGATTTTGCAGCTGTTCGAGAGGGAGACCGGCATTCGCGTGCGGGCCGTTTACGACAGTGAAGTCGTCAAGACAGTTGGCTTGGTCAACCGGTTAATCGCCGAAAAAAGCCATCCGCGCTGCGACCTGTTCTGGAACAACGAGGCGTTCCGAACACACCAACTCGTCGCGCGGGAGGTGCTCGCTGCGGATGAGCCGATCGAGTCGTTCGGCATGCGGACACGACAGTGGATCTGGAATACAAACCAGCTTGGGCGTGCGGAGTTGCCGCCGGGCTTGTTCGCACTGACCAACGCGCAGTGGCGAGGCAGGATGGTGATTGCCCTGCCGCTGTTCGGTTCCACGGCGACGCATTTTCAGGTGCTGCGCCAGCGCTGGGGCGAGGCGCGGTGGGAGGCGTGGTGCCGCGCCCTGTTGGCCAACGACGTGATGATGGTCGATGGCAACTCGGTGGTTGTGCAACTCGTCGGTCGCGGTGAAGTCGCACTTGGCCTAACGGACTCTGACGATGTCCAGGCCGGCCTTCGCAACGGCCTGCCGATCGCCGGCAAGTCGCTCGGTCCGGATGGCTTGGTCATTCGCAACACGCTGGGCCACGTTCGCGGCGCGCCGCATCCCGCCTTGGCCAGGCGCTTGGCAAAGTTTTTGAAATCGTTACCGGTGCGATCCGCGCTTGTCGAAGCCGGCGCGATTGAAGCTGGCGTAACGCCTTCGGCAAACGAGGTCGCTTGGCCAAGCTTGGTCGAGGCCAACGAGCGGGCGGTGGGCGAACTGCAATCGATCTTCCTCGACTGATATGAGTTGGGGATTGCTGCTCAACAGTTTGGCGCTGGCTGTCCCGGTGGCGTTGGGTGCAGTGGCGTTGGGATGGCTTGTTGCGCTGTTTATTGCTTCG
>Ga0066866_10000266_pt1 | contig 19952 bp, 18 predicted proteins | sample ETN01SmetaG_3_FD_66435 | JGI IMG/M metagenome (GOLD analysis project Ga0066866, IMG submission 66435) | Marine microbial and viral communities from oxygen minimum zone, Eastern Pacific Ocean - ETNP2014F12-01SV263 | ecosystem: Environmental > Aquatic > Marine > Oceanic ...
CAGATAAAATCATTTTCAGTAAGTGCCTGAATAGCATGCGTTGAGTATTTTATTTCACAATAATTGTAACCAAATAATATCTCAGGGTGATGCCCCTCATCTATGGCTATCCAAGCCACTGCATTCACAAAGGCAATAGTTTTACTGTAAATAGGAAAAGTGAAGCGTCTGCTTATGGCTTTTCTACTTGTATCGAGCAACCATTCCTTATTTACTGATTCTAGCAAAAGATCCGCCTCTTTCTCATTCAGTGGTATTGCATCTTCTTCACAATTCTTGCATCTTTTTTCAATTAAATCAGTCAATTTACTGGCCTCCGTATTTGCTGACGTAATATAATTACAGAAAATAAGATATATTCAAAATAATTAACTATCACTTTCCTTTTAACATGGAATTATTTAATAAAGATTATAAATAATTAATTAATTAGAAAATGAATCATAATAATTACCTTATTTTTTAAGTACTTAACAATGGATGTCTTTACTAAAAATATGCCAGGAGAAAACACAATGAGATTTGTTTATATCGCATTAATATTATTGGTTTCTAGCTTATCTAGCGTGACTTTTGCGCAAGACTGTTCAGAAGAAATTGAATCGAATGATGCAATGCAATTTAATTTAAAAGAAATGCGCGTTAGTGCTGAATGTAAAAATCTAACAGTTATCCTAAAACACGTTGGTAATCTTCCTCAACAATTTATGGGTCATAACTGGGTACTCAGTACAACTGACAATATGATGCCATTAACAGGAGTAGCAATGCAGGCAGGGGCACCAAATTATCTGCCAGAAAATGATGAGAGAGTAATTGCAGCAACCGGAATGATTGGTGGCGGACAAGAAACTTCCGTTACTTTTGATATGAGTGCACTGGATCCATCAACCAGTTATACATTTTTCTGCACCTTTCCTGGCCATTATGCCATCATGAAAGGAGCATTCGTTATTGAGTAGATGTTTTATCTAAAACACTCTAATGATGCCGATCAACCACATCGGCATCATTCTACTAAATCCTAATCATCTGTCATTATTTGTTAAAGCCACAAAAGTGCCGCCATTCCTTTCACACAGAAGACGCATTAATCCTGCAAACCTCTGTGAGCTTTGAGGGATTCGATTTCCTCCAAAAGAATAAGGAAATCCAACCGCGTGAATCCTAACTAAACGATCGCCATTCTCATCTTCAATATTTATACGATCAATATCCCTTAAGACTGCCTCCATAGAATTACCTTGGAACTCATCACCAAATACATAAATACTGATTTTTTTATCTGGCGCCCAAAATGACTGAATCGCATATGCAATACCATCAGAAGGGTCACTGTCACTAAAAGGTGCCCATTGCCTCATTGTGTTTTTAATTGATTGTCTTAATTGCGGCGTATCTGGCAGCCAAGTTCGACCGTACTGCTGGAACATAAAGCGTCCATTATCATTCATAATTTGCAAACCTTTTACAGTCGGATAAACATCAAGCACTTCACTTAATTTTCTTTCAGCCCAACCCCATTTTGACTGCATGCTTCCTGAAGTATCGATTACGAAAATAATATATTCACTGTCAACAGGTATACCTCCGATTGCTTCATTTGCAGCACGGCGATAATCTGGTTGCAAATTCTTTATCTCTTCTGAGAGTTTTTGTTTTGCCTCTTCCAGATCTTCTTGATTTGCCTCTAATTGGATAGGTTTAGATAGGCTAATATCGTATTTTCCTTGTATTTCATTGAGCTCTGAAGTGATTGTATCGAGCCTGACTTGTTTATTTTTTAGCTCTTTTTGGAAGATTGGTAAATCTTCAGTTGTTTGTTGGGTTTGATCTTTAACATCTTGCAATTCTCTTTCTAACGACACAGAGAGTTCTTCTGAAACTGTATTAGTTATCACCGGATCGTAAAGTTTGCTTAATACGAGTAACAAAACAATTGCCCCAAAACCACAACATATGCAATCCAAAAATGAAAGACTAAATACTTCTATGTTTCTTCGTTTCTTCATAAGAATACTCGATAAATATTAAGGCCAATCTTTACTGATACTCATAAATGAACCTCCAGTCCGATAAGCCAACAACCAATAAGCAATAGCTGCATTGTAATCTCCTTCCATGGGGTAAAGAAGAATATTCATCGGAACGCCGCTTGGTATCTCTGATTCAGCTTCATAATAGAAGTTTAGCCGTTCCTGACCGGTAATCATGCCTCGATCCGTTTCAGACTGATTCATTGTAGGCAATCCATCTACCAGGAGAATTACATTATCGGGGCGAGGATTTAATTGACCAATTACAGCAAAAGCATCTTTCATATTTGTGCCATTTTCTGGAATAATTCTTCTTAAATTTTTTACAGCTTGATCGAGTTGATCGCTATCAGTTACATCTATCCATACCCCATCACTCTCTTTCAGTACTGGTCGAGTTTCATTATTAAACGTATACATTTGAAATTTACTATTTTTTGGAAATTGTGCAATTAACCAATCTACGCTAGAAACAGCTTGCCTCCATTTAATAGATCTAAGCTTCATGCTATCTGACATATTTCTTCGCCTTAAGATATTAATAATTTTTCGATCTAACATGCTGGCAGAAGCATCTATCAAAATTAATATTCTTTCACCACCTACCTTTAAACCAGTTAAGTACTGACGATCTCCATCGCCAGTATAACTTCGGATATTGTCTCCAGATTTCAATCGCTGCGCTGCGGTTAACATTCGATCTCGTTCCTGGCTTAACTTCTCAATATCAGCTTTTAACTTCTCAATTTCTTCATTCTTAGCAATTGAATCAATATCACTCTTCTCTAGCTCAACCTTTAATTTATTCAACAAAATTACAAGACGAGCAAGCTCATCGTTGATTGTGCTGTCCTCATCTTTTATATCGTTTATCAAATTTCTTGCTAACACTAAATTCTTTCGCTCTTGAAGTATCTGAATCTTTAAAGAATTAATTTCACTTTCTGGGATTGTCTTATTAAAATCTATTTGTTCTTTAATTTGTGAATTAATAATCATAAATAATAAGATCACAGCACCAAATCCACAGCACATACAATCAAGAAATGACATACTAAATAGTTCAGATTGTCTTCTTTTGCGCGCCATTATCTTTCTTCCATAGAAATCATTAGTAGATTTATGCCCGGCGAACCAATTCTGATTAAATCACCATTATGTAATATGGTGTTGTTCTGTATTCTCTGATCATTCAAATAGGTGCCATATCGACTGTGATCACAGACGATACAATTATTATCTTTCATCACAAAACTACAGTGATTCCTGGAAATTCCTGTAATTTCTGATTTAATTCTTATTGTAGTGTCTGAGTCGGTTGGATTAGACCCTACCATTATCGGGGATTGATCTATCTTGTAAGCGATATTTTCGTACAAGAGATGGGTTGGCCTGTCACTATTTTTTAGTTTCTTAGAGATGCGATCTACCGTAACTGATGGTTTATCCCAATCAAGAGATTTCTGAAGTTTCAATGAACTGTTTTTGCTTTTCTCTTTTGAGTATCTTGAGAGAGCTCCTTTTTCAATCTCGCCAGCATCTAAAACATAAACTGAACTAGAAAGACTGTTTTTAAGTACATCAATTACTCCAGGGAGTTGAGCAACCTGATTAGTCAATTGAATAGCAGGCAAATCATTCACCGAAAAAATTGATCTAAGCCTGTTAGTTAGCAGTCGGTATAAAGGTTTTGCAGCTTCATAAAACTTCGCAGATTCAATCTCAATCTCATAAATCTGGTTACCGTATTTTACAGAAATTTCAACAGTGACCTTCTTTATAGAATCTGATACCCATAAAGGAAGGCCATCGATTATCGCTTGATCTGACTCAGCAGAGTGCAGTGGATCGAATCTACATTGATCAATAAAAGCAGCTGAAATCATATTTATCCATGCTTTATAGAATGCTGTTTGGCCGCAGTTTTCAATCATTATCGATTCATCTACTTTGACCTTACCTTCCTGGGACAACAACGAAACGGACATGTTGTGCAAGTGAAGATCTATATGGACTAATTTTGCATCGGTATATTGATATCGTGAAGCAGCTACCGATGAATCAATAAAAGCAATAATTGAGAGATTCAGATCATTGGCAATCCCAAGGAATAGACTTAATTGATCATTAGTCATATATGGAGGAACTAGGACAATAATTGATGTATCCTGATTTAAAACAGATTGAATTTCTTCCAACTGATGGCTAACTAAGTCAGCTGAGGAATAGTGATGAGAATTATTCGATTTAAGCTTAGAGGTTGATAAATTTAACCAATGCTCATTTTCTATATTTTTTGGAAATATCCTTGATTTCCCTATAGCTTCTTTACCTATTTGAATTCCATGGTTATCAACAAAAGCATACCCCGGTTCTTGATAACAAATAACCCCGTCTTGAAAGAGACTTATATCTGAATCGTTTATGTATAAAACTGCGTATAACAATGGCTTTACCCAATCATCAATTCACATCAGTTTTCATATGACGTATTAATTGATCATTCGTATAATTCTCACTATCAAAAACAAGCCTCTCTTGCATAAGTTGTAGTTGATGCACTAAGAACATCAAGAAAATACTAATCAAAAGCGCGATAAATGTTGAGTTAAAGGCCACACCAAGGCTCTGGGTTACCCCTGAAATATCACCTTGAACGGCTATATCAGCTTGGCCCAACGCATCCCCAATACCTCTTACTGTTCCTATAAACCCAATTGAAGGGATTGCCCAAGAAATATAACGGATCATTGAAAGCTCAGATTCCAATTTCTCCGCTTCAGACTCAAATATCGTATGAGTGCTAATCGAAACATCTTGTATATTTTTTGTCGTGCTAAATCTTCGTAAAGCATTAAGTATAGCTCTTGGCAAAACCGTTACCTTTTGCTTTTCACTTAAGATTTCAATTTGTCTTTCAAATTCACGAGTATCTTCAGGAAGAATCCTCATGCCTTCAGCTATAGAAATTAAATTCGCATCTAATAATTTCCTTTCATTTAAGAGTAAGGCTAATTTGAAGCCCATAATCGCAAGTGCCCACAACATAAGAATAAAGCATGACTCTTGTTCAAAATCTTTAACCAACACCCAAACAGATCGCTCTCTGACATAATTTGGATTAACTTCTGCCTCAACACTTTGCTCAATAATTATTTGGTTTGCATTCGGCCTTACAACCGAAACGTAATAACCATGAACAATAATAATTGCAACAATAAGTGCAAATAATTGATAAACAAATTCAATAGGTATGTTATTTTTTTTCATCAATTTATTCTCTCTATTAGAATGTACGAATTATATTTTCTAAATGACACAGATACTAAATATTTGTTGGAAATGGGATTGGTTCATCGGCCGGTATTTCCTCAGTCGGCACAAAATCATCATCATCTCCTTCGTAAGATTGTTCATCCAAATCAAACCCTTCTTCAAGATCATTGTCTTTTTCATTTGAAGATTGATTCTCGGTTGAGCCAGCTTCACTATTGGCAATATCTCTACTCTCACTTTGAATGAGGTCTTCTTGGGCAGCAGTTACATTATTATCCTTAATTTCCTGGGCAACTACCGAATAAGTTAAACAAAAAAATAAAGAAAAGATAAGGAAAGTGAAAAAAATTCTTCTCGATGCATTAGATTTAATCATATTTCACCTAATTCTTTATTTCTCAGCATTCTTAGCAACTCTAAAACCAACATCAATACGTTCTTCATTGCCAAAATCTCTATACGATCCTCTTAACTGTGTAATGCCTGCATGACGCCAGCTTGAACCTCTTATTACATGCTGGACACCAGATTCCGGACCTTTTGGATCAATCAATATTTCGGTTAATCCTGGTGTTGGAATGGAGTAATAATCACTTACCCACTCAGAAACATTACCACTTCCATCATAAATTCCAAGCAAATTCGCAGAAAATGTTCCTACAGGAGCAGTAGATGAATAACCGTCATCATAGTTATTTAAAATGTTCGGAAGAAGGTTCTTGGCGGCTATATCTGCGTAATTACCAAAATCACGCCTTGGTGGAAAGCGATTTCCCCAAGGATATATTGTGCTATTTTTTCTGGCTTGGTGCCTAATAGCCCAAGACCATTCGGCTTCCGTAGGCAATCGATATCCATTTGGAATTGGCCTAATAAGTTCCCATTTCTCGAAACGTTTTGTATAAACAGGCTCTAAGCCTTCTTGGTTACTTAACCAATTACAATATTCGATTGCATCTGACCAACTCACTAATACCACAGGATTATTGTCTGCTAACAATGAGGCATGAATATCAGCAGCAGAGCTGCCAAGGCTTCTGAATTTAGAAAATTCCTTGTTAGTTACCTCTTTGGCTCCAATATAAAAAGCTTCAGTCAATTCAATGTTACTAATAACTTCATTAGCGCGTCGTCCTATTTCTCGCCGGGATGTCCCTAGAGCAAATTGACCGGGCTCAATTCTTCTTAACTCTTGTTGCTGGGAATTTATAATGGTTTTTTTAACGCCCATTAATCTGACTTCCTCGTCACTAAGGAGCTCCACTTCAATATTTTGTAGATAATTTAAGCGTGGCATTATGCTTCTTTCGAATGATTGAAAGCCTTCTTTAGAAACTAAGAGAGCATGACTAGTTGTAGGTAAATCAATCTCCAGGTTGCCGTCGCCTTCTTTTTTTCCATTTATAAAAATTTCTGCGTCCTTTTGATTAACCGAAATTACAACTCTTCCAAGAACGGCAGCTAAGTCAACGGTAATCGATTTTTCTTCAGCAGATTTAAGGCGAATTGTTCTTTGGGTAGAACCAAAACCACTTTTTGAGAAAGTGACAGAGTAGTCCTCGTCAGGCGATAAGGACAAAGTCAGTGGTGCTTGTCCTCTATATCGACCATTGACTGCTATATTAGCTCCAAAGGGGATTGTTTTGACGTTCAGTTCTGCATTGGCTGGTACTAAAATAATTGGTTCCACCGTTTGCTTTTTATTTGCTGTTATATCAAAACTTCCATCCCATGCCTTAAACCCTTCCTTCACAATAGAAATATCATGAATACCTTCTATCAGCTCTATTACAGCAGGCGTTCTACCAATTTCAATATTTTTATTATAAATAAGAGCACCTGGAGGCACTGAATCAATAATTAAATTGGCCCATTTTGGCACTAAATTCACATCTATATCCTGAGATATACCCATACCTTGTACAAAAAAAATGTCCGAGAATGGCAAAAATCGATCAGAAGAAATTTTTAATGTATGGTATCCAGGTTCAAGCTGTTTTTCTGTAATCTTAGAACCAAAAACAATGCTGTCATTAATTCTAATTTGACTGTTTTCTGCGAAATTTGTGTAAATATTTATAATACCAGGTAGTTTTCTCATATTTACTGCAACTGTCTGATTCAATTCATCTGTAACAAGAAAACTTTGGCTTACAGGATAATAACCCTCCTTCTGAACTTCTATAGAATAATTCCCTTCCCTTAATAAAAATCTTTCTCCAAGTGGAAATTTAAACCACCCTCCTTTAATTGATACCTGATCGATATCCTTAGGATTGGTGACCAATCTAACTGAATGAGAGCTAAAGATGAAGTACGAAATAATAATAAGACCAGATAAGATTGAGAATACCATTATCTTCCATTTGCTACGCTCAGAATTAACATGATCAGTTGGATCAATTTTATTGCGATTGAATCTTGTTGCTGTAATCTGTGATTGATCACTTTCAGTAAAATCTTCTTTAAATTTAGGTGGTTTAGTGATGTAGTCACTATTATTAATATCTATAACTAGAATTAAGTCTTTTTCATTAATTGATACATTAACTTCGATTCCATAAAAATTAATTTTATCACCCGAAACTATTTGATGTTTATCGGCTAAAGGGTGCTCATTGAGCAAAATCAAAGCATCATCTTTGGTAGAGATAATAAAAAGCACGCCATCAACTATATCTAAATTAGCAAAACCTGAATTACCTGGGCCTGGTAACTTAATATCACAATCCTTGCCAGTACCAAGACAAATCGGCAGATCGGCAATTGAAAAATTGCCTACCTTACCTGCATTCTTTACAACAATTCGAGAAATATTCAAATTGGCTCCTCGCATATTATAACAATAGGTTTTAATTCTATTTCTGGGGCAACCGTAAATTCGATTCGTACATCTCGATAGCCATCTCTAGCTCCAACAGCAACATACTGTCCAGGGCGAAGACTTAAAAGTTTTTCTGCAAAGAAATTAAGATTACCAACACGATAAACCGTCACATTAGTTAAATTATCAGATAAGAGATTAACCTTAATTGGAGTATTTGCTCTTTTTAAGAGTCGACTTAATTCTTTGGCTTGTGAGGCCAATCTTGGCTTCTTTTCAAAAACAGACACTTTCACTAAAAGATCAATTGCTTGCTGCATGACTTGAGGATCACTCAAGGTATCGTAATCATCTATATATGCTTGCAATTTATTGTGCAATTCTAAACGCCCAGAAGCGTCAAACAAGCCATCTTTTGCAAACCGCATATCTTTATCTATTCTCAGTAACTCTTGATATGACGCTACGGCGAACTCCCATTGTTCTGTTTCCTCATATTCTTTAATATTTTCCACTAAACCAGCAATCAAAATATCGTTCTCTATTTGTTCAAGTTGCAGCATTGCATCTATCGGTTCAGATGAATCTGGATACAGACTCTTAGCATCAGAAAACAATACTCTTGCTGACTGAAAATCCAATCCTCCAAGAGCAATAAATCCTTCTGACATCCTTTTTTCAAAGCGATCGCGAGTAATACTTGCGTCAATTTCTTGGAGCAAATCTTTTGAGGGTTGAAATTCTGAATCAAATTGTAATGCCGTTAGAATAATTTCTCGAGCATATTCAAATTTACCTTCTCTCAGTAATGCAGCGCTCTGACTGTTCAGATTAAGTACCTCTTCAAGATTTAGCGCACGTTTATAATAATGAGTATAATCTAGATTATTCGGTTCAATGCTTGTGACAATATCTAAGTGACCGATAGCATCATTATATTTATTGTTATCTAAGGCATTTTTACCTGCCTCAAGATTTATATTGAGTTCTTGGTCAATTCTACCTGACAATTTTTTAGACTCTTCAAATGCCGTCTCATAAAATTTAAATGCAGAATCATAATTGCCATCAAGATAGGCTGAATCGCCATAATTGTAATTATTTTTCACAGATTGGAAAATTGAATTGGCCCATTTATCTGCACCTTTATCTTCCAATAAATTAAATTCAACTAATAAATTAGCTAACATATTGTCAGCCTTCTTCCTTGCTTGCAGTGTTCTATCAATAACATCAGCATTATTCTCGGGATCAACTATAGGGATAGCATTTAAATCTTTTGTAATTTCTTTATCGGTGTTCACGGTCTCAGGTAAAACAAAAATTACTGAAAAACATACAATCAAAATAAGACATAAACTGATAAAAAAAGTCTTTCGAGATATTCCGTTAACTTCTAGAGTGTTGTTATCTATGTCTACCCGATTTTCTGTGTTGTTATTTTGTTTATTTAAGAGATCAGCTTCAATTACCTCATTCTCAAATTCGAGCTCATCCTCAAAAATAAAACTTGCTTTATTTGCAGGAAACCCCGCTTTCTTCAGTAAACTTTTAACATCCTTGGCAACAGGTCTCATAGAAGGATTCGGATCCAACATACTTAAAACTAATAACCCAAGATCCTGATTAACCTTTTTTTGTATGACTGAGCCAAGGGCCTTCTCAAAATTAGGAGGCACCCCAAAAATAACTTCATACATTAGAATACCTAAAGAAAAGATGTCATCAGCCATTTGAATTTGATCAAATGAATTAATATTTTTACCAAATCCAGTGAAATCTGAGGCGGCAGAAGCAATACCAAAATCCAATAAAAAAGGATTCCCTTCTGTGTTTAAGATAATATTGCTTGCCTTTATATCTCCATGAATAATTTCTCTTTGATGGGCATAATGGATTGCGTCGGCAATCAAGCCAAATGGTTTCAAGCTATTTGATATTTCACCTTCGCATAATACAGATAGATCAGGACCTTTTATGTATTGCATTGAATAAAAAGGAGTAAAAGTCATATCTGCATGAAATTCAAACACCCGAACAATATTTGAATGTATAAGATTACTGGATATTTCCCACTCTCTCTTAAAACTATCTAATGAACGTTTATTCTTTGTTAGATCTTTATTAAGAAACTTTAATGCAACCATTAAATCTAATTTGATATCTCTGGCAAGCCAAACGAATGCCATGCCACCTTCACCAAGAGGTCTGACCAACATATAACGTTGATCTAATAATAAACCTTTAGATAATGTGTGCACGAAAGTTAATTAAGCGAATGACTATTTGTTCGTAAGGGTTTCCCGACTTCTGGATTTATTGGTGCACCCAACTCGAGTTGATTGATTTCCTTTAGGATCTTTCTCCATCCTTCGTATTGAGATTCTGCAGTACCCGTTAAACGTCTAGATTGACCCTCTACTTCAATGACCAAAGGAGCCGCTTCTGCAATGAATGATTCAGATAGTTCGCCGATCTGATTTCGATAAGATTTTGTCGACTCTCTCAACTGCCACGCATCAATAATGGTTCTTATACCTCTATCAATACCAACACTTTGTGTTGCTCTTTTGATATTTCGTCTTGAGCGACTGGTATCACTAGTGTCCATATTTATTGATCCAGCTGTAACCGCCACACCAATCAGTGCTCTTATTGAGGCAGATCTTTTTGTATCTCGGATACTAATTTGGTTCTCACGAGCTATTTTTCTCCAACCTTCATAAGGTAGCGCAATACCATAATAATAATTAGCATAATGCTCATTAATAGAATCAATCACTAAGCGATCACGCTCTCTGATGCCTCGTAGCCTCTTAACCATAGGATCATTTTCTGCTGGAAGTCTATTAATTTTTATATAACCGTCTTCTTTAACGTAATATTCTTCAAAAACTGAGGGCATCATATTTGCAAAGAACATCAGTTCTGATGTTTCCTGTATCCTTTTATTTTTGGAAGTATGTATTTCAGCAGCATAAAGTCGTAAATCATTAGCAAGATCATTAAATACTTTCTGATATGGATCGTTAGATCTATCTCTACCTTGCGAGTAAGATCGCAAACCTGTTTGCGTTGAATATTCTTTTATAAACCATTTCTCACCAGTGATATCTTCTACAGTTACTCTTATTGTCACGTATTCACCATCAGAGCGGATTATAGATCCACTAATAATAATATCTGTCATAACGCTTCTTGAAGGAATAACTCTAACAGAGCCCCAATATCTTGTTTTTTCCAAGGTTGTCTTGATGTGATAAGGGAAATAACGTGCCTCTGCGTTCCTTATTTCATCATAAATCCCTGTTTTATCAGGATCGTTATCTTTTGGAACCCCAGAGTTGAACATCGTAATACCAACATCTAAGAGAAGGTTTTCTGAAATATTAAGACTCGCAACATCCAAATTTGTCCTCTCTGCATCAATAATCTCAGAAACTGTGCAGGCCGAAAGTATAGAGCCTAAAATTACAAATACTAGAAATTTCTTAAATCTGCGTTGCATTCCACATCACTCTGATTAATATTAGAATCTATTGTAATTCCTGTATTCTTCCCACAATCTTTCTCTTAATTTAGGATCATCTTCAGATAAAGCAGCTTCACGAAGTTGTTTAGAAACGACGTCCTCACTAACTAAATCTGGAATATCTTCTGGTGTTCTTGCCTGAATTTCTTCTTGACTTAATTCACCAATTGAAGGTTTGGCTGTGTTCGTATTTCTTATCGGTTGCCCACTGGCATTGCCGCGCTGACTGCCGCCAGTTGATTGTTTGCCAAGACCAACGCCCTCTCTACCACCATTGCCTCCAAATCCTTCGGTATCTCGACCAACGGATTCAATTTTACGTTGCTCTTGACTTAATACTTCATCCAATCCTCCAACAGATTTCTCAAGTTCGCCCTCTAATCTGGCTCTCCTTTGGGCATTTGTTTCACCTGGGTAACCTCCTCCTGCTCCTTGCTGATTATTAGGAGATCTACCGCTCATTCCTCGAACAGAGTCATTTCCACTGCTACCGCTCATTCCTCCTGATGAACCAGACATACCGCCGCTACTGCCACTGCTACCGCTCATTCCTCCTGATGAACCAGACATACCGCCGCTACTGCCACTGCTACCGCTCATTCCTCCTGATGAACCAGACATACCGCCGCTACTGCCACTATAAGTAACTCCACAGCTCTGCATAAAAAATACAGAAGAAATTAATAAAGGGAGACATTTCTTAATCTTTGCAATAAACATAATTTAACCTCTACTTTCAATCACTTATGCCTTCTAATCTTAACTTTTACAATTGAATTGAAGCATAAATTCTTTATTCTTTGCACCAATATAACGTTATTCCATTTAATTATTAAGTGTTAACTTGCAGATCATGAAATTAATAACAATCTGATAAAAAAAACGGTCATTTAATGACCGTTTTTAATGGGGAAATCATAAGAATAAACAATCAATATATCTTGGATCGTTTTTTATCTTTTCTCATTCCAGGTTTATGCTTTCTTTCACCTTTAAATCTCTTCTTTTTACCCTTCAATCCTTTCTTTTTCTTATCGCGATCTTTTCTATCTATTTTGGAGCGATCTTTAGCTACTTTTCTCTGATCCTCGCTCAATTCATTATTTATTCTTGAGCGGACGGTACCATGAAGCATAGTCTGTTCTGCCACCAATTCTCCTGTCTCTTTGGATAACCTTGATAACTCATCTTGATAATCTTGATGACTTGGATCCAAAGCCATCATGTCTATCTTATTTTGCTCTAACCTATCTCCATTTTCTTGCATCTGATCAGAAGAGGAATCAAATATCTCTTTTATTTTTACTTTTTGCTCATCAGTCAAATCTAAAACTTCAGACATCCTTTCGAATCGACCTTCAAGTGATTTCTCACGAGGGCCCATTTTACCAAAAGGTGCATCATCAGAAATAGCTACATGTGAAAAATGCACAAAAATAAAAGCTAATAAAAGTCTGGTTGATATCATGAGATTCTCCTTGCAATATTATTTAATCTTCAAGAAATCATACCCCAGTTATGAGTTTAATAACGTTAAGCGATTTTTATTATTGTTAAGATTTGTTAAATATAATCATGACTAAGCACTAGGAAGTGTATAAAGTCATATATTAAACATCTGACAAATACACTCAGCTATGGATATGGAAATAAGCCAGAATATAATTTTAATCGATGATGATGAAGAGTTGTGCATTCTACTCAAGGATTTTCTTTCCCATCATCAAATTAATCTTACCTTTGTAACCAATGGGGAAGACGGCATTAAAATGCTTGAGAAAAAATCTTTATCTCCAAGTAAGGGTTTTGCTCTATTGATTCTTGACATCATGTTACCTGGTATCTCCGGTTTAGAAGTTCTCAAAAAGATAAGGAAAGATAGCGATATTCCAATTATCATGTTAACAGCCAGTGGCGAAGATCACGATCGTATCTTGGGCTTAGAGTTAGGTGCAGACGATTACCTTCCAAAACCATTCAACTCTCAGGAGTTAGTCGCACGCATTAACGCAATCTTAAGGCGCTCCACAAACAACATTGATATCGATAGAGAAAAATTTGGCTGTATAGAGATTTCAATGAACTCCAGAAAAGCCACATACAATAATACACCTTTAAGATTAACTGGCACAGAATTTGAAATTTTATCTTGTCTTACTTTAAACCAAGGGAAGACGGTGACAAAGGATCAATTAAGTGAAGAAGCTTTAGGGCGACCATTTATACCTTATGATCGGAGTATAGATACTCATATCAGTAATCTAAGAGCAAAATTAAAAATCCATGGCGCGGCAAAAGAACTAATATACAGCCAAAGAGGTATTGGCTACGCTTTACTTGATGATTGATAGTATAAATTATGAAAAATTTATTTTACAAAATATTTATCTCTTTTTGGTTAACTATCAGTATCACAGTTTGCTGTGCTGCACTCGCTGGTTATTATTACCACCAACGTATGGAGCAGATTTATACTAATTTTGATTTTGATGAGGTGATTCTAAAAGCCAGTGAAATTCTTGACACACAAGGTATGACTGGATTAAAAGTTTGGTTAAGAAATACCAGTCAAAGAAATCAATACCCATACAGAATTTTTATAATAAACGAAAAGAGTCAAGATATTCTAGGCAGAAAAATCCCTAGAAGAATTTTTGACTGGCAAGACCATTTTAATCAATCTCACCATAGAGGAGATAAACCACCCAACAGACTCAAAAGAAGAGGTCAATTACCGCCAAGCAATCTAAGGACAACAAATTTTATACCATTTCTTATTGGTCCAGATAATCAAAGATACAGGGTATTCTCTGTGCCAAGAAATACCTCTGTTTCAGGCTATTTTAATGACAATCTTCGTTGGTTTATCTTATTCTTCTCAATATTTCTGAGTATCCTAATCTCCTATTTGATTACACGTTCATACATGAAACCATTCAGACATTTCAAAGACGCCACTGTAGCTATCTCCGAAGGCAAACTAAAAACTAGAATATCGAAATCAATCAGTAATCGGAATGATGAGATGGGGGAATTAGCCAGGGATCTAGATGCAATGACCGAAAAACTCTACAGAGCAAGTGAAAATCATCACGAAATGGCACGAAATATTTCCCATGAATTACGTTCACCATTATCTAGAATGCATGTAGCGCTTGAAATTGCAGAACAAAAAACTGGAAAGAACGTTGAGCTAGAGAGGATAAAAAGAGAAATCAATACGCTTAATGACCTCATCGAATATATATTAAAATATTCAAAATTAGATGCATCAGAAAATGAAATTCCAACACTCATCAATTTGAATGAACTGACCCAAGACGTTGTAAACAATATTAATTTTGAATACAAGAACAATAAAGAATGCAGTATAAATATTAAAATCAAAGTCAACGAAGAAGTATTCTTCAAAGGGCACGAAGATGGACTCAGAAGTGCATTTGAAAATGTCCTTAGAAACTCCATGAAATATGGGCCCAATGACTCTGAAGTAATATTTGATTTAAAATCCAGAGAAGATGATATTGAGATAACAATTACTGATAGTGGGAAAGGCGTTAAAGAATCCGATAGAGATAAGATATTTGAACCTTTTTTTAGGTATGTAGATAATAATAGAAATGACCAACCTAATGGCTCAGGCCTAGGACTCGCAATTGCCAAAAGAGCAATTGAATGGAATAGGGGCACTATTGAAGCAATTACAACAAATCAAAACTTTGTTATAAAAATAAATTTACCGAAAGATACGAAAAATACAAGCTGAATTAAAGTCAGATTAATCAGTATTTATTTGATAAATAGGTTGCTTTATCGACATTTTCTTTCCAGCTTCATCGGGCCAAGACATTCTCTCTTGTAACTTAACTTTATCTTGAAGTGAGATTAATATATCTGGTGGCCAGGGAGAAACCTTTCGCGTCTCAAGATTGACATGTAGATTCATCCATTCAGCTGTCGCCACAATATCTTTATCGTCTTTTTTAAACATGTTTTGGAATAAATGAATTCGTTTTTCATCGTAAGCAAGAATCTGCGAGACAATATAATATTTTTCCTTTACTTTCATTTCATTTTGATAAGTAATGTGACATTCCACTGAAAATGTAGAACATTGCTGTTTCTCGATATATTCCTGAGTTACTCCTATTTCCGCCCAATGTTTGTCAATAGCAAGATCAAACGCCCGCACGTAATAAGCAACATTCATATGGCCATTCATATCAATCCATTCAGGCAGAACATCGCCTTTATAAATAAATAGACCTTCACAATCAACCCCCTCTTGTGAAAGTTCCTCGAGAGGCAATCCATAGCCCGTATAGCCTTTTTCAACTTTACTCATACATCACTTTTTAGTTCAGGTAGATTCTTAAAATATTCTAAACTTTCAGGATTTGCAATGGCTGTTTTATTCTCAATTTCCTCGCCTTCAACAGTTTTCTTTACGGCTAATTCGACTATTTTACCACTTCGAGTTCTTGGTATTTCTTTAACTTGTATTATCTTGCTCGGAACGTGTCTTGGTGTAGTATTATTACGAATGACATTACAAATCGATTTCTTGAGCTCCTCGCTTAGTATTTCATCTTCCCTTAACACCAAAAATAAAATGACTCGAACGTCGTAATTCCAATTTTGACCAATAACAATACTCTCTAGAATTTGGTCAAATTTTTCTACCTGACTATAGATGTCAGCAGTGCCAATCCTAACGCCACCAGGATTAAGGACCGTATCAGATCTACCATGAATAATCATTCCGTGAGATTCTGTAATAACTGCAAAATCCCCCTGACACCATATCTTGGGAAACTTCTCAAAATATGCTGCCATATATTTTTTTTCATTTGGGTCATTCCAAAAATATATGGGCATTGAAGGAAAAGATTTTGTACATACCAATTCACCATTCTTCTGAACAACTGAATCACCTTTTTCATCATAAACTTCAACAGCCATTCCAAGCCCTAAACATTGCAATTCTCCTCGTCTAACAGGCAAAATTGGGTTACCTGAAACAAAACAGGAGATAATATCAGTTCCTCCTGAAACTGAAGATAACTGCACATCGCTCTTCACTTTCCGATATATATAATCAAAACTTTCAGGTGCAAGCGGTGAGCCTGTTGACAAGACGGTCCTTACTGAAGATAAATCAGAAATATTCTTTGGTTCTATTTCCGCCTTCTCTTGTGCAGAAATATATTTTGCGCTTACGCCAAATACCGATATCTTCTCTGACTCAACTAAATCCCACAATATCTTTCCACCATTATAAAATGGTGATCCATCATAAATAACCAAAGTAGATCCAGCTGCCAATCCAGTTACCATCCAATTCCACATCATCCAACCACAAGTAGTAAAATAGAATAATCGATCATCTTTACCAATATCGTAATGCAGAACATGCTCCTTCATATGCTGCAATAAAGTTCCTCCCGCGCCATGAACAATGCATTTTGGTGAACCTGTTGTACCTGATGAATATAAAATATAGAGAGGATGATCAAAAGGCAGTGATGCAAACTCAAGGTCAGCTTCTTTGTCAATTATACTTGGCCAAGATATTACATTTCCTTTGAATTTTGCTTTAGCTTGCGAATCAATAAATGGGACAATTATGATATTTTTTATGCTTTCAATGTCATGAATAATATTACTGGCTACACTCAAAGAATCATGCTGTCTTCCATTATAAGAATACCCATCTGCTGTTATGAGTAATTTTGGTTTGATTTGCCCAAAACGATCTACAACGCCTTCAACACCAAAATCAGGCGAACAAGAAGACCAAGTAACCCCCATACTGCTGCATGCCAACATGGCAATAATTGCTTCAGGACAATTTGGTAAGAAAGCTGCAACGCAATCATTCTTTCTTAACCCAAGTTCTTTTAGATATCCAGCAACTGATGCAACTTGAAATCTTAACTGATCAAAGCTAATTTCTTGCCTTAGATTGTTTTCTCCTCTAAAAATTACTGCCGCTCGATCACCTTTATAACGAAGTAAATGTTCGGCAAAATTTAGTTCAGCCCCAGGAAACCATTCGTCTGAAACCATATCAGTACCTTCTTTCAAGGTCATTTTAGGTGGGCTTGAGAAACGAATATTACAAAACTTTACCAAGGCATTCCAAAAACAAGCTCTCTGGTCAATAGACCATTCATAAAGATCCATGTAATTGCGAAATCCTTGTAATCGCATAAATCGATACATTGCGGATTTTCTGATACGTTCCTCAGAACCTTGCCATATAATACGACTCAATTTCTTTCCTCAGAAAAAATTGTTATAAAATCAAGAATGATTCCAGTTATTCATATCTTCCCCGTCATTCGGAGAAAGACCTATAATGTCACCAGACTTATTGACTCCTAAACCTAATACTGTTCTGTTTGCATACGCAAAATAAGCTGCCACTTGATTCACTTCCAATACCTCGCCATCTTCTAAGCCAGCGTCTTTGAGATTGTTGATATCTTCGATGCTTATCTGATCAGGAGTATGAGTTAATTTTGTGACATAGCGCATTACCGCTAATTCAATTCCGTTAAATACTTTACTTGGTTCTTCTTTCTCTAGTGATTCACGAATATTGATTGCCCTTTGATCGTCGTTTAATAATTTACGCATGCCTTCATAATGGTGTTCAACACAATATTCACAGTTATTTATAAGACTCACACAAATGCCGATAGCTTCTAATAACCATTTCGGTGTTGTGTTTCGAGCATGATGAATCACTGTCTTGTATAGCGCCATATGCCCTTCCATAGTATGAGGCCTGAGACTGTGTGACATCATAATATTATCTACATTATTATCAGGGCCTTTGATGCGATCGTATAACTCTTTTACCTTTCCGGTTGCATCCTCATATTCTATGGTTTTTATCCAGGTCATACATTACCTCACTTTACTATGATTCTTTATATGTAAATTAACAACGCATACTTTAAGAAGAATAAAATCACTAATTATTTTGATCTGGATGAGGAAACATATCTGTTTCATCCTCATCTCTAGGTGATAAACATTTGAAATCTTTTTCTACCAATAAGATCATGTGATTTTGATCTGATATTTCATAATTGCCTGAAATAGAAACTTTGTCTGAATCTGCCCAGTCATTAATTACAGCCTGATCAACGACAATTGTTATTCGATTTGACTTAAAAATGGGAAGTATCTTTTTATCGCAAGGCTCAGATCTCAATTCATAATGCAAAACGGCATCATCGCCAAAATCTATTGATTCATAAACTTTTTTTTCTGTCTGCATTCTTTGAACTTCTGGCTGAGTTAATCTCAATCTAATTGAATTGCCTTTTACTCTGAGCTTCATATAATCCAATCCTATGATTTTCTTATTAAACTTTACATAAATTTAATATTATTGATAACACGAATTCAATATTAATTCGGCACAAACATTCCGAGCACTCAGATTAATCTGATGCAAAAAAGAATTATAGGGGATATTTACTATTCAGCGTTTACTGAATCAGCTTGAGGTCCTTTCTCACCTTGGCTAACTTCCATGGTGACCTTTTGACCTTCTTTTAAGGTTTTAAATCCTTCCATTTGAATTGAAGTGTGATGCACAAAAACATCCGGTCCATCTTCCCGTTCAACGAAACCAAAACCTTTATCATCATTGAACCATTTAACGGTTCCTGTAACTTTTTCGCCTGACATACTTTACCTCTGTTAATTTGATCAGTATCAATCGATCATTGTAATTTGATTTGTTACTTAAAATAACCAAGCGATCTTATCTTATGGCTGTATATTTAACGAGTTTAACTTCCTGTAATATTCAAATTAAAAAATAAAACTGCAATTTAATTGTTTCTTTTCAATACTTTATTATGCTCTTATTAATTTATATCTTTATTTTTACATTAGTTTTGAGTAGGAAAAAACAACTATAACCCGCAATATAAGTAACCTTGGTTGATCAACCAATAAAATCAATAACAACATCAGCAAAGAAGAAAATGCTTGCCAAACTAATAATTCCGATCAATAACGCCGCAAATAAACCCAATAAAAAAGGCCTAAAACCTATTTTTTTCATGCCTGCAAAAAGTGTCGTCAAACCTATTGCTGACATCGCTATAAGCAATAGCTCTTCGGCCAAGAACTTGACCAATTGAACACAGTTACTCCACTGGTCTACACTTAGAATAAAGAAAGGTTTTTCACCTAAATCACCAATAGTTCTAATTGCAGACATCAATGCAAAACCAATAATGAACCAAGGGATCATGGA
>Ga0066866_10000298_pt1 | contig 18966 bp, 14 predicted proteins | sample ETN01SmetaG_3_FD_66435 | JGI IMG/M metagenome (GOLD analysis project Ga0066866, IMG submission 66435) | Marine microbial and viral communities from oxygen minimum zone, Eastern Pacific Ocean - ETNP2014F12-01SV263 | ecosystem: Environmental > Aquatic > Marine > Oceanic ...
TACGACGAAATCTCTACCGCAGCTGCTTTCACATCATTGAGTGTTATCATGTTTGTTTTAGAGGTCGGTTATTGTTTTATACAGGGTGAATCGTATGTATTAGTCTCATGGGTTCAATTGAAAATGTAAAGTAGTTAGTCGCATTTCTGCCTATATGCCCCCCACCAATTCTTCACAGTCAGACACCCTCACCAACCTTCCCCATCTCTTGTAAAACAAACCGATTGATGGTATATATTGGGTTAACATATATAACCACTTAAGAACAAAACACTTTTTATTTAATCATGAGCGTTAGTTTCGTTTATATTTTAGACACTATTTGTAAGAAATATTAGTATGGCTGAATCAGGACCTAGACGAAAACTAGCAGCAATCCTAGCAGCAGACGTAGTTGGCTTCAGTAAAATGATGGGTGAGAATGAAGATAGAACCATCAGGAATTTGAAAGCTTGCCGCTCTCTTACTGATGAGGCTATCAAGTTAAATCATGGTAGAATTTTTGGTAGTGCAGGTGATTCAGTCATAGCTGAATTTGGTAGTCCAGTAGACGCAGTGGTAGCTGCTACAGAGTTTCAGAGGAACCTGAGAGATCGCAACGAGAATGCCACTGATGAAGACCAGATGCTATTTCGTGTTGGCTTAAACCTTGGGGATGTCATTATTGAAGGAGATAACCTTTATGGTGACGGAGTAAATGTTGCTGCACGGCTTGAAGCTTCAGCTGAACCGGGAGGTATCACACTGTCAGGCAAATTTCATGATGAGGTAAGTCGAAAACTTGACATGAACTTTGTCAGCACTGGAGAGCAGGAAATGAAGAACATTACCAATCCAGTTCCAACCTATAAAATAGAAGTATCTTCACTTCCTAAAGCAGAAGCCAGTTCCAAGACTGAACTCATCATTGAAACTTCAGCAAAAGATCAAGGTTCTACTTCAGGTCAGGCTTCAGACGAGAAGCCACCTGCCATTGCAGTTCTACCGTTTGCAAACATGAGTGGAGATCCAGATCAGGAATATTTTGCTGATGGAATTACAGAGGACATCATTACCAATCTTTCACTCTGGAAGACTTTTCCAGTGATCTCTCGCAACTCTAGTTTTACATTCAAGAATAAATCTGTGAATTTGAAGGAGGTATCAGAAGAATTGAAAGCCCGCTATATAGTAGAAGGAAGTGTAAGAAAAGGTGGTAACAGAATAAGAATTACAGCACAACTCATAGATGCGCATTCAGATCATCATTTATGGTCAAAAAAATGGGATCGTAATATCGATGATATATTTGAAGTGCAGGACGAAGTTTCAACATCAATAGCGGCACAAGTAAATCCTACGCTAGGAAGTTATGAGACAGAAAGAATAGAAAGATCTAAACCCAATAACTTCAATGCTTGGGAATACTATCTAAAATCACTTCAAATGTTTAATGAACGAAGTAATGCAGATGGTAAAGACGAAAATCTTGCTAAGTCGAGAGAACTTTGTGAAAAGGCTATTGATTTAGACCCTGGTTTATCTCATGGACACTCAATGCTTGCGAGAATCTGCTTGCATGAGTTACTTCAATTCATTAAAGAAGATTCAGAAAAAACTTTAAATGATATGTTTGAACATTCAAAAAAAGCATCAGAATTAGATCCTCAAAACCCTGTAGCTGCTTTGATGACTTCAACTTATTACTTTTTTAAAGGTAAGTTTACACAGTCAAGAAAATATGCTGAAAAAGCTGTTGAACTTAATCCAAGCTATCCAGAAGCACATATGAGGCTTGCACAAGCGATTACTCATTCCGGAGATTATGTTAATTCAGAAGAATCTTTACGAAAATCATTGGAAATTAATCCCCTTGATCCTGATGTAATTGGTATGAAAAGTTGTTATTTTTTTATTTACATGGGTATAAAAGATTTTCAAAAGGCTTATGAAATAATTGAAGAAGTCTTGGAGGAATTTCCTAATACAGGATATTTTAAAGGTTTTAAGGCTTCTGTTATGGGTTATCTGAACAAAGGAGATGAAGCAAAGAGTGCTCTTAATGAGTACTTGGAACTACGACCTAATTTAAAAACAAAAGATGATTACAAAAGAATCTTTGTCCATAAATCAAGTTTAGCAGATATTCTTATTGAGGGACTTTGTTTGGCAGGCTGGGAACCAGAAGATTAAGACATTTACATAATGCGCAATTATCTCGTGTGAGTAACCCCCACTAATTCTTCACAGTCAGACACCCGCCAAGTAAAATCATTACACGCACGCGGGCAAAATTTTGTGCCAATTTTGTGCCATTAGCTTACAAAAACAGGCCATATTAGGGGATATGTGGCAATAGTTAGGTGTCTTTCAGCCCTGATATTTAGTGTATAAAAGTAACACCTGATAAGAGGCCTGCAAGAGGTAAACTTTTGTGCCACTTTTGTGCCATTAGCTTACAAAATCAGGCCATATTCGGGGAAATGCGGCAATAGTAATAAGCCATCATCTTACTGATATTATGATTCTTATTTTTTGCAATTTCCTCCTGTTTACCCATGGGGCATGGCTGTTAATCATAGGGTCGTTGGTTCGAGTCCGGCTTGGGGAGCCAGCAACAGTGTATAATCGCAGAAATTTGATCCCTCCTGAATTTCTACTTGCGTCAAAATTGTGCCATTAACTTAAAAGCATGGTGCACTTTATGTTTCACTTGTTTGAATTACATCAGTATCACATCTTCATCAAATAATTTAATTCCCTAATGGTACAATATAGGCATAAAACTAACTTGCCTGAGAAAATATACTCAATATAAGGGGATAAATATTAAAAACATAAGATTATAAAACTTATTCTTATGATGCATTCATGTAAATGTCAGATAATTTTATTGATGAACAATGTTAATGAGGGAACATGGCACAAATCAGAGAAAGAATCCGTAAGAATGGTAAAAAATCATATTTAGTTCGCATACGCATAAAGGGGAAACCTGAGGCATCAGCATCATTTGCATGTCACACTGATGCTAAAATATGGGCAAATGATACTGAAATTGAAATTCGCGAAGATCGTTATATCAGTTCCAGAAAAGGGAGACAACACTCATTCCATGATTTGGTGCATCGTTATTTAAAGGAAGTATTGCAAAAAAACCTGAAAGTTAGCAGGTTATACAGAATGAAATTATTGTGGTGGGAATCAAACATTGGAAATGTTTCACTTTCAGATTTGAACCCGGCATTAATCTCTGAATATCGAGATATACTTTCTCAGACAAAGACTAATAGAAATAAAAATATATCCAATTCAACTGTCAACAGATATTTGGCTGCATTAAACACTGCAATATCAACAGCAGTCAAAGAATGGGGTTGGATGGAAGATAATCCTGTTTGTAAAGTCAAAAAACTTAAAGAACCGTTGGGAAGAGTCCGCTATCTTTCTGATGAGGAGCGACAACGATTTATTAAAGCTTGTCAAGAGTCTCACAATAAAGACTTATACACGGCAGTAATCCTGGCATTAAGTACAGGGGGAAGTCAAAAAGAAATTTGGGGATTGAGTTGGAAGTGTGCTGACCTAAAACACGGCTTTATTACTTTTGAGGGAACCTCGAACAATGTGACTCGTAGTGTGCCTTTACAAGGACTTGCTATGGAACTCATGCAAAAACGGTTCAGCTTGACTCGGTTTGATTTTTTGCTGGAAGAAAGAAGACAACGTCTCTTGAAAGGTACATTTAACAGTCAGAATTCCGCAATTGACAACCAACTTGTTTTCCCCTCTACAACTGATCCGAAACGACACTTTGATTTTCGAATACCATTTGAAATGGCCTTAAAAGAATCAGCAATTGAGGATTTCAGGTGGAATGATTTAAGGCACTGCGCAGCTTCTTACCTTGTCCATGGTAGGGAAAAATATGAGACCCGTTATACAATACTAGGGCACAAGAGTATGCTAATGACACAACGCTACGCACAGCTAAGTCCTCAACATTTGAAGCATGAGTTTGCAAAAATGAATGATAATATTTTTTGATAAGCATATCTGCAGGAATATCTGTAATGGCAAGTTTATAAATCACTAATACTGTTTGTGCTGACCGTGTGTAACGTTTAAACAGCATATATAAATTCTCTCCAGGACCCACTAGCAAGTAAACCTGAGCATTAATTCCAGTTTTAAACAATTTCTCAGGCCCCCCATCGATAATTCACTTGAAAATTACAAAAATGCCGCAGTATTTTTGTTTTACTTCTCACCTTTTGAATTAAGATTTTTCCGAACACAAGAATCATTTAAAACAACTTGACTTCATGAAGCAATTAATCTAAATTTACCATTTTGTCAGCAATGATTTGTAAAGAGTAGTCAGAACCAAAAAATAATGCTTAGATTCATAGAGCGTCATACATTCTGGGCGATAATAATTGTTTTAGCTGCTGCAATTCTCCTGTTGTTAATTTTTTCAGTATGGCCAGAATGGCTAATTTCAGCAATAGGTCGAAAGAAAACTTTTGTTATTACGCTTCTAAACGGGATAACGCTAGCAGGTCTTTACTTTCTAGTAGCAAGCGGATTCACCCTTGTCTTTGGGCTGATGCGCAATGTTAACCTTGCCCATGGATCGATGTATCTACTGGGTGCATATATTGGTTATGAAGTTAGTGAAAGAAGCGGAAGTTGGTTTTTGGGTTTGACAGCTGCTTTTTTTGCAATTGCATTGAGCGGTTTTTTGTTGCAAACTCTTGTTTTTAGACGTATGGAGAAAGAGGAATTAAGGCAAACTTTGGTTACAATCGGCATTTCAATAATAGCCGCTGACTTGATGTTGGCAATCTGGACAGGCACCACTTATCAGTTCACGCCCCCTGACTGGCTTTGGGGTTCATCAGTACTGCCTATAATTTCAGTCATAAAGGCTTCAGGTACAGTTATTTATCTCAAGTATCCGATTTACCGTTTGACGGTTCTGGCAGTTGCAGTTTTAGTAGGCATTGCCTTATGGCTGTTTTTAAACCGAACAAAAATTGGAATGATGATACGTGCCGGGGTCAATGATCGTGATATGTTGTCAGCCTCAGGTGTGAACATTCAGTTAGTTTTTGCAATAGTTTTTGCTATTGGAGCAGGACTTGCCGGCTTTGCTGGGGTAATAGGAGGCACTGCACTCTCAATTGCTCCAGGCGAAGATATTCGTTATTTGCTGGCCTCCCTGATTGTTGTGATTGTTGGTGGGTTAGGGTCGGTAGCAGGTGTGGCCATTGGGTCCCTTTTAATTGGCCTTGCTGAGCAGTTTGGATTAGCATATTTTCCGACGTATGGAGTAGTACTAACGTTCCTTATAATGGTCGTTGTACTTGCGATACGTCCTCAAGGGATTATGGGAGAACGTTAAATGGACATACGCAGATTATTTTCCGGAAATGTTTCAATTTCGGAAATTCATCCGGCAAAGATTATTTTAGCGGTATTTTTAATAGCTTATCCTAGTTTTACTTCAGACTTCTTTACATTCCAGATAGGAGCTTACTCACTAATTCTCGGCACGATTGCGTTATCATTAATGATGCTGGCCGGTTATGGGGGAATGGTCAGTTTAGCACAAATGAGCGCGGCAGGTTTTTCCGGCTACATCATGGCAATTTTTGGTGAAAACAGTGTCTCTGTCATGGGCTTTGGCTGGCCGTGGTGGTTAACTATAATAACTGCCATCCTTTGCGGAGCTTTATTCAGCACAATCGTAGGTGCAATCTCGGTTCGTACGGAAGGAATTTATACCATCATGATCACCCTCGCAATTGCTGTAGCTTTTTTCTATTTTGTCCGGCAAAACTATCATATTTTTAACGGGTTTACAGGATTTGCGGGTATTGAACCGCCAAAGTTGTTTGGTATCAACTGGCGGGATCCAGTACCGTTCTATTATTTGACGTTGTTTATGGCAGCCTTTTTTTTGTGGGCAGTATTCCACTGTTCCCGTTCCACTTTTGGTCTTGGTATTCAGGCAATCCGTGACAATCCACGCCGCATGCGAGCATTGGGCTACCATGTTGGCTGGCACAGGATAACGGCATATTTTTTTTCCGGATTAATTGCAGGTACTGCAGGTGTACTTTTAGTCTGGTTTAATGGTCGGATCTCGCCTGGTTCCATAGGGGTGGAAGTTGTTATTGATATCCTTGTAATAGCAGTTGTGGGAGGTATTCGCAGCCCAATCGGACCTTTTTTGGGAGCCATCGTTTTTGTTTTACTGGAAAATTTCGCCATCGACTTGATTGACAGAGAAAGGTTCAACACCGTAATTGGTCTGGTGTTTCTGCTGGTGGTGCTTTTTTCCCCGGATGGCCTCTTAGGACTTTGGAACCGGATCTATCCAAAGATTCGGTTCAGAAGAAGTGTGCGTACTAATGGTGGTCGTACACAGTGGGACGATTCAGTTTCTTCTGGATCGTTCAAAACCGTAAACCAATGATAAGGAAAAAACTATGTTAGTTATGTTAAAAAAAACCATGGCCACTGCATTATTACTGTCTCTGGCTAATCTGGCAATTGCACAAGGGACCATAAAAATGGGTGCACTTGCAACTCTTGAAGGCGCGTTTACTGTACTTGGTGAAGACGGCATGCGTGGAGTAAAAATGGCACTTAATGAATTTAATTATTCTGTAGGTGGAAAAAAGATCCAACTGATTACCGGATCTTCTGATGCTTCACCTGATAGCGCGATTCGAGCAGCACGCAAGTTGGTGGAGCAGGACGGAGTTCAGGTTCTGGTGGGGCCCCTTTCAGGTTCTGAAGGGCTTGCAATCAAGGACTACGCAAAGACAAAACCGAATGTGACCTTTGTGAATGGAACCTCTGCAGCACAGGACACAACCCTGCGTAAACCGGCAGAAAATTTTTTCCGTTTCAGTACTGACGGGGCTCAATGGATGGCCGGACTGGGAGAATATGCTTATAATGTAAAAGGCTACCGCTCAGTTGCGGTCTTAGCCGAGGATTACTCTTTCCCATACACGCAGGTTTTCGGTTTCTTAGAACCTTTCTGCCGTCTTGGTGGGAAATCATCAATCGACGCAAGGTTCTGGGTTCCTATTGGGAATAAGGATTATTCTTCTGTGATAGCTGCTTTGCCAGATGACGTGGATGCGATTTATGTCGCTCTGGGTGGAGCTGACTCAGTCAATTTCCTGACTCAATATGAGCAGGCCGGAGGAGATTTGCCTCTTGTTGGTGGTTCAATTACTGTTGACCAAAGTGTACTCGGTTCAAAAGGGAGAACAAGAAAATTTATTATTGGTACTCCAGCTTCCGGACCGATTTCTGATACCTGGAATGATCCACGCTGGAATAAATTCGTCGCTGACTACAAAAAACAGTTCCCGGACGGATTTCCTTCTCCATCTTTGTTTGCCCACGGGTACTATGTAAATACTAAGGCAGCTTTGCTGGGTTTGCAGAATGTTGGAGGAGATCTGTCTGATGGCGGCAAGAAATTAAGGCAGTCATTATCAAGTTTAGTCTTTGATACACCAACTGGTATGGTTAGCATGGATGAACGACGCAATGCAATTGCCGATATCTTTCTGACCGAGGTAATTGAAGGTCCAGGCGGGAATCTGGTTAACAAGACCATCGAGGTTGTTCCGCAAGTTAGTCAGACCTTTGGCTTACAATATGAAGACTTCCTTAAGTATGGGCAGGTCGGACGAGAGAATCCGCGCTGCGAATAAACTGAGAAAATTCGTTGGCCCATTCAGACGCACTTTCCCGCCTCCAGAGCACTGGCAGTTTCGCGCTTGAGCTTGAGGCAGTTAACCGACATTTCGGATCATTGGTGGCCATTGCTGACATCAATATGACTGTCCGGGCGGGAGAGAAGCGTGCAGTTTTGGGTTCAAATGGGGCGGGTAAAACCACATTGTTCAATGCAATTACCGGTGATTTTCCGCCCACCACCGGTCGGGTCCGACTGTTTGGTGAAGATGTTTCTGAATTACCAACATACGAGAGAATTAGACGAGGTCTCCGTCGGACATATCAAATTTCATTACTTTTCCAGGGACTGAGTGTAATTGACAATATCTATCTGGCATGCAGGGGAGTGAGTATTCGCCGGTTGTCGTTACGTCGGCCTTCTCCGGGAAGCAACTCTATGCAGGCAGCAGAAACACTGCTGGAAGCGGTGCATTTGACAGAAACAAGGGATGCTCTTGTATCAACACTTAGTTACGGTCAACAAAGACAATTAGAAATTGCACTTGCATTAGCCGGTGCCCCTCGGCTGATCCTGTTAGACGAACCGGCGGCTGGTTTGTCTCCATCAGAAAGGAACACTTTGGTAGAAATACTTAAATCCCTCCCTGATCATATCAGCTATATCATTATCGAACATGATATGGATGTTGCACTCAGGGTGTCAGAATCAGTAACAATGATGCACAACGGTCGTATATTCAAAGAAGGAACTCCGGAAGAAATAGAAACCGATCCGGAAGTGCAACAGCTTTATCTAGGTAATGGCAACAGTAGCTAATCGAAAAGGAAACCGATCAAACTCATCTGCGATTCTCAATATCCGTGACTTACACGTGTATTATGGGCAATCACATGCTTTACAGGGAGTGAATCTGGTACTTGAAAAAAATGTGCTGGCGGTAGTTGGTCGAAACGGTATGGGCAAGACCACACTCTGCAACACAATTATGGGACTTAAGAGTTCACAAAGAGGATCGATAAGGTTTCATGGTGAAGAGATTTCCAATATGCCTCCCCATAAGGTAACAGCAAGAGGAGTGGCATATACACCTCAGGGGAGAAGGCTCTGGCATTCTCTCACAGTAGATGAACATTTGAAGTTGTCAGCAAACAGCATTGGATTGTGGAGCATTGACAGAATTTATGATACTTTTCCACGTATTTACGAACGTCGACGCAACAGAGCAGGACAGCTTTCCGGAGGCGAACAGCAAATGCTTGCTATCTCCAGGGCATTGCTCCAGAATCCGGAATTACTTGTTTTGGACGAACCAACCGAGGGACTTGCTCCCATTATTGTGAATCAAGTTGAAAATATCCTGAGTGAACTTGTCCAAGAAAATGATGTTTCCATCCTTTTAATCGAGCAGAACATTTCAACCGCAACTTCCATCTCTGAAGACATTGCAATTATGGTTAATGGTCGCATTGACCGGGTATTACCCTCCAGGGAATTGGCCAGTGATCTGACACTTCAACAACAACTGCTTGGTGTAGGACGTCATGCTCACGAGAGTCTGACAGTTTCTCCTGAAACTGTTCAGCAGCCAGAGATTGAATCATCTGAAACAGAAGCTGAACAGTCAGAAGATGCAATAGTAGATACCGAGCCTGAACAGCTTTTGACACCACCAGCAAATCTTATTTATGTACCTCCTACGCGCTGGTCAAGTTCTGAATGGAAACGCAATGATGGACCACTTGAAAAAGTTCCACAATTTACTCCCGAGAAGATTTTGGAACGCCCTTTTGACAAAAAAACCGAACCGCTTTTCAAAGAACCGACGAACACTTTAAAACAATTTCAAAGAGAGAAAGTTTTTGTAGTAGGAACTTTTGATACCAAAGGTAAAGAACTAAATTACATACGAGACTTAATTCTGGAGCAAGGATCAAAGGTGCGTACAGTAGATCTATCAACATCCGGGAAACTCTCATCTGCTGATGTTCCCCCTCATCAAGTTGCTTCACATCATCCAAAAGGTCCCAGTATGGTTTTTTCCGACCAGAGGGGAGCCTCTGTCAGAGAGATGGGTCTGGCATTCGAGAGATGGATCTTATATCAGCGTGATGTAGGCGGTATTATCTCGGCCGGGGGTTCGGGTGGTACAGCTATGGCTACCCCTGCCATGCGGAGTCTCCCTGTTGGAATTCCAAAGGTGATGATTTCTACTGTTGCATCAGGTGATGTAGGACAATATGTTGGACCATCGGATATCATGATGATGTATTCGGTGACTGACATTCAGGGACTGAATCAAATATCCATGCAAGTCCTTGCAAACGGTGCTTACGCAATTGCTGGAATGATGAACAGTTCATACAAAAAAACTACAAAAAGTCAGGCTTCTGCTGCTAAGCCCTGTCTTGGTATGACAATGTTCGGTGTGACAACTCCAGCCGTGCAGCAGATAAGTACTCTGATTGAAGAAAAATATGAATGTCTGGTTTTTCATGCTACAGGAACAGGTGGACGTTCTATGGAGAAACTAGCAGACAGCGGCATGTTGGCAGCGGTTATTGATTTGACCACCACAGAAGTCTGTGACATGTTTGTAGGAGGTGTGTTCCCAGCCGATGAAGACCGTTTTGGATCATTTATTCGTAGTGGAATTCCGTTTGTTGGTTCAGTTGGAGCAATGGATATGGTGAATTTTGGTGCCAAAGAAACGGTACCTGAAAAGTTTCGTCAGCGTACTTTCGTTGAACACAATCCTCAGGTCACACTGATGCGTACTACTGCGGAAGAGAATTCACAAATGGGTGAGTGGATTGCTGGTCGGATGAACGAAATGAATGGTCCAGTGCGATTTCTGCTTCCCGAAAAAGGAGTTTCTGCGCTGGATGCACCAGGACAACCGTTTCACGATCTAGAAGCAAATCAGGCTTTGTTTGAGGCCTTGAAAAGAAATATCAAGGAAACAGGACAAAGACGCTTGATTTCCTTACCATATCACATCAACGATCAGGGATTTGCTGAGGCACTGGTAGATTCCCTGGATGAAATCAATAAAATTGGAAAGGTAACTCAGCATGCAGCGTTTTGAAAGAAAATCATTGCTTGAAAAATTCAATGAGATGAAAAACAAAGGTATACCAATCGTAGGAGGTGGTGCGGGAACCGGATTGTCAGCAAAATGCGAAGAAGATGGAGAAATTGATCTTATTGTGATCTATAATTCCGGACGCTATCGAATGGCTGGTCGTGGGTCATTATCTGGTTTAATGGCTTATGGTAACGCAAATGAAATTGTCTTGGAAATGGCTAATGAAGTATTGCCTGTCTTAAAAAAAACACCTGTCCTGGCAGGAGTAAACGGTACAGACCCATTCTGTCTGTTTGATAGTTACCTGAACCACTTAAAAGAACTGGGTTTTTCCGGCGTGCAGAATTTCCCCACAGTTGGACTTATTGATGGGAACTTTCGCACGAACCTGGAGGAAACTGGAATGTCATATGGTCTTGAAGTTGATCTGATAAAATTAGCACATGAAAAAAATCTCTTAACCACACCTTATGTATTTAACGAGGATGACGCAAAGGCCATGGCTGAGGCCGGGGCGGATTTTGTTGTCTGTCATATGGGACTTACCACAGGCGGTTCAATTGGAGCAGAGACAGCTTTAAAACTGCAGGAATGTCCTGCAAAGGTGGAATCCTGGGCACAAGCTGCATTAACTATTAATCCGGGAATTATTGTCCTTGTACATGGTGGCCCGGTTTCAATGCCGGAAGATGCGCAGTATGTCCTTGATCATACTGAAAACTGTCATGGTTTTTATGGTGCTTCATCCATGGAACGGCTGCCAACGGAAAAAGCTTTAACTGAGCAAACTAAAGTTTTCAAAAACATGAAAACAAATAGAAAAGGAGTGTAAATCATGAGTGGTGTTATAATTGGACAAATAATTCTTTGGTTGATTGTTACAATAATTGCAATTGTAGTGATCGTGTATTTGCTTAACTGGCTTTACCACCGATCTACAAAGGAAATTGCTTTTGTTCGGACCGGCTTTGGTGGAGAAAAAGTTGTTATTAACGGTGGTGCCCTTGTACTGCCTATTATTCACGAAATAACACCTGTTAATCTGAATGTATTACGTATCCCGGTTTCAAGGAATAAAGCTGATGCAATCATTACCCGTGATCGAATGCGGGTTGATATAGAGGCTGAATTTTTCGTTCGTGTTATCCAAAAGAAAGAAGCAGTTGGAGCTGCTGCATCAACTCTTGGAAGGAGAACTATGGAACAGGAACAAGTTGCAGAACTTTTGTCAGGCAAATTCATTGGTGCCCTTCGTTCAGTTGCTTCTGAGATGTCTTTGGATGATATGCACGAGAACCGTCCGGATCTTGTACTTCGTGTTAAGGAGTGTGCCGTCGGGACTTTAGCCCAAAACGGACTTGAACTTGAAACTGTCGCCATTATTGACCTGGACCAGACAGATCTGGAATATTTCAATCCTTCAAATCGATTCGACGCGGAAGGGATGACACAATTGATAGAAACCATAGAAGCACGACGCAAACTTCGTAATGACATTGAACAATCCTCCATGGTTGCGATTCGAGGCAGAAATCTGGAAGCCGAGAAAGAAACTCTAAACCTGGAACAGGAAAGTGAGAGTTTAAGGCTCAACCAGGAGCAAGCAATTGAAGTTATGCGTTCTTCACAACGTGCAAATATTCAGAAAACACGTGCAGCTAATGATACGGAAGCAGAGCAATCTCGAATTGCCAGTGAACAGGAAACAAGAGAGAGAGAGATCAAAAGGCAGCGTACACTGGAAGCCTCAGAGATCGAAGCCCGTGAAGAAATTGAGCAATCAAGAATTCTGCATGAGAAGAATTTGGAGCAAGCACGTATCGATCGTGATCAGATAATTCGGGAGGATCAGATCAAACAAAAACATACTCTTGATCACACTGAAATTGTAGCAAACGAAGATACTGAACGTTCGAAAATAGTTTCTGAACAACAGCTCAGGATGTCGCGTATCATGGCCGAAGAAGAATCTGAAACCAAGAATATCCTAAGACAACAGCAAATTGAAACTACTAGAATAAATGCAGATAAATCTGTAGAAATTTCACGCATAGAGCAAGAAAAAATACTTGAAAAAGCACGCATTGAACGCAACAAAGTTCTTCGTAACCAGCAGATTGCAGAAAGAAAGTTAATAGAGGAAAGCGAGATTTCTGCCCAGGAAGAAATTGAAACTGCACAGATAGTTTCGAATCGCGTTTTGGATGAAGCAAGGATTCAACAGGAAAGGGATAAGGAAAAACTTGAAATAGAACGAAATCAGGTACTTGAGCTTTCAGAGATAGAACGTCAAATATCTATCCTTCAGAAAAAAGCGGAGGAAGCAGAAACACGTAGCTCAACTGAGTTGGCCAGGGCCAGGGCAGTTGAGGCAGAAGAAAAAGTGAAAACTGTTCGTGAAAAAGTTGTTGCTGAACGTGTTGCAGATGTAGATAAAGTAATTGCAGAGAAAGATGCAAAAATAGCAAAAATTTCAGCTGAAGCAGAAAAGGTAACTGCAACAATTTCTGCTGATGTGAAACGTCTTAATAATGAAGCTGAGAACGTTTTGAGTGAAGAAGCTCGTTCAAGCATGCTGCGTTCGAAACTCATTGACCGAATGGAGGGTATTGTCAGAGAGAGTGTTAAACCGATGGAGAAAATAGATGGAATTAAGATTATCCACGTAGAGGGTCTGGGAGGTTCTGGTGATACTAGCAGTTCACCTACAGATGAAGTAATTCAAAGTGCATTGCGTTACAGAGCCCAGGCCCCTCTTATAGATGAGATGCTGAAAGAGATTGGTGTGACAAATCCAAATGTCTCAGGGATGGGTGATATCTTCAGATCAGCTAAAGACATCCAAAGCATCTCTAAAGTATCCAATGCAGATAAAGAGGATAAACATGATGACTAGTGTCTACATATCCTCCGTCATCAACACAAACGCGGACAGTGTCTGGAAAATTATAAGAAATTTTAACGATATGCCTGACTGGCATCCGGCAATTGCTGAAAGCCGCATAGAGGGCGATAATCCACCTGATCAGATTGGATGTGTACGCAGCTTCAGGCTTGAAAGTGGAGGTTATGTTCGTGAACGTCTTTTAGGTTTATCAGACTATGATTATAGCTTCACATACGCAATTATTGATAGTCCTTTGGAAGTTGAAAACTATGTTGCAACTTTGAAATTAACTCCAATTACTGATGGCGGGAGAACTTTTGCAGAGTGGTCAGCAGATTTTGATTGTTCTCCAGAAAAAGAAAACGATCTTTTGGAACAAATAGGAAAAAATGTTTTTCAAACCGGTTTTGACTCACTGAAGAATCGTTTTAGAAATTGATTATGATAGCTGTAAGAAGAAGTACGGTGATTGAAGCACCAATTTCTCAAGTATGGGATATTTTGCGTGATTATAACGGTCATGACAGCTGGCATCCTGCCGTGGGAAAAAGTTCCCTTGAAAGTGGTATGCATACTGATCAAATCGGAGCAGTACGAAATTTTAAACTAACGGGAGGGGAGCATCTCAGGGAACGACTTCTATCTATGTCTGATAAAGACCATAGATTCAGGTACACCATTGTGGAGAGTGATATACCATTAACTAATTACGTAGCAGAAATTGAATTGAAACCTGTTACAGACTGTGATTGGACTTTCTGGACTTGGAGTTCTAAATTCGATACTCCCGCAGGCAGAGAAGAAGAGCTAAGTGAGTTAGTGGCTAAAGGTGTTTATGAAGCAGGATTTGAATCTTTGCGAACCAAAGTCGAAACCAACAATAATCTATACTCAAGATTTGATCTAAAGGAATCAGGAACCCCAATTGAGGGTACGGCGATGATTATTGATCATTACGGGACTTCGGAAGAATTTCATCAGGCCAAGCTAGCTGCACCGCCTCCCGGAACAGGTCAGGTCCGATTGAAACAAACAGCCATTGGAGTAAATTTTATTGATGTTTATTGCAGAACAGGTTATTTCAAATTACTTACTCCACCAGGGGTGATTGGAATGGAAGCGGCTGGAGAAGTCATTGATACCGGACCTCAAGTTAATCATCTGAGACCTGGCCAGCGTGTCGGGTATGCCTGTCCGCCTCTTGGTGCCTATACCTCTGTGCGGACTATGGACGCTGATCTGGTGTTTCCTTTACCGGACTACCTGGATGACGCAACTGCTGCAGCTGGATTACTGAAGGGAATCACTGCTGAATTTCTTCTGCACAGGGTTCATCAGGTCAGGAAAGGAGAAACAGTTTTAATCTACGCACCGGCAGGTGGTGTCGGTAGAATTCTGTGCCAATGGGCAAATCATCTTGGCGCAACAGTTATAGGTGCCACTTCCAGCGAAGAAAAGGCCCATATTGCCCGTGCTGCAGGAGCCCAGCATGTAATTCTTCCGGGTGAAACCAGCCTTGAAGATCAAATCAGAAAAATAACAAAAGGACATGGAGCAGACGTTATATATGATGCAGTCGGACAGGACAGTTTTGCTCATTCGGTTGCAGCACTTGCTCCTCGTGGTCATTTAATCAGCCATGGACAGGCATCAGGTGATATAGGCAGTTGGGACATAAGTTCACTGGCTTCATGTTCGGCGACTGTGTCAAGACCAAATTACGTACATTATACAGACACATCGGAGAAACTTTCATCAATTACGGAAAGGCTGTTTAAAGCTATAGAAAGGAGAATTATCAATATTGAAATTGGTCAGAGATATCCGCTATCTGAGGTAGCATTGGCACATCGTGATTTGGAAAATCGGCAAACAACCGGCTCCACCATTTTGATTCCTTAGAGAGGATTGATGAAGATTGCTGTTTTCGAAAGGAGTGGAGAAAAATATGTCGGCCAGGTATTAGAAAATGAAAATATTATTCAACGCTTCGATTTAACTCTCAAAGATTTTGAATTTTCAGGTGTTACTGCTTTGATTGGCCGTGATCTGCCTTTAGTAACTGAGGAAATTCCTCTGGATGAAGTAATGTTGCTGGCTCCTGTACCAAGACCCTTGCGCAATATTTTCTGTGTTGGGAAAAACTATCGGGATCATGCACGTGAATTTACCTCTTCAGGTTTTGATAGTTCAGCCAACAAAGGAACGATCCCTAAAGCACCTATTGTATTTTCTAAGGTCCCGGAAACAGTGATTGGGCCAGGAGATCCGATCAAAGTGGATAATACTGTCAGTACTGAAATAGATTATGAAGTTGAGCTCGCAGTCATCATTGGTAAATCCGGTCGCAACATCAGCAGGGAGGACGCTGCCTCTCATGTCTGGGGGTATACCATTATCAATGATGTCACTGCACGTAATCTTCAAGGACTTCACAGTCAATGGCTGATAGGGAAATCCCAGGATACCTTTTGCCCTATGGGGCCTTGGGCCGTAACTACTGATGAAATAGATCTAAATGACACATATATCCGCTGTTGGGTCAATGGTGAACTGAGGCAGGATTCAAATACCAATCTGCTTATCTTTGACGTGCCTGAGATTATTTCTGCAATTTCAAACGGTATCATGCTTAATTGCGGTGATGTTATAGCAACCGGTACTCCTGCAGGAGTAGGTATAGGTTTCAAGCCTCCAAAATTTCTGAAACCAGGTGATAAGACACGTCTGGAAATACAGGGAATAGGTGTACTTGAAAACCAGGTAGAAGGCTATTAAAAAATGACAGATTTACGACTTGGCAGTATGGTTATGGAAGATTCCGGCAATGGACCAGAGTTGGTAATGATCCATGGCTTGGGTGGGACGTCCAACAGTTTCCAGACTGTGATGGGAGCACTTGGACAATATCGTGTCCTGCGTCCGGATCTGCCTGGTGCAGGCCGTTCCGCGAGTCGTCCGGGATATTCTGGAATGGAAGGTATGATTGCTGCTCTTAAGAATGCACTTAATGCGGCTGGAGTTGAAAATGCGCACTTTGTAGGACACTCCATGGGGACTTTAATCTGCCAGCATTTAGCAGCAAATATTCCAGCCATGGTTAGGAGCCTGACATTATTTGGCCCAATGCTTGAGCCGCCCGATGCAGCCAGAGTAGTTTTGATAGATCGGGCAGATAAAGCACGAAGCGAAGGGATGGCAGATATTGCCGATACAATTTCCAGAAATAGCATAAGTGAGGTTTCTCATTCAAAAAGCCCTGTTATTTCCGCTATCGTAAGGGAGAGTATTTTACGGCAAAATCCGGAAGATTACGCGTCGCATTGTGAAGCTCTCAGTGAAGCCCAAGCAGCTAATCATTCAGAAATTAAATGTCCAACCCTTTTAGTAGTGGGTGAAGCAGACCCTATCACACCTGTAGAAATGACAAGAAAACTCTCAGAGCGAATCAAGAACACCCGTGAAGAAATTCTTGAAGGTGTCGGCCATTGGCCATTGGTAGAGGATTCAAAAAATTCAGAAAAATTACTTTGTACACATCTAAATCAGGTAAAGTGAAAAATACAGGAGAAAAAAATGGCTGAACAGAGTTACGACCTTTGGAGTGGAAACAAAAATGACGAAAATGGTGAATCGACTATAATTTTTACCAACGCGCGCATTCTTGATGCAACCGGTGAACAACCTTACACTGGTGACGTTGAAGTCTCAAGCAACCGTATTAAGTCTGTTTCCAAACAGGGCAGTGGAAATTTTAACTGGAGTAACGGTGGAGCACAGCGAATTAACTGCAGTGGTATGACTTTAATGCCGGGCCTTATTGACGCTCATCTTCACCTGAGTTGGAATAACTCACCTGGAATTGATCCAATAAATCTTATGCCACCCGAAGAACACATCTTAGTTTGTGTTGAAATGGCAAAATTACTGATTGATTCGGGATTTACATCCGGTCGGGGAGCGGCAGCAGCTAAACCAAGATTAGATGTGGTTATTCGGGACGCTATCAATGAAGGCAGGTTCCCCGGACCACGTTACACAGCCGCTGGACCGGAAATCACATCGGTTGGAGGTCTGGGTGATACTTCCCTACCACATATTCTGGATCCGGGACTAAATCTGGGACTTCCCGTTTGTGGAACAGAAGAAGTTCGGCGTACTGTAAGAGAATTGATCAAATGGGGTGTTGACACAATAAAAATTAATCTTTCCGGAGAGGAAATCGCTGGAATGGGCGCCGAGGAAAATCAATTTACTGACGAGGAAGTTTCTGTATGTGTCAATGAAGCACGCCAGCGGGGAAAAACTTTAGCCGCACACGCGAGATCAAAAGAATCGATAAAACGATGTGTAAAATTCGGGATAGAATATATTTATCATGCATCTTTTTCTGATGAAGAATCTCTCGATATGCTGGAAGAAGCAAAAGATAATCATTTTGTCGCTCCTGGTCTGGCATGGCTTATTAATGTGGCGCGAAATGCTGGTGAGTATGGAATCAAGCCGGGAACTCCTTTAACTAATGCATATGAAAGGGAGCTTGAACATGCGATTGAAACTATGAAGAAGATGCATAAAAGAGGAATACGCGTGCTGATAGGTGGTGATTATGGTTTTGCATGGACACCGCATGGTACTAACGCAAAAGATCTTGAATATTTTGTTGATCTTCTAGAGTTTTCGCCTATGGAGGCTATTCAGGCGGGGACAAAATTTGGCGGCCAAATTATGGGCATGGGAAAAGAACTGGGTATGATTAAAGAGGGCTTTCTTGCCGACTTATTATTGGTTGATGGAGATCCACTATCTGACGTGAAAATTTTGCAGAACCGTAAACGTCTTGTGGCAATCATGAAGGATGGTAAATTTCACAAGTACCCAGAAAATATTCCTGCTTGACATAATCAGTCTGCATATAATTGAAGATCTGTTAATTACTTTTTGTTGACCTGTCTTCTCCAAAGCATTCGTTGCATTTCCAGCATTAAAGCTTTTTAATCTTTAGCTTGATGTTCCTAGTCCGGCTTGGGGAAATAGCTTTTCAAGACCTTACATCGTTTTACCATACAGTCAGACACCCGCCAAGTAAAATCATTACACGCACGCATTAGGGGAATAGATTAATAGGTGTCCATATAGGTGTCCATCAGCCCTGATATTCAGTACTATTTGGTAACACTTGGTATTGCTGGTGGCCAGAGGTGGAATTGAACCACCGACACACGGATTTTCAGTCCGATTTAAGCCATTACTACTGAATTATATTGGGTAATATGAATTGCT
>Ga0066866_10000304_pt1 | contig 18886 bp, 21 predicted proteins | sample ETN01SmetaG_3_FD_66435 | JGI IMG/M metagenome (GOLD analysis project Ga0066866, IMG submission 66435) | Marine microbial and viral communities from oxygen minimum zone, Eastern Pacific Ocean - ETNP2014F12-01SV263 | ecosystem: Environmental > Aquatic > Marine > Oceanic ...
CTAAAAGAAAAGTAGCGAAGAAAAAGAAGAAGACTGCTAGAAAAAAAGCTAAACGCAAGACTAGAAGAAGAAGATAATAATTAAACTATACTAAAGGCCCTTTATAGGGCCTTTTTTTAGCTTAAAAACAAATTGTAGGCTTTATTATATGTTTCTTCAAAAAACTCATAATGAAGGCCATTTAAATGTCTCAGTAGCCTTTTCCTATCAGAATTTTTTGCTTGAAACCCAATTAATACTCTTCCAAAATCAGCGCCATGATTTCGATAGTGAAATAAACTTATATTCCACTCACTGCCAATAGAATTAAGGAAATTTAATAATTCACCTGGTTTTTCCGGAAAAATAAATCTAAAAATATACTCAGGGTGTGACGAGTGTGATGAGCCTCCAACCATATACCGTATATGAATTTTAGCCATCTCGTTATCAGTAAAGTCAATAACTTTATAATCATTAGATTTCAAAATTTTTAATACGCTTTTTTTATCATCTAGCCCATTTAATAGTTTTATGCCAGCAAAAACATGTGCAATTTTATTATCAGAATATCTATAATTAAACTCTGTAATTGATCTCTTGCCAATCAAGGAGCAGAACTTTTTAAAACTTCCTGGTTTTTCAGGAATTGTTACGCCAATTAACATTTCATTTAATTCACCTAATTCTGATCTCTCCGACACATGTCTTAATCTATCAAAATTCATGTTTGCGCCGCAAAAAATAGAAACGAATGTTTTATTTTTAATTTTATGAGATTTTATAAATTTCTTGATACCCGCAATAGATAAAGCTCCAGCAGGTTCAGCAATACTTCTAGTTTCATCATATAAATCTTTAATGCCAGCACATATTTCATCTGTTGTGACTAAAATTGAAGATGAAACAAGGTCTTTTGATAAAGCAAATGGCAGTTTACCAATTTGCTTAACTGCAACACCATCAGCGAATATGCCTACATTTTTAAGCTTAACTCTTTTATTAGATATATAGGCTCTATGAAAACAATCAGAATCTTCTGGTTCAACTGAAATAATTTTTGTTTTTGGGCTCTCTTGTTTCATGTATATAGAAATACCAGCTAATAAACCTCCGCCACCAACTGGAACAAAAATATAGTTAGGTTTTTTATTTATCTGTTCTAATATTTCTTTTGCAATTGTCCCTTGTCCGGCAATAACATCGATATCGTCATAAGGGTGTATAAAATCAAGCTTATCTTTCACAGCTTTATTTTTTGCAAACTCATAAGCATCATCATAAGCATCGCCATGCAAAATTACACTTGCTTTTAGTAATTTAACAGCATTAATTTTAATTGTTGGTGTTGTTTTAGGCATAACAATATAAGCTTTTATTCCAAGCCTAAGGGCTGATAACGCAACTCCTTGCGCATGATTGCCTGCGGAAGCAGCTATAAGAGAAGTTATATTTTTAGTCTCTTTTAGTTTTTTAATTTTTGCATAGGCTCCTCTCAACTTAAAAGAAAAAATTGGCTGTAAATCATCTCTTTTTATATAAATATGATTATCAAGCTTCCTAGATAAGTTTTTTGCATAATCCAAGGGTGATTTGATAGCAACGTCATAGACATTTGTCGTCCTTATTTTATTAATAATTGATTTTCTCTTTTTTTCTACCATTAGATACCTACATATAATGTATAATAACAGCATATACTAATATAAATTAATGAAAAATACATGAATCAATCTCATAAAAAAGATTTGGTTGCAGAAGCAGCTTTAGACTATATAGAAAATGGGTGCATATTAGGTATTGGATCAGGTAGCACGGTTAATTGTTTTATTAACCTTTTAGACAAAGTTAAGCCTAAGATTGAAGCTTGCGTTTCATCCTCCGAATTGTCTACACAGTTTTTAAAAGAAAAAAATATACGGATTATTACACTAGCTGAATCAGGAAAAATTCCTTTATACATTGATGGTGCTGATGAAGCAAATAATCACAAACAGTTAATTAAGGGTGGTGGTGGTGCTCTTACACGTGAAAAAATTTTAGCTCAAGCAAGTGATAAATTTGTTTGCATTATTGATGATACAAAATATGTTAAACGGTTAGGTCAATTTCCACTTCCTATCGAGGTAATAAAAATTGCTCAAAGCCAAATAGCAATGAATATGATGGGATTAGATGGTAGGCCTGTTTTAAGAGAAAATTTTATAACTGATAATGGCCACATTATTTTAGATATTCATAATCTTAATATTCTTGAGCCGATAAAACTTGAACAAGAAATTAATAATATGCCAGGGGTTATATCAAATGGATTATTTGCTATGAGAAAAGCTGACATCTTACTTGTTGCAGATGAAAATAATATAAAAGTATACTGACTTATCGTTTTGAAAACTGTGTTGCTTTTCTTGCTTTTCTTAGCCCTACTTTCTTTCTCTCAACTTTTCTGGCATCCCTAGTTACAAAACCTTCTCTTCTTAATATTGGCAAAAGATCGTTTTGGTATTTAATTAACGCTCTTGTTAATCCATGTACAATTGCGCCAACTTGACCACTTTGACCGCCACCACTAACAGTAATCTTTAAATCAACTTTTTGATCTAATTGAGATTTTTCAAGTGGGGCCATCAAGTATGATCTAAGAGATTTGGACTTGATAAAATCATCAAGTTTTCTGGAATTAATTTTTATTGTTCCAGTGCCCTCGTTTAAATATACTCTAGCACTTGATGTTTTTCTTCTTCCTGTTCCGTATGATTTATGCATTATATTTCTAGTTTTTTTGGTTTTTGTGCATGATGGTTATGTTGATCATTATTATATACTTTTAATTTCTTTATCATGCTTCTACCTAAAGGGTTTTTTGGCAACATGCCTTTTACGGCATTTTTAATAGCTATAGATGGGTCTTTTTTAACTATTTCTCCTAAAGTAGTTTTTTTCATATTTCCTATATAGCCAGTATGTTTATAATAAATTTTATTATCTAACTTATTCCCTGTCACATTTAAGTTTTTAGCATTTATTACAACTATATAGTCACCATTGTCCGCATAAGGCACATATGATGGTTTGTGTTTACCTTTTAGGATTGTAGCTATTTTAGACGCAAGACGACCTAAAACAGCCTGTTCAGCGTCTATAATGTACCAATCTTTATTGTCTATTTTACCCATATCCACAGTATCCATGATTTTACGCATAACAACCCCTCTATACAAGAAATTTATAAAAAATTATTTGTGATTTTGTTTGTAAATGATTTAATAACCATATGGTAAATAAAAATATAATAGATGTTGTTTTAACTGAGCTAGATTATGCTATTTCAACAATTTACAACAATAATAATATAAGTGATTTTAAAGTTTCTGCAAAAACTACTAATAAGAAATTAGACACAAATAAAGCCAAACAATCAGAAAGGGTTATGAGAATAAATCATATGGGTGAGGTTTGTGCACAAGGACTATATCGAGGACAAGCGGCATTTACATCAGACGATAAGGTGCGAGGAAAACTATATGAGATATGTGAAGAAGAGAATTATCATTTAAAATTATGTAATCAAAGATTGGAAGAATTAGATGGTAAAAAAAGCATTTTAAATCCTTTGTGGTATTTATCATCTTTTGTTCTAGGTAGTATTGCTGGTATAAATGATAAAAAATGGAAACTTGGCTTTATAGAAGAAACTGAAAAACAGGTAGAAGATCACTTAACAGCGTCAATAAAACAGCTCCCGAAAGAAGATTTGAGAAGCAAGGAAATTCTTCAGATAATTGCAAAAGATGAAAAAAGACACAGAAATACTGCTAAAAAAATAGGTTCTGAGGATTTGCCAACCAAAGCAAAGAAATCGATGCATTTACTATCTGCTATAATGAAAAAAATTACTTATTATGTTTAGCTTCTTCTATGCAGTCTATATTTGATGGGTCTAAAGATAATTTATAATCTCCATAACTTCTAAAAAGAAAATCTCTGTAAATATGTATTTGATTTGATGTTATATCTGTTGATAAATCCTTAAACTTATCATGCATAATCTCATCTTTAAGTATAGAAAAATAGTTTTGGGTGTCAAGAATCGATTTTTCAGCAGTACAATTAATTATATTATATAAATTTAAGAAAATTTCATTATTAAATATACAATTATCATTAATAATATCCATATGTGATTTACCATATTTAGAACCTCTCCTTAAATAGTCAAGAGTAAAGACATCAGGCGTAAATAAATTTAACTCTTTATTCAGATGAATAATGTTTTCTACAGAATGGAAAACATTGGCGTCAGAGCAAGAGCATATATGAAATTCAAGCCTTATAATAATAAAATTACTCAATATGTCCTCAATGTAAGTGTGAAACGTAATATGACTCTCCTTTAAGTGTAATGAGCCAGAATTATATAATTTTAAATTAGCTTGAATTAATAACGCAGAACTATCTCCAAATGGTTCAAAATTATGCGATGATTCGTTAAGTATTTCAGTATTTATAGTTTTAGAAATTTCGCGAGCAATTTTAATTAATTTTTTATTATCATACTTACTTTTAATATGTTTTTGAATATTCTCAAGATTTTTCTCATTATTATAATAAAACCCCTCATAAGTATTAATGATTAAGGTTGAGCTAACATTGCTAATTTTTTTTTTCATAGTTTATTTATTTCTGGATGCCAAAGAAATTGAATAATATTTTTGTCTGGGTCTAAGCAATAAAAGCTTCTTGACCCATCTCTATGTTCTTTAATTTCTTTGTAAATAGGTACGCTTTTTGATTGCATATAAGCAAACCATTCATCAACATCTTCGCTCTTAATCAACATAATACCAAAATGGTCAAGCCTATTGTTTTTTTCATTAAATTCTAAGTTACTATCATAATGTAAGGCCAAGTTATCTACTCCATTAGATAAATAAACGTTATCTACATCGGGCTGCCAATCAATATTCATCTCTAATATATTTGTATAGAAAATTAAACATTCTTTAAAATTCTTAACTTTTAGAGCAACGTGTTTTATTCCAAGTGTTTTTTTCATAATTATCCAACTAACTCTTTCAAAATTTCACTGGGTTTTTCTGATGTAACTAATCCTTCTCCTATTAAAAATCCATTTACGTTATTTTCTCTTAAAGACTTAATTGTATCAATATTTTTTATTCCACTTTCACTAATAAAGAAAATATCTTTTGTGTAAAATTTTTTTATTAAGTCTAAAGTTGTTTGAATTGTAACCTCAAAAGTTTTTAAATTACGATTATTGATACCAATTAATTTACATCCATTATTTAATGCGATGTCTAACTCTCTTTCATTATGTACTTCTACTAATACATCAAGATTTAGCTCCATACTTAAATTATTTAACTGACTAAATTTCCGTTCTTCTAAACATGCAACAATTAATAATATACAATCTGCGCCTACGTTTTTTGATTCTATAATTTGCGCCTCATCTAAAATAAAATCTTTTCTTAAAATAGGTATTGAAGTTGATGATTTTGCTAATTCTAAATCCGCTAAAGACCCTTTAAAATATTTACTATCAGTTAAAACAGATATACAGGCTGCTCCAGCATCCTCATATAATTTAGCCATTTTCGCAACATCTAAATTCTTGTTTAGATACCCTTTACTAGGAGAGTGTTTCTTAATCTCTGCAATAATGACATTTTTCTCTGTATAATATTTTTTATATAATGAATCAATGAATCCCCTATTTTTAATATTTTTATTAACTTCTATTTTTATATTCTGTTTAGATTTTAATTCTAAGATTTCTTGTTTTTTATTTTCTATTATTTCTTTTAACATTATTTAAAGCTATTTGTTAATTTAACTATACTTTCTAATTTATTCTTAACTTCAAAGCTGGATATGGTTTTTTCACAGTATTCAATACATCGCTCAATTGATTCATCCTTTCCTGAAATGTATAAAAGTGCAGCTGCATTTAATATAGAAATCTGCTTGGCAGCTCCTTCCTTATTATTAAATACACTTAGCATTACTTCTAAGCTTTCATTAGAATTATTAACTATTATATCCTGTAGCGATGATTTACAATCAAAATATTGTTTAGGGTCTAAAATATACTCTTTAATTTTAGAGTTATCTATCTCAATTACATAAGTCTTATCAAATAAACTTATTTCATCTAAGCCATCTAGAGAGTGCACTATCATTGCTTTTTTAATGTCTAAATTAATCAATGTTTCTGCAATTGGCATCATTATTTTTTTAGAATAAACACCAATTAATTGTTTTTTCGCATTTGCTGGATTTGTTAAAGGTCCTAATAAATTAAAAATTGTTTTCTCTGGGGCAATAGCTTTTCTTGATTTTGCAACATGTTTCATAGATTCATGATGTAATGGTGCGAACATAAACCCAAAATTAAGTTTTTCTAAACATGTGACAACATTGTCTGGAGATAGGTTAATATTCACTCCTGCGGCCATTAAAATATCAGCGCTTCCTGAATTACTTGTAATAGATTTATTTCCATGTTTAGCTACATAAATATCACAACAAGATGCTATAAGAGATGATGTTGTGGATATATTAAATGTATTAAGCCCATCACCTCCAGTACCACAATTATCAACTAGATCTCCTGGGAATATAACTTTTTTAGACACGCCTCTCATAGATTTTGCAAAACCTGTCAATTGTTCAGGCCCAAAACCAACTTTATTAATTAAACGCAATACTTCCGTTAATTTTATATCTTCAACTTGTCCATTAAATACTGAGTCTAGAAATAATTTACAATTAGATTCAGTTGGTAGTTTATGATTTTTAAGATTATCAATTAATAATTGATGCATAATTATAAGTCCAAGAAATTTTTTAGAATATTTTGTCCCGATTTAGTTAGTATTGATTCTGGATGAAACTGTAACCCATATATTGGAAATTTATTATGTTTAACACCCATTATTTCATCGTCTTCAGAATTATTTGTCCATGCAATAATCTCAAGACATTTTGGAATTGTTTCTTTTTCTATAACTAAAGAATGATATCTGGTTGCTTCAAAAGGATTTGCTATTTCTTTAAAAATTTTATCATTGTTGTGTATTATTTTTGATGTTTTGCCATGCATTATTTTTTTAGCTAAAATAATTTTTCCACCAAAAGCCTGTCCTATGCTTTGATGTCCTAGGCATATACCTAAGATAGGAATTGATTCTCCAAAGTATTTTATTACTTCTATCGAAATCCCTGCTTCATTAGGAGTACATGGTCCAGGTGATATAATGATTTTTTTAGGTTTTAATTTTTTTATTTCATCTAAAGTTATTTCATCGTTTCGGAAAATTTTGACATTAGCTCCTAATTCACCAATGTATTGTACAATGTTATATGTAAATGAATCATAGTTATCTATCATAAGTATCATACGTCTTTATCCTTAAGGTTTTTATAAGCTTGAACTATAGCTTGTCCTTTATTAATTGTCTCTTCCCACTCTAACTCAGGAACAGAATCATATACTATTCCGGCTCCACATTGGACATTTAAAATAGAGTTTTTAATAACGCATGTGCGTATTGCTATTGCTGTATCCATATTACCGTTCCAACCTAAATACCCAATGGCGCCAGCATATATGCCTCTTTTTATTGGCTCTAGTTCATAAATTATTTCTATAGCTCTTATTTTAGGAGCTCCAGAGACGGTACCCGCTGGAAATGTAGATTTTAACACATCCATCATACCCAACTCAGATTTTATTTCCCCAGTAACATTAGACACCATATGCATAACATGTGAGTATTTTTCAATAATCATTTCATCTGTTAATTTTACTGATCCTATTTTTGAAACTTTCCCAACATCATTTCTACCTAAGTCTATCAACATTAGGTGTTCAGCCCTCTCTTTAGGATCTGCTTTTAATTCATTCTCAAGAATTTTATCGTTTTCTTTATTTTTTCCTCTAGGCCTTGTTCCTGCAATAGGTCTCACGGTAATTAAATTATTTTCTAGTCTAACTAAAATCTCTGGAGAAGATCCTATAATATGAAAATCAGATAGATTTAAATAATACATATATGGAGATGGGTTCAATTTTCGCAATTCTTTATAAAAAGATATTGGTTTTTCATTAAAATCCATAGATATTCTTTGAGATAAAACAACCTGCATAACATCGCCTTTAACTATATAATCTTTTATTTTTTTAACGCTTGACAAAAATCTTGATTTTGAAAAATGGTATTTTAAATCTACTTGTTCTGTTTTTATTTTTTGTGATGTTTTTAATTCTTTGAGGGTATATTGTTTTATTGATTCTAAAATTATATCAAGCTTTTCCATCGAAGAATTATAACTTTCAAGATTATTATGAGAAAAGATAATTATATAAACCTTGTTTTTTATTTTATCAAATATTAGAATTTCTTTAGATATCAATAAATGAATATCTGGTGTTTTTATTTGATCTTGCTGTGAATTTCCTTTAATTTTTGATTCAAAATAACGAACTGTATCAAAACCAAAATAACCCACTAGGCCACCTTGAAATTCTGGTAAATTTGGATCGGCTAATACTTTATAGCTTTTTATATAACTGTCGATCCATTCAATAGGGCTATCAGTTTGAATATTTTTTATGTTTCCGTTTTCTTTAATTGATAATTTATTATTTGATACTTCTATATAATCATCAGATGGTAAACCTATTATTGTATATCTACTCCATTTTTTTCCACCCTCTATCGATTCAAATAGATAAGATTGTGGTTGATCTGACAACGATTCATAAATATCTATAGGGTTTACTTTAATATTATCTAAAACTTTGTGAAGTGGAATTAGGTGGTAACCTTGTTCAATATAATTTATAAAATCTTTTTTATTCATTAACTAAAAATATAAGATTATTTTATTTCTTTGAGTTTATCTCTCATAGATTTAATTGTTTCGCTATAGTTGTTAGAGTTAAATATAGAGGATCCAGCTACAAATGTATCGGCACCTGCTTCAGCAATTTTACCAATATTTTCTAAATTTATTCCCCCATCTACCTCAAGTCTAATTTTTCTTTTAGACTTATCTATCAAACTTCTAGCTTGTGAGATTTTTTTTAATGTTCCCTCTATAAATTTCTGTCCTGGAAACCCAGGATTTACTGACATTAATAAAATCATATCAATATCATCTATACAATGTTCTAAATAACTTAAAGGTGTAGCGGGGTTCAACACAATGCCAGGCATACAATTATTTTCTCTTATCAATTTGATTGTTCTATCGATATGATCAGATGCTTCAGGGTGGAAAGTAATATAGTTAGCTCCAGCTTCTGCAAAATCCGGAATAATTCTGTCCACAGGCTTTATCATTAAATGCACATCAATAATATTTTTTATGCCAAAAGATCTTAAAGCAGAGCAAACTAATGGGCCAATTGTTAAATTTGGAACATAATGATTATCCATCACGTCAAAATGAACAAAATCAGCTCCAGCATCTACAGTTTTTTTTACATCCTCTCCAAGTCTTGAAAAATCGGCTGATAATATAGATGGGGCTATTTTATAATCATTCATATCAAAAAATAATCTGGTTTAACGATGAGTATATGTTAACAGAGATATTAATTATATAATAATTTTCTGATACTATATATGAGTTATTAATGGAGTAAATAATGGATAAATATAAAATAATCATAGCATGTTTCTGCTTTTTCTTAGTTGGAAATATTTCAGCAGCAGAGCATCAAGTAAAGATGTTAAGTTCTTTAAAAGGACAAATGATGGTGTTTGATCCGCCAGTTTTAACAATACAGCCAGGAGACACTGTAAAATGGCTAGCAACAAACCCCGGCCACAATACAGCATCTATTAATGAAATGATTCCAGAAGGAGGTCCAGCATGGACTGGCCAAATGAATGAAGAATTAACTATTAAATTTAATAAAGAGGGAATATATGGTTATAAATGCACTCCTCATTATATTTTAGGAATGGTTGGATTGATAGTTGTTGGGGACAAGAGCTCAAATATAGATAAATCAATTAAATTTGCCGAAGAAGAACAAACAAAATTTGCAACTAATAAGAATAGATTTACGGATTATTTTTCTCAAATAAAATAATGCATACCAATCAGACACTGGTTAATTATAATCTCATATTCAGCGGCAAAGTTAGAGATGTGTATGATTATGAGAAAGAAAAACTGCTAATTATTACGACCGACAGGATATCAGCTTTTGACTTTGTGTTTGATGATGAAATTGAAGGCAAAGGAATAATTTTAAATAAAATGTCAAAATTTTGGTTTACGTTAAGCAGCAGTCTAGTTAAAAATCATTTCTTAAATATAAAACCTGATATTCCTGAAAAATTTAAAGATAGAGTTATGGTAGTAAAAAAGACTAAAGTACTACCAATAGAAGCTATTGTACGCGGTTATGTTACTGGATCAGCATGGAAGGAATATAAAAAATCAAAAACAATACATAATGAAAGCATAAAACAAAACCTCAGCGAACATGGTAAATTAACTGAACCATTATTTACTCCATCCACTAAAGCAGAAATTGGGAATAAAGATGAAAATATAAATTTTGATAGAATGAAAGAATTAGTAGGATTAGATCTTGCTGAAAAAATAAAAGCTGTCAGTTTGACGCTGTATAATTTTGCATATGAATATGCAAAAAAAAGAGGCGTTATTATTGCAGATACAAAATTTGAATTTGGACTTGATTCTGATAATAAATTAACTTTAATAGATGAAATATTTACACCAGATTGCTCAAGGTTTTGGTTAATAAATAAGGAAGGGGGCATAGATTATAGCGCATTTGATAAACAGTTTTTCAGAAATTATTTGATTAGTAAAAATTGGAATAATGATCAAATTAAAATACCAGCAAATATCAAACAAGAATTAATACATAAATATGAAACTGCATTAAATTTACTTACAAAGAATGATGGTAAAAAAGCATAGAGTTTTTATTAGTGGCACAGGCACTGATGTTGGTAAAACTTATATAACAAAGAATATAATTAAATTATTTAAAAACAATAAACTTAATATTGCTCCGTATAAACCAATTGAAACAGGCTGTAAAAATGTAAATTCTAGATTAATTCCTTCTGATGCACAGCTTTTCTATAAATTAACGGATGGTGAAATTGATTTAAATAATATTAATCCATACAGATTTAAAAATCCTATATCGCCTAATAGGGCAATAAAACTATCAAAACGAAAAATATATATCAAAGATTTTGTAAAAAAATCTTCTTTTTTTGATGATTTTGATTTTCTAATTGTTGAAGGCGCAGGAGGTTTATGTTCTCCAATAGCTCTTGATGGTCTAAATATCGACCTTATCAAAAAAATGAAAATTCCGACTATATTAGTTGCAAAGGATGAGATAGGAGTAATAAATAATGTGCTAATGAGTTTGAGTATTATTAAGAAATATAAAATTAAAATACTATGCATAGTATTAAATAAAATACATGGTAAACAACCAATCGGTATGAATAACTATTGTGAATTAAAGGGTTTTACCAAAATCCCAGTTATTAAAATTACAAATAGCCATCAAAAGAACAAAAATTCATACAAAAAAATAATGCACATTATAATGGATAATTAAAGTTCACCAACTGAGGCAGCGGAACATAATTTTGCTCTACCTGATAACATCAATTGAGCTTCTTTAATATTAGAGTCCTTTCCAACCCAAATATTTAAAGCTGATTGTTGAATTGCACGCGCATATGAAAATGTTACTCGCCAAGGTAAATCCGAATTATCCTTATTCATTTTATTTAAATGGCTAGTAGACTCTTCATCTGTTTGTCCTCCTGATAAAAAAGCAATTCCTCCTAATTTTTGTGGGCACATTTCCTTGAGACAATTTATAGTCATCTCTGCAACTGTATTTACATCAGCTCGCTTCTTATTTTTATCTCCAGAAATAACCATGCTTGGTTTTAAAATAATTCCCTCATAATAAATATTAAATAAATCTAATTGCTCAAACAAACATTTTAAAGTTGCTCTTGTTACAGTATCGCAAACTTCTATAGAATGTTCTCCGTTTATTAATACCTCTGGTTCTACAATAGGAACTAAATTATTTTCTTGACATAAAGATGCGTATCTAGCTAAAGCATGTGCATTTGACAGTATGCATGCCTCTGATGGAATCCCCTCGTTAATAGTTATGACCGCTCTCCATTTACAAAATTTTGCACCCAATAATGCGTAATTCTTAAGTCTTTCTCTTAACCCATCAAGTCCTTCTGTTATTTTTTCATTAGGGTGATTAGAAAAATCTTTTGCTCCTGTATCTACTTTAATCCCCGGTAAAATTCCTATTGAATTTAAATAATCTCTAAAAAACTCACCATTGCTCATTTTTTGATGAAAAGTCTCATCATATAAAATAGCACCACTCACATAATTAGATAAATCTGGTGAGGTAACTATTAACTCTCTATATCTTCTTCTATTATTTTCACTGTCTTCTACATTAATCGCGGCAAATCTTTTACCGCATGTTGGAGAACTTTCGTCCATAGCCAATATACCTTTTGGTTTTGACATCATGTTTTCAACAGTTAATTCTAGCGCTCGTTTATTCATACTTTGCTCCTTTTTTAAACCTTCAGCAACTTACCTACTTCTACAATCTTAATGGCATTTGTTCCTCCACTCGTACCCATTAAATCTCCCTTTGTAATTATTACTAAATCTCCCTTCTTAACAGCACCTTGTTTTTGCATCAATTTTATTACTTGCATGTTAGCTCTCGCATGATCATGTTCTATTTTATCTAATCGGATTGAATATACTCCTCTATAAAGACAAATCCTTCTGCTTGTCTTTTCGTTTACAGTCATAGCATAAATCGGTATTGAGGATTGAATTCGTGACATCCATAAAGGAGTAGATCCTGTTTCAGTTAATGCTGCAATAGCTTTTACATTAGATCTGTCAGCTCCATAAACAGCAGCCATAGCAATTATTTGGTCAATTTTATTAAATATTTCCCCTTTATCACTAATTTTAATTTCTTTTATATTTGTTTTTTCGGCTATATCGCAAATTCTGCTTGCCTCCTGCACAACTTCCACTGGGTATTTGCCTACTGCAGTTTCTGCCGACAACATTATAGCATCAACACCAGAACAAGCGGCATTAGACACATCAAAAACTTCTGCTCTTGTAGGTACTCTATTTGTTTTCATTGACTCCATCATTTGTGTAGCAACTATTACTAATTTGTCATGATCCATGGCCTTACCTATTAATTCATCCTGTATCGCAGGCAGTACTTCAATACCAAGTTCTACACCAAGATCACCTCGTGCAACTAAAATACCATCAGAATGATCTAAGATTGAATCAATATTTGCTAGAGCTTCATTTCTTTCTATTTTTGCAATTAGACCAATATTTTTTTTATCAGTAATTTTTTTTACTGCAATTAAATCATTTTTATCTCTGACAAATGAAACTGCTATATAATCAATGTCCAATTTAATTGCTTGTTTTAAATCCGCTATATCTTTTTTTGTTAACCCTTTTAACGACAGTCCTCCACCTTTCTTATTAAGTCCTTGAAAGGGGAGTAGTTTTCCTCCTCTTATTACTGTGGTGTGTATCTTGTTGCCTTTAACTTCATTTACTTTAAGTTTTATAAGTCCATCGCTAAGAAGAATTTCATCTCTAGTTTTTATGTTTTTGTAGAAATGTTTATGTGTTACACCTACTGAAAAATCATCTCCTTCTTCGTCTTTGAGTGAACCATCAAGAACAAATTTTTGATTATTTTTTAAATTAACAAAGTCTTTCTTTGCGAAACCTCTAACCCTAATTTTTTGCCCTTGTAAATCAATAAGGGTGGCCACAGGCCTCTTAAGTTTCAAAGATGATGATTTGAGTTTATTTATTATTTCTTTAGCGTCTTCTATTTTTGCGTGAGAAAGATTAAGTCTAAAAACATCAGTTCCAGCAGCAATTAGTTCAGTTAGCATTTTAGAGCTAGTTGTTGATGGTCCTAGAGTTGCAATAATTTTAGTTCTTTTTCTCATTATGTATAGGCGCCTAATTTCTTTAATATTGGTAATTCTTTACCTTCAATAAACTTTAAGAGCGCTCCTCCTCCTGTAGATAAATATGAAAAATTATCAATTAAAGATAGTTTCTCTATTATTGGTATGGTATCACCGCCTCCAACCATAGAATAACAATTAGATATTGCTATGGCCTTTGCTATTTTTACAGTTCCTGTATCGTACGGCTCTTGTTCCACGTACCCAAGTGGTCCATTCCAAAAAACGGTACTTGATTTTTTAATTATATCTACGTATTTATCTATTGATTTTGCACCAATATCTAATATTTTATCATCTGATTGTACCATAGAAATTAGTTTAGTTTGAGGATTATCAAATGAGTTGCTATTCGAACAAACCACATCGATGGGCATAATTAGTTTTTCAAAATCTTTATGTTTGATTATTTTTTTTGCTTCATCTACGTAATCTGATTCAAACAAAGAAGTTCCTATATTGTGACCTAAAGCAAATAAAAAAGTATTTAATATTCCTCCTCCAAGTATTAGATGAGAAGATTTGTTTAATAATTTACTTATTAAAGTAATTTTTGTTGAGATTTTGGCACCTGATATTATTGTTGTTAGTGGATTAACAGGGTTTGAGATCATCATAAGAGCATTATTGATCTCATTCTCTAATAGTTGTCCAGCATAACTATCCATAAGATCAATTAAACCATAGGCGCTAGACTCTTTTCGATGAGATACTCCAAAAGCATCAAAAACAAAAAGGTCGCCTAATAAAGAAATCTTACGAGACAATTCTGATGAATTTAATTTTTCTCCATTTTGGAATCTAACATTTTCACACATAATAATATTTGAGTCTTTAAAATCTACACCATCAATCCAATTTTTCTCAAAAATAATATTTTTCTTAATTTTTTCAGACAAATATAATGAAACAGGTTTTAAACTATATTTCTCGTCAACTTCACCTTCTTTCGGTCTGCCAAGATGAGATAATATTACTATTTTATTATTATTTTTAATTAGATGTTCGATTGTTGGGATTGATTTTATTATTCTAAAATTACTTACAATTTTATTTTGACTAATGGGTACATTTAAATCTAAACGTAATAAGACTATTTTATTATTTATATTAGCTTCTTTTAAGACTTTAAGCATTATTAGCTAAAACTTTTGCAACATCTAGCATCCTATTTGAGAAACCCCATTCATTATCATACCAAGCACAAATTTTAAAAAATTTATTATCCATCATTCTAGTTAAGCTTTCATCATATACTGAAGAATATGAAGAATGGTTAAAATCAATTGATACGAGTGGCTCAGAATTATATCCTAATATGCCTTTAAGATTAGATTCGGAAGCATTTTTTATAATTGAATTAACCTCCTCTATAGAAGATTTTTTAGAGGTATTAAAGCATAAGTCTACAATAGATACATTTATCGTTGGGACCCTAATTGCAAACCCATCTAGTTTTCCATTCAATTCCGGTAACACTAATCCAACAGCAGATGCAGCTCCAGTTTTTGTCGGAATCATTGATTGGGTTGCTGATCTAGCTCTCCGTAAATCAGAATGATAAACATCAGTTAAAACTTGATCGTTAGTATAAGAATGAATAGTGGTCATGATGCCATTTTCTATATTTAGTTCCTCATGTATATTTTTTATCAGAGTAGCTAAACAATTGGTCGTGCAGGATGCATTAGAAATTATCTGATGATCTTTATTAATTATTTCGTGATTTACCCCATAAACAATAGTTGCGTCTACATCTTTACCAGGCGCAGATATTAATACTTTTTTAGCTCCAGCATTAATATGTTTTATTGCTGATGATTTAGACGTAAAAAGACCTGTGCACTCTAAAACTACATCTACAGATAATTCGTCCCACGGAAGTTTTGAGGGATCTCTTTCGCTCAATACTAATACTTCATTTTTATTATCAATTATTATTTTATTATCTTTTACTTCTACTTTTTTTGAAAAAACCCCATGAGCACTATCGTGTTTAAGAAGGTGTGCATTTATATTGCTGTCACCCAAATCATTAATAGCAACAATATTAAATTCATCATATTTATTATTATCATATTTAGCTCTTAATACATTCCTACCTATTCTTCCAAAACCATTAATTGCAATATTTATACTCATTTACCTTTTCCATTATTTTTGATTAATTTTTTAACTTTTATAACTATATTTTTTATTGAGAACCCAAAATGATTTAAAACAATATTTCCAGGCGCTGATAAACCAAATGAATTCATAACTATTTTAGAGCCTTTTTTCCCAATAAACTTATCCCAACAATCTCCTACGCCAGCCTCTACTGCTAATATATTATTAATATCTGGAAGAACTATATTCTTATACGATTTCGATTGTTTTAAAAATAATTCCATACATGGCATTGAAACTACACGCACATATATTTTTGATTTATGTAATATTTTAGCTGCGTCAACACACATATGTAATTCAGAACCAGATGCTATAATTATAGCATCTATTTTTTTAGAAGGCTCAAAAATAATATAACCTCCTCTACTTATAAGTCTTGTTTGAGTATTGTTTCTGCTTAGCTCTGGTAAGCTCTGTCTAGATAACACAATAGACGATGGTCCTGTCAATTTTTCTAGCGAAGACTTCCAAGAAATAGCAGTTTCAGTTAAATCTGCTGGACGCCAAACATACATTCCAGGAATTAATCTAAGTGAATTTAACTGTTCTACAGATTGATGTGTTGGGCCATCTTCGCCTAAGCCAATTGAGTCATGAGTAAAAATATAAATAATTGGTAGGTGCATAAGCGCAGACATCCTAATTGCATTTTTTGCATACTCTGAAAAAATTAAGAATGTACTAGCATAAGGGCGAAAACCTCCATGTAAGCCTATACCATTACAAATAGCTGACATAGCAAATTCTCTTACTCCAAAATGAATATACTTACCTTTAAAATTTTTCCTATTTAATGGTTTTGATTTAGACCAAAAAACAAGATTAGAATCTTTTAAGTCTGCAGATCCACCAATAAGCTCTGGCATCTTCTCGCCTATTTTTTCTAAAACAACTTGCGAAGATTTTCTTGTAGCCATAGATTTACCATCATTATTGATTAATTGGTCAATTAATTTATCTAAGTTTTTGGGTAATTTATTTCTACTTCTCCTTAATAGTTCGAGATAGCATTCTGGGTGTTTTAATTTATATTTTTCTAAATTACTTTTCCATAGTAATTCAAGCTTGCGTCCTTTATTGGTGAAATTCCATTTCTTATATATGTCATTAGGTATTTCAAAAGCTTTATAAGGCCATTTAAGGTTCTTTCTTGTTAACTCTATCTCGTCTTTCCCTAAAGGAGCGCCATGAACTGAACTAGTGCCTTCTTTGTTAGGTGAGCCAAAACCTATTTTTGTTTTCATGCAAATAATGCTTGGTTTGTCTTTTTGTAGTCTTGCTTTTTTGATAGATTTTTCAATTAAATCAAAATTGTGTCCATCTACATTATCAATAACATTCCAATTATATGACTCAAATCTTTTTCTAATATTTTCTGTAAAGGCTAACTTTATATCTCCATCTATAGATATGTTATTCATATCATAAAAAACAATAAGTTTGTTTAAACCCAATGTTCCCGCTAACGAACAAGCTTCATGAGAAATTCCTTCCATTAAGCATCCATCACCAGCAAAGACATACGTATAATGGTTTATTATATTAAATTTTGGTTTATTAAATTCAACCGCAAGCGATTTCTCTGCAATTGCCATTCCAACACCATTAGCTATACCTTGTCCTAATGGGCCGGTTGTTGTTTCTACACCAGGAGTAATATCACATTCTGGATGACCAGGGGTTATTGAATTTAATTGTCTAAAATTTTTAATATCTTTAATAGAAAGTTTATAACCACTTAAATGTAACAATGAATAAAGTAACATCGAGCCATGTCCATTTGAAAGAATGAATCTATCTCTATTTGGCCACTTTGGGTTAGCGGGGTTATGTTTTAAGAATTTACACCATAATATATAAGCAATATCTGCCATACCCATGGGTGCGCCTGGATGTCCGGATTTGGCTTTCTCAACAGCATCCATGCTTAAAAATCTTATTGCGTTTGATAATTCTAATTTACTCATTTATACGTTGTCTATTTTCTCCACTTGATAGAGCACCCCATGCTAGGTTCTTGTTTTGCTGGACCTTTACCAGTTCGTGATATTTCAAACATAGCTTTAAATAAATCACTCTGGTTTGGATTATTTATTTTTTTTGCGCCTCTATCATCAAATCTACCTCTATATTGAAGTTCAAGATTAGAATTATATCCAAAAAAATCAGGGGTACAAATTGCTTGGTACTTTTTCGTCACTTCTTGATTATCATCCATTAAATATGGAAAACCAAAGCCATTTTTTTTCCCCACTATAATCATATTCTCAAACGAATCTTCTGGAAAAGAAATATAATCATTAGGATTTATAGCTACAATACCTATGCCTTTTTTTACTAAAACATCGGTCTCAACGACAAGTTTATCTAATATTGACTGGACATACGGGCAGTGATTACAAATAAACATGATTAATAATCCTTTGCTACCCATGCAATCTTTTAAAGACCACATCTTGCCGTCTACGCCTTTTAGGCTAAAGTCATGAGGTTTTTGACCAAATTCACATACTGGTGTTGTTAATAATGCCATTTTAAATAATTGAATAACCTCCTAAGCTCGATTATTATATAAAAAAATGATCATTTATTTGTTATATAAATGGTGTTGATGA
>Ga0066866_10000307_pt1 | contig 18812 bp, 34 predicted proteins | sample ETN01SmetaG_3_FD_66435 | JGI IMG/M metagenome (GOLD analysis project Ga0066866, IMG submission 66435) | Marine microbial and viral communities from oxygen minimum zone, Eastern Pacific Ocean - ETNP2014F12-01SV263 | ecosystem: Environmental > Aquatic > Marine > Oceanic ...
GTGATATAGCTCTGGCCCAGTTTCAAATGGGAAGTCATTTTCTTTGAGCCAAGGTAAGTAATCGCTATAGGCGCTTTTTTCATCAAAAACTAGTTTTCTCAAATTGTTGAGAAAGTAACGCAAAGACTTTGGCATTTTATCATGGTCACGATTTCCGCTTCCTTTAGCTAGTAAGAATTCCCAATTACCTTCTTCTTTAAAAAGGTTCTTGAGCATTTTCATATGCTGAAGGTGATCAGGGTTTCTAAGTTCCCATTCTCGGGTCAGAAGGGCTTCTCTGAGCTCTTCTCGTAGCCAGTCATTATTCTCTCCATCTTCGTCTTCGGCAATAGTAATTTCGGGGAATAAATCTTCAAGTTTCGTTCGTTTATATCCCTTCTTAGGTCTTCTTAGACCACGAGTCTTACCAAATACCGTTCCGTTAAAATCTTCCTCCTCCATTTCGATTAGTCGATTAACTATACATTCATAACCAGTTCGTCGTGCAGCAAGTTGTATTTCTTCTCGTTCTCTACTTTTTAAATGCAAAGGCATACCAATTGCATATGCCTTTTTACCCTTGAGCCATCTTGCTCCACGATGAACGATTTGATCAATTAACTTCTCGCTACCTTTAGGATCAGCAAACCAAATACCATCGATTTTAGGAATGTCCATTCCTTCGAGACCGCAAGCAACTAAACAAAGAAAAGCTCTTTTATAACCATTCTTTTGAGCATCTTCAAATTGTTTTACCTTTGCTAATTTTTCACTTAGAGGCATGTGTCCGTCTAGACGTACCGCCAACACTTTTTTATCCTTAAGGTGATATTTAATACCCGCAGCAGAATACTGTGATTTGTTAGCACGGCCATCACTAGCGAAAAGCATTGATCGCGGAATTCTATTATGGAGAACTACACAGTGCTTAATATCTTTTTTTTCCACGAATTGAGCGCAAGCATTTAAACCTGAAATCCAGTCGGCTCTATAAAGTTCTCCTTCAAACTCTACCGCTTCCTCGTCTACGTCGCGGTCAGATATGTTAACTGAATAGTATTTTCTGAATCCAACTATCCACCCTTCATCAAGAGCTCTTTTTCTGTTATACTCAAAGGCTACATTCCCACAATACAACTGATTATCCATAGATATTACAGTCCCTTCGGTAGCTGAACCACGTCTTATCATGAAGCTTCCGCTGACAGCTAATCTTTTATCAATTTCAAAAACACTATTTTGAAAGAAAAAAGTTTTACGCTCGGTTATGCGCCCAGTGTAGTTATGGCATTCATCAGCACATCCGAAATCAAGCTTATCTACACCTGCTAATTTTAAACCTTGAACAAGCTTAGGATAAGAATTTGGCGTAACCAAAAAGAACGACGGGCCGTTATCTTCATTTTCTTTTGTCCAGTGACTTATTTTTTCTATATCAGTTACAGCTAAATGGTTGGCTTCCTCTGAGGTTATCTCATCTCGGGTACAAACAGGAAGAATATTCGCATTTGGTATCCAACGTAATATAGGGTTTATCCATTGTCCTACCAAAAATCTACTAGGGCACATAATTATACCATTCATGTTAGGTTTCAACATTTTGATCTTGAGTAAATCTATAATACATTTAATCACCATAACGGTTTTGCCTGAAGCCATAACGGCATGAATAATAGCTCGGTTCCAAAGCGTTAGCTCTTTTCTAACTTGCGGGACGCACTCTTCGTCTTGATAATCTCTAAACTCCATTTCTTTCTTAAGATTTTTAATTAGAGTGCCCTTGAGCCATTTGTTCATTCTTTGAAGGTCATCAGGGTCAAGTTCATGAAATTCGTTTCCGCCTGTAGAAATGTATGATTCTTTTAATAGCTGGTCGTCAACCTTTTCTGTGTTATGTACAATCCACATTCTTCCGTAAGCAAATTTTTTGGTAGCTAAACCGAAAGTGCCAAGCTCTCCATAGTTTATTTGATTTCTTCCTGTTCGATATTTTATTTGAACAGGCATGGGTATCGGATCGTTGAAGAACCAAATGAAAGCGTCGAATCCTTTTTCGTTTTTTATACCAGTGTGATTAACCCAATCTATTCTATCTTCTTGAGATATTTTACTACTGTGGACAAAGGACTTTACCATTTCGCATATAACGTTAAGGTACGCCTCAACCCATACTTCGAAAGCCACCCCTTCTTGCCAACTGTGCGGTAAGTTTGATATCTTTTCACATAACTCTGAAAAGGATTGAACGTTAAAGAAGTCTTTCTCTACTAATTCTACAGCGTATTCACTGGGATGCGTAAAATTGTATTTCTTTTTCGTCTTCATCCATCGATTAAAACAAAATTCTAGAATTAAATCAACAAAAAACCCTCCCTCGTGCCAATCCGAAGAAGGGTTCGTGTTCGCTACCCTACCCTCACACCCGTGAGGGCTAGTGACCCAATGAAAACATGCACAAAACGTGCGAGCCACCGCAGGTAAGATTTTTTTTAATTAAAATTAATCAGATACTGTTCCGCTTTCATCAAGATATAACCCTTGAGATTTTTCTATTTCTCCAACATCCAAGAAAAAATTACTACTCACACTTGTTGATTCAGGGATTGAATAGCTTGTGGCCGTATATGACTTAGAATTTTCCTCGTCAGCTTTTTGCCACTCCCGTTCAATAAAGCTCGTAACCCCATCCCTGAGCGGGTTAGTTTTGTAGCCGTGAGGGTCATCAGAATACTTCAATCGTCTATAAACTTCATCTAATATCTCTTTATCTGTCATACGTTAAAATACTCCTTTGTTTTATCTACTGGCTTTTCTTTGACGTAAGCTTTCGCGGTTTTCTTTTCGCTAAGCTTATCTATAACGTCTAAAACTATATCCAAAGAAAGATAAAAAAGTAACATTATAAGCACGGGTATGAAGATTATCATGCTTTGTAATAAAAGTATTTCTATCATTTACTTAAGTTTCTCCTTTATCGTATCAATCGTATCTGTGGTTGATACGGTAGTCTTCCTATTGGCAAAATGGATTTCCCTATATTTGTCTTGGAATTGAGTGTTAGATTCTTTGACGTATGTTACGTTGTCCCAATTTAGAAGCACTCTGCTTCCTGTAGTTGTTTTTATTTCTATATTTTTCATAATTATTTATCCTTTTTCTTCTTGTCAGATTCCCAATTTATCTTTTCGTAATTTTTTTTAAATTTTTTCGTGAAGCAACTTCGAGGCTTATCGCCTTTTCCTGAGCCTTTCTTTTTGTCCGCCATTTTTAATAGTCTATTCCTGACTCTTTTTGCTTCCATTTTGAGCCAGTGATTTCGGGGCGTTCATTGGCGATCAAGCCTTGGATTTGAAAAATCAACTCTTCTGCTTTATGTTCTCGATCATAATAATCACCATTTATTTCGGTTTGCGTGATTTTGAACACCTTCTTAATTATATCATAATTTCTCATCGTTCAACCTTTTTGATAATCATTGTTCCGTGTGAATCTTCTTGTTCCATAATAAAGTCTAGCGCTTCGCCTTCTGTGTCAGCGGTAATTAGATGATGAGTACCGCTAGATAAATGTACTTCATATTTGTAGCTTTGACATCCAACGCTAGCGAATATTAAAATAAGTAAAAATAATTTCATATCGTGTGAGTTATCATTATCTATAGTTTTGACCTTTAGTCAACTATCATTTTGCTTTCGTTTTTATCCAACAGAGACATATGGCTCTGTATTTCTGTTATACAATATTTGATCCAATCGTCTAAATCGGCAGTTTTTAAGTCAACCTCCATTCCTTTGCTCGCTTCTGCTGTATCAACTATGGACTTAGATTCTATACTTTCATAAATTGTAGAAAACCAATATTGAATCCATATCTCTGCCGACCCATTAACTCTTAAGAAATTCCAAAATCTCATAAGGTATGCAGGTGGAGGCTCTCCTTCTTTAGCTTGATCGTCGGTCTCGTTCCAGCTTAAGGTCTCTATGAAATCTCCTTCTTGATTGAGCTCTCTAAGCTTGAGCCAAAGTTCGCCGTCTTTTCTTCCGTAGCTCAACATAGACTGTGTTAGGTAAGGTTTACGGACGTCCATTTTGGGGTAGTGATCGCTTTCTTCTGGTGGTTCATGGGTGAAATCCCCTTCAGGAAAAGCCGACTTATTTTCAAAAAAGTATTGAATCCAAAGGGGTCTATCTGAATACATCACTCGCCCAACATATTGCTTCCAAGACGTTTCTACGTTAACTAGCTCTATTTGAGTTTCCGAACTGATCATTCATCAAGTCTAAGGTACTTTTTCTAAAAAGTCAATGCTCAATTTCTTATACAATCCCATATCTGGTCGTCGTTAATTTTCCAGTTCATATAGCTGCATATCTCTCTTGTGGTTATATGTGGGGTATTGAAGTCTTTGCGAATATCTGGATCGAGGTTAAAGTATTTATTTATTTGCTTTTTAAAGTCACCCTTGGTGCTGAGTTTTCTTTCTTCTTTATATCTTCCTACCATTTTTAGGTCTGGAGTTTCTAGTTCCGTTTCGGATTTGCCAACAAACAGTTGTTTGTTATTAAATGTTATATAAAGTAAGTAATTCCCTGAAGTTCCTGACCAACTTGTTTTTGACCATCGGTATAGAGTCTCTAACTCTAGATTGCAATACTCGGCATATATAGAGTCTTGACCGAAATCAACCTCTCTAAAGAAGTATCCCATCACATATCAAACTCCCACATTACTTCTTCTCCTGTCCACCTCCAATGTTGATTCCAAATCTCTATTATTTTTCCTTTGTTATTTTTTTGTATGTAATGAAAAAAGCCAGCAGTACCATGGAGAGTGTCGAAATCTTTTATATTTACTGTAGCTTTTTTCTTACAGTCTGTATCAAGCACCACATGAGTAGCTTTAGGTGGGGGATTTGGAACTGTGAAGCCGTGTATTTCTTTAGTAGGTTTTCTCTTTCTACCCCTCATCATCGTTTGTGCTTTCTTCTGTGGCGTCGTGCTCCCACCAATCTTTTATTAGTTCGAATCTATTGGCGGTCATCAATCCTTCTAGTTTCTCATCGGTCAGCTTAGTGCTGATTGAATTAAAATAATTATACCATTTTTCCAAATACTCAAAATATCCTTCTTCCCAAAAGTATTTCTCCATTCCTTCGAACTCTTCCTTAGATGGAGCTTCTGACCCTTCTTTAATGGGCATCAAAATTATCTTCCAATCTTGATTAACTTCACTAGTTAACTGAAATATGGGCTCCGCTCTCTTGTTGTTCGTAAAAGCAAAACATACTTCATGCCCCTTATAGCTTGCGTCAATCAGCTTCCAGTAAATGAAGTTTCTTGTTATTTTCATCTACTTGATCGTAAATGCTTTCTTCTGTTTTGTCAATTTAAGAAAGGTTTTCGTCTTTTATGTTTGAAGTAAATCTACCTTTATTTCTTTTCTCTCTCATTTCTTCCAAGGAATCATCTTCATGTGGCAGCTTTATAAAAGTGGTGGAGTGCATATTCGAGAACTCACACTCTCCTTCTCTCTTTACAGTATAATAATATAAAGCGATAGACTTTCTCGTCATGTCTTCAGGGCACTGAATTTCTTCAGGAAAACCATGATAAGACCTTTCTGAAGTGCTAAAGCAAGCAAACGTATTAAATGTAGGGTAAATCTTATCTATGAGTTTAGTTAGTACGTGCTTACCGTTTTCATCTCTGTGCCCGTCCCATATTTGGAAATCTCCGTTATATTCTTCCTTCCAATCTTTATTTAAATAAATTAAAACATTTAGCCTTCTTTCTAGTTTAAGCTTTGGATGTTTGTTAAAGTCAACATGAACATCCAATTTGCCCCCACGTTTACTTTGATGAATGCCTCCACCTCTGTAATAGGGATCAGGAATTAAGTTGTTTACCCCCGTAAGCTTTTCTAAGAAATTTAAAAAGGGAGGAGAATTAAGCTCTATCAAGCAATCTCTTATAGAGTCAGGGAGTTCTGATATTTTATCGAAAGCGTATTTTCTTTCTAAAGGGTTGTCGTATTTATAAAACGACTCGTCGATAGGAGGGAAGTCCTCAATCATTTTATTTACCGCGTATTCGTTTAAGAAATTTTCAAAAGAAATGTAGGGAAACGGCGTGGTTGTTTGATATCTCTCAGCGTTTTTCTCCGCTAAGTTATTTATATACTCTAAATCTAAATTTAATGTTTTCATATTAATTCTTTTTTGTATTGTTGAGCTAGGGTAAAAGCTTTTTTCCTAGCGTAGAATAACCTAGACATGACAGTACCTAGAGGAATATTAAGCTTCTCTGATATTTCATGATACTCCATTTCTTCTTGATCAGCCATTTTGATTATTCTTCTATGTTTTTGACTTAGTTTCCTTAAAACTTTGTTGGTTATTTTTTGTGCTTGTTTGACTCTTTCTTGTCTTTCTATGTTATAACTTGGGGATTTACTTTCATACTTATTATAGTGCGTTATAAACTTAGAACCTTCATAAGGTCCACCTCCTTGGTCTAAGCTTAAAACTTGCCTTCTGCTGTTTCTCCTGTATTCGTCGAAGAATGCATTCCTAGCTATATTATTAGCCCACGTAGCAAACTTACATTTTCCTTTAAAGCTTTTAATCTTCTGCCAACATCTTATTATAGTTGTTTGAAATATATCTTCTGCTAAAAAATAGTTTCCCTTAGAGAAACTATAAACCCACCCTCGGATATATTCTCCTTCTCTCTCAATTAGCTCTTCAAACGCTTCCTCGTTGCCCCCTTTGCAAAGATTTATTAGCTGCTTTTCGGTCTTAGCTTTCAATTTCTTTTCGGGTTTTAAATTTGTGCTCTACTATTTTAGTAGGGTACACCACCACGTTCGTATTGTACTGGACTTCAGCAAGTTCTGCGTCCTCTCGTTTTTTAAAAAAACCCAAAGAGTTCCAGTGCAAATTGTTCATTTGTTGTTTTAGCTCGTAAAATTTCATTCGCTATGAAGTATAAGATACCTTCTTCTTTGACGGGTTCAAACCTTAAATTTCCAGCATTTTATATCTTTTTTCATTTCTCTTATGTTTATTAGAGATAATAGGTCTTTCCTACCTTTTCTAGTATATATATTATATTTAGCGTCCTTTACTCTTGAGACTTTATTCTTTAAATTTATTTTGCTTTTACACCAAGCTTTAAGCTCTTCTCTTTCTACTACCAAGAAGTGATCTTTTTGTCCAAATGCAATGCAGTCAGCTTTACCTTTTAGCCAACCAGCGTTACCGTGTACATTTTTTATTTCGACCCAAGTCCAGTCGTAGCTGACGTCTTTATCTCTTCTGGATATTTTTTTGGCGGCTTTCACGTCTACTAGCTTCGGGCCTTTGTTTTTTTCTACTTTATAATCCCAGTGTTCGTGTATGTTCTGATCTTTATTAGCTTTAGTAATTTTATAGCCTTTTGCTCGGCAGATTTTCTCAAACTTTTGTTCTGCTGTGTCTCCTGCTTTTTGAGAATTGTCCATACTACATCGTCCACCATCTGCACTTTTTTAAATCTTCTATAACTACTCTCATCGCTTCTCTTTGCCCTCCATCATAATCGTCCATAACGATCATTTCGTCATGCTGTTTTTCGTATTTAGCTATAAGCTTGTCTATTTGATGATCTTCTAGTTTGTTGTCTTTTTTCATTTTCCTTTATTTAAAAATGCTTAATTATAATTGTGTATTCGTTTGTCTTAGATAGGTTGTCAAACTGCGGTCGGTTATCCAGTTCTTTTGACTTGAAGTAAATAACCTCACAATCATTTAACTCTTCTAGTTCTTTTTCCGTCCGAAAGCACATGTTTCCACCTTCGGTGTGCTCTGACAAGTCTCTTTCTGCCCAGCCGCCATAGAAAGCAAACGTTCCTTTTTTACCCGCGCTTTTAAGCCTGTCGATGAACTCGATGGGCAACGGTAATGTGCTCCAGCCATAGTAGAAGTCTGCGTCAATAATTTCTTCTGGAGTTACGATCTGAGAAAGCAGGAATACATTATCTAAATTTTTAATATTTTCTTGGGCGCTCGCCACCGCAAACCTTGACTCGTCAGCCTCGTACCCAATTACTTCTTTTGCGTGCGCTGCCCAAATTGGTATATAATCCCCACCAGCAAAACCAATTTCTACTACCTTTTTTCCCTCGTAGTAAGGGATAAGTAGTTCGGGGATTTCTATGGGTCCTCTGTCGGGGCGTTGCAGCGCTGTGTCTGGGTTGTGATTTATTAAGTTTTCTTTCATTTTTTAATTCCTTTATTAGTATAATCTAGGCAAGAATTATTCCTTCTTACCAAATAGGTTCGTTATCGCCGTATAGACAAATACAAAAACGCCAACGAAAAGGTAAAATATAGTCCCAAAAACTACCCAAAAGCAGTCTATTGTTTTTTTGATCATATCAAACGTTTTATTTTATTTTTATCTATCATTAAAGTCCTCATCTTTTGAAGAGCCGCTTTTTCTATTTGTCTAATTCTCTCTCTGGTTAAGTTAAACTGATCCCCAATAGACTCTAAGGTGTGATTGTCATTATTGTTTAATCCGAATCTAAGTTCAAGTATTACCCTCTCTCTATCTTTTAGACAGAGCAGCGCTTCTTCAATATTTTCATTTGTGTTTACATCCGTTAATATTTCTAAAGGATTTTTTTGGCTTTTATCTGTAATTAGATTACCGAAAGTAGAGCTTTCCTCATCGTTCTCCATGCCCACTTTTTTATCTAAAGAGATATAGCTATGGTTGTGAGACCTAATTCTCCTAAGTTGTCGTTGGGTAATATCAAATTTTTCTTGGATTTCTTCGTCCTTGGGCTCTCGGCCATTCTTTAACATATATTTGTCTGTAAATTTTGAAATCGCACTCCTAGTCTGAGCTAAATTCGTTGGAATTCTAATGGTTCTTGAGTCGTTAGATAATGCTCTGGTTAGACATTGACGAATCCAAAACCCAGCGTAGGTGGAAAGTTTTGCCCCTTTGCCCATCTTATATTTTTCTACAGACCTCATTAATCCTTTGTTGCCCTCCGATATCAAATCCGACAACTCTAAACCCATATTCCTATAGTCTTTAGCTATCTTTATCACGAGTTTAAGGTTGCAATTTATAAGCCTCTCTCTAGCTTCCAAAGCTTTAAGGCGCGTTCTGGTATTTGCTGCCTTTTTATTATCTCTATATTTTATATATTTAGCTAGAAGAGATTGTTCTTCTTGTAGCGTCAGTAGGGGGAATTGTCCCGCTTCATCAAAATAGATGTCTAATATATTTTCTTCGTCTTTAAAGTAGCCTTGCGCCATATAAGCATGATTATCTATATTTTTTGATAGATTATCAAGGAAAAAAGCTAAGCTCCATAATAGAATCTTCTATGTCGTTGGCGTAGTTATAGCATTTCCATCCTGACTTCCTCGCTTTGTCTATTATTTGTACAGAAATCTTAACATCATCGCCGCTATAATTCTTGACCATAGTCATCAAGCATCCGTGGCATACAGTTTTGGATCGTTTTAGACTCGGAGGTAGATAGCTTAAATAAATTATTTTTTTTGTTTCGTAGAGCGCCTCGTAGTCTTTTCGGTTATATGTAATACTACACAGACAACATTTGCATTTACCTTTTCTGGATTTGGGATTTATTACGTAGGCTTCGTGCATTTATTTTAATTTTTTTAAATCGTTTTCGAATTCATTAAGCATATAGTCATTATATCTTACACCGTCTTGGTGCATTTTGTCATTATTATAGGCTATTTCGTATATTTTATCATATTTCGATTTGCCGTTTAAGAAGTGATTATGCTTTACTATTACGTCATCAAAATACACTAAGCCGCCCAATGAATCTCCAATGTTATACCAAAAATTATCATTGTAGAAATGCCGTAAGCATGGTGGGGCCATATAGGAAAGTTTTTGTATTATATTTGAGCTGATTATAACATTTCTGCAAGCCTGTAGCTGAGCCTTACCTTCTTCCGCCATTAAATCGTTTAGATATCCTATGGAATATTTTCCAACTTCGTTTAGACGGTTGTAAACAATACCGTCCCAGCCTTCGGTTACGAACTCATTATCATCCCCTATAAAGCCTATGTATTTATATTTTGCCGCGTATTCGGTGGCAAAAAAATTCATTTTTTCTTGGGCATAACCCGCTTCTCCCTTGTATATTTCGTATTTTAAGTCGTGATGTCTATGGTATCGATGGTGATCATCTTCGTCTAAAATTATTAATAATTCAGCAAAACCTTTTGAGGTTTTGTTGAAAGAGGTTCTTATTTTTTCTATAATATTTGGCCTATTCCTACTAGGCACAAACATTAAGATTTTATCCATTTTAAACGGGGGAAAGTTAGTCGTGAAGCATGTCTGAAGCTTCGTCTCCTAGTATGGAGGTCTCGACCAAGGAATAGTCTACTTTCGAGGATTCTAGGGTTTCTTGGGGGGAAGAGTCCATGAATATATTATAAGCTTTGCGATGAGCTTTTTTGTAATCTTCTTCCCGAATCTCTATTTCTTTAAAAGCTCTATAGTAGACTTTTACTTTGTATGTTTTTACTCCGCTAGCTTTCACTAAGCTAACTATAATAAATATTCGGCAGCTTTACTAGGGTCTATTTCAATAAAAACATTTTCTTTTTCTAATTCTAGCATTTGATTAAAAGTAAACCCTTCCGCACGAGCCCAGTCATACTTTTTATTATTTACTAGGTATGTAAAAATTTTCGGTTTTCCAAGGGCGTTAGATTGAAAGTTCGCAAGAACTACTCTTTCATTTTCTGGGTTAGATAGCAAGGCCATCGTTTTTATTGATGTGTCTGTGATTTTTATATTGAATCCCAGCCTTATAGACTGTTTTTTTTGGTTGAAGATATACTTTTTTAAGTGGTAATTCATCCCTCTTTCAGTTTTCGTTTTTGTTCTTGCAGAAAGTCTAATGTTATTTTAAATATAGATTCGCAACTATAGCATTCTAGAACCTCTTTACATTTGTAATTTATTTTTTTGCACTCTTTGTCCCCTCTAAAGAACCCCTTCTCGCAAGAACAATTTACACCCTTCTCTTTGGTCAAAAAGAGTTTCGCTGTAGTGCTCGGAGAGCAGTATGGGCAAGCGTAAAAATACATAATCGTTAAACATCACATATAACTACACTCCTATTGCGTTTTTGTTGGAATAAATTAAGCTGAATAGAGAACATGAATTCGTTCAAAACGTTAAATTTTAAAGATAATCAAGAATTAGAGGATTATTTGGAAGAATATTACATTGGTGTGAGCCTTCCAACTTACCCTAATCTTTTTGAAGCTTTCATGGGGATAATTGAAGGAAAAGGCTTAGCTCCGAAAGTATGTTATGATTATGATAAAAGTATAACTCTTTTAGCTGAACAAATGGCAGATCAGGGTGAACTTGATAACGAAAACATAGAAGCCGCCGTCGAGTATTTCGAGTTTAATACTCTTGGACTTTACTGCGGCGAGCATACTCCTGTATTTTTGTATAGAAACATAGAAGAGCTATGAATATCGGCATAGTTGGAAATGGATACGTTGGAAAAGCTACCGCCCTTATGGCTGAGGGACACAATGTAAAATTTCATGATAATGACAAATCTAAAAGTGACTGTACTTTGTCTAAGCTTGCTGATTTTAGTGATTTGATTTTTATTTGCGTCCCTACTCCGATGGATGAGGATGGCTCTTGTTGCGTCAATATAGTGAGGATGGTCGTTTCTAACTTAAGGACTCTTGGGGTAGGCTCAAACAAGGTCGTAATAAGGTCTACTGTACCCGTGGGAACGTCTAATGAATTTGAGTCTAACTTTATGCCCGAGTTCTTAACTGAAAAAAATTGGAAACAAGATGTCTCTAATTGTAAAGAATGGGTTTTCGGAGTACATGATCAAAAAAGCTTTAATAAAAATTTAATAGACGAGTTAGTTGGAGATGGGTCGGTACATTATTGTACGACTCAGGAAGCTGAGCTATGTAAGTATGTTAGAAACTGTTTTTTGGCGACGAAGGTCTCTTTTTTTAATGAGATTAGTGAGTTTTGTCAAGCCCAAAATATGAATTATGAACAAGTCAAAAAACTAACGCTGTTGGATGAAAGAATTAATTCAAGTCACACTCAAGTTCCAGGTCCTGATAGCAAGAAGGGGTTTGGTGGAACTTGTTTTCCAAAAGATATGTCCTCTCTTGATTGTCAAATGGCAGAGGCAGGAGTGACGTCTTATGTTGTCGCTTCTGCGATATCTAGGAATAAAAAAATAGATAGGCCAGAACAGGATTGGAGAAAAGATAAAGGCAGGGCTGTCAGTTAAAAACTGCTTCTAATTCTTATTCAAAAAAAAGATGATTTTTTTTGCCTAGTTGGCTTGTATGCTCGACATAACCTGTCAAAATTTGCTCTAACCATCTTCTGTATTATACTACACTTAATCAAACAAAAAAGGCGAGAATCTTTCGATTCTCGCCCTTTCGTTGGGACGGGTATGGCTGGGTAGCCTTACCTAGTTTTATAATAGTCTACTGTATTCATTACCTCAACAGCAAACCGACGCTTGTCCATTTTTCTCCACTTTCCTTGGCGCGTCTTTTTGTAATTTCTAAAATCTGTTTTAAGCTTTTCTGCGTCGGTAATTTCCCATGTCCCGTCTTTATGTTTTACTAGAGTCGCTCTGTAAGCTTCTTTGACTGTTTTCCCTTTTAGGGGTTTACGACTTTTAAGACTTCTTGTTATTGTAGGTCGGTCTTCTTTCTTCTTCGTGTCATTCATATTTAAATAAATTAGCCTTCTACTTCTGGGTTGTCAAATTTTTTTATCTTCGTGGCTGTAAAAAAAATAAGGACTATTGCCGTAACTCCTATCTATATCTTCAGAACTCATCGGTTCTGAATTTATTTTTATTTTAGGAACATTTTCCTTGTCGTAGGGAATTATGAAGTCTGGATTGTGCCATCTCAGCAGGTTATTGGGTGGTATGCAAAAGTTTCCGTCTTCTAGTTCGATAAAGTGATAACACTTACTGTCTTGGTCGTTAGCGTATCCTAGATTGAGTTCATTTAGGTCTCCTTCGTAATCGTCAATCGTAAATAAGTATTTGCCCGATCTCCAGTAATTATCTCTACAATGAACATCTACCCTTTTGTTCTGTAAAAAAGCAAAGGTTGTTACTGCTATGTTATTGCTTTGACAATCCCAAGTTTGAAGAAATGAAAGCCTCTTTTTTTCGTCATGAGATAAGATGTCAAACTTCTCTTTATGACAAAAAGCGGAGATCGGCATCATCCAAAAAACAGCGCCAAAGTTAGATTGAAAGTGAAAATGCATTGGTCTATTCAGCATAGACTTGCATCCAAAAATATACCCTTCAGTTATTCCTCCGTCGTCTTTCGGTAGGATATACTTATTTCTAATAAAACACTGAGTATATGGCGTATTAGCGTTTAATTGTGCCACGTATACTATTTACACCTACAATCGGGGTTTCCGCAACACTTATCTTTCCTTAGAGAGGCGTTCCAAAAGCCTTTCCAGTTGTCTTTAAGCCATCGCCATAACCACCCATGATTAGGGTCTTTTTTTAAGAATTTTCCGTGTCTTGAGCTCCATGTTCCCATAATATTTTTCTCCTTTTAGTCGAATCTATTTATGTCTTCTAGTATTAGCTTAATTACTGTGTAAGCAAAAAAAGTTGAGACAGCAAACGCGCACACTGAAAAAATTATTTCCCAAACGCTCATAATAAACCAGCCTCAACTATGAAATACTTTGTTCTTCTGTCTTGTATAAAGCTTTCGGCGTAAAGATATTCTATTATTTTCGCTATATCTTTATCAGATATGCATCCGACAGCGTTATGAATAATTACAGTGTCTTCTTCCCAGTTACAGTCCTCTGAAGACTTTATTTCGGCGGCAAAACCATTGACTGTTACTAGCTGCATACTTTTATATACACACTTTTTTTAAAAAAAACTTATATATTTGGAATAAATAGGTGTATTTATAAGTGAGGCCAATATGAAGATTTTTCTGCAAAACTCTCGTGAAGCTTTAAAAAGATTTTTTTCAAGTGGATTCTTCGCTGGATTTATCGTTAGTTTAATTATTTTCGCCGTATTCGTTTTTTTTATAGATTTGAGCTACCAAAGTAAATTGCTAAAAAGGGGTGCTGATATGGAACTTATTTTGCGTTCAGAGAAAGAATCTCATGATGCAGAGGTATTTAAGTTTATAGTTGAAAACAGAGAGCAAAAATATCAAATGGAAATAATTAATGCTTCTCAGCAAGATTTAATAGAAAGAATGGGTGCGTACATTAACTTTCTTAGAGCAAAACTAATGGAGCTCGAAAACATAAGACCCGATATTGAAGAAGAGAAAGAAGAAAAGAAGCCGTCTAGATCAATCGCATGAAAAGAGCAACACTAAAAGAATTTAGAAATGGTACTTGGATTGTTGGTACTATCGAAGAGAAAAAGAAAGAAAAAAAGAAAGAAAAGAAAATGAATCCATGCTTAGGTAATTCGACTGGTCTACAGACAAAGAAACTTGATGTAGTTGCAAAATTTTTTGATTGGCATTTTATTGCGTTTTTGTTTTATGGGTTTGCTTTGGGTAGTAGCGTTTTGTTAAATTTATTTCAATTTTTTTATATACAATCACTTAGATGAAAAAGCTTTGTAGAGAGGATCAAGAATTCCTTTTAGGCTATATCAAAACTGGTATTGCCGAATCTCACTTCAACGCTCTCCGATACAACTCTGAAGAAGACTATAACAAGACCGCTCAACTTCAAAGAATTTATAATATATTTAGCTATGATAAGAATGATTTTGATATAGAGGGCGGGCGTTTGAAAAAATAGTTTTTATAATTTATTATTAATTTAAATAAAAAGAGCCCCCTGAAAAGGGGGCTTTGCTATTTCATATCGTATTTAAGATACTTTACTTAACGTCTTCTCCAGTCTCTACTGAAGGGAATGGTATATCCACGTCAATAAGAGGGAGCGTTAAAGACGTCCCTTTTTTGGTCATCTTGGCTTCTAGCACAGCGTCTTTATTCGCTGCTCCACCTACAGTAACAGACGGAAGTTTTTCCGTAAGCGCACACCCCACCGAAAGGAAAGGCAATAGTGCTACTAATGCATATGCTTTAATGTTATTTTTCATATATGTTATTCCCCTTTGTTTTTGCGGGGTTTGAATATACTGGCGATTTTCTGCCAGATAGTCAAGTTTTTAAATATTTCTTTTTGTTGGCTTTTATGGGTAATAATCCATAAACAGTCATCTACATCTCTCCCGTTATATACTTCTACAATTGCGTCGTTTTCTTCTGCCCATTCGAGCAAACCGAGGTGCGGAGGTCTTTGGACTGTTGAATTAACGTCTTCGATTATATAATAACCCCTTTTGGAGACATTCTTCCATAATTTTCTTAACGCTACGTTTTGAACGTGCGCTTCATGGCTAGCGTCATCAATTATGATATCATACGTCTTATCTGTATCCCAATCTAAAACATCAACATCATGAACTAGAATATCTCCCAGATTTTCTCGATCTAAACTAGCACAATTAAAGTCTAAACCCTCTATATCACTACCTTCTCCAAAAAAGTCTCTCCACATAGCTAGACATCCACCGCTATAAACTCCTATTTCCAATAAAGAGACTTTACCTTGTTTGAATTTTTCAAAAAGTCTCTCGTATTGAGGCATGTAAGTATGGTTCCTTACCTTATCTGTCTGATAATTGTTATAATTCATCTTATGTATCCTTTTAACTATAATAATCTACTTTATTTATGCAACTAATTAAACTCTCCCAAGTAAATTCAATTTCCCTGTCGGTATTTACACAAATTCTAGGATTTCCTGCTTCAAAATTATCAACATGAAACTCTTTTCTGAGACCTCTCTTCGAAGTCAGAAGGATTTCTAAAACCTGCCCTGCATTATTGGATTTAAGTTCTTCCCTGAGCTCTTGATATGGATTAACTAGCGAAAGAACCACATCTCCTTCTTGCGTTTTGTTCAAATAAGTTGCTACGGCGTTTGCGTTTCTAATATTCTCTTCCCGACCAGACTTACTGTAATTTTTATTAGAGAATAAGTTTCTGAATTCGTCTCCGTCTATATGAAACGTGGTTAAAAGATGTGATGCAAGCATCCTCCCTAATACCGTCTTTCCTGAAGCTGGTTGACCATATATCAGGTAGATCATGTAGTCAGAACCCTGCTCTCGGTAAATTATTTAAAGCTTTTATGAAATCATCTTCGTGCTTTTTGAATTCTATCCATTTTTTTAAGGTGCTACTTCCGTGTCCATAGCCATAAGGTAAAGATACGTAGTCTTTAGTTTGTATTATTGGAGGCTCGCCCCATCCATAAGGAAAGGCTTTTCCTGAAGGACTATAATGTATTTCGTGCTCACAAATCAAACAGCAGCAACCTGTTAAAAAAGCAGAACTCATAACAACTACTGCTAAAAACCTCAACCGAAGTAGGATTATTCTAAAATTTTTCATTTTTTCTTCTCAACAAAAGGGCTTTTTAGATAATGCCAAATCGCACAGCTTATCGTCCAAACCCCATAACTAGTAGCGTACACCGCAAGGAGAGCTAAGTCACTAAGATATTCTAATTTTTTCATTCCAACCTGTTTAACAAATTGGCTGGTAATTCGTTTACATCTGTAACGTCGGCTTCTAAATCTGTAGAAAATCGGAACGCCGTTTTCTCTTGACCTGTAGACTCAAACATTATTTTCTTAACCTTTATTTCTTTATAAGGTTTTACTTTTATTAATTTAATTGTTGCCTCGGTTGGGGCTTCGTCCTTTTTAAGGTAGACGTGGACGGTTACTATGTTTTCTCCTTGAGTAACCCCCCTAAAAGACACTACTTCTTCATGGAATTTAACTATTGTACCCCCTTGCTCTGGTAATGTATTATTTCTGGCCCCCAATGCATCGTGGTCTAGACTTATTAAACTCCCTGCTCCCCCCTCTCTATTATTAAAGCTAACTATATGTCCAGAAGCAGCTTGAACGTATATATCTAGATCATCGGCGCTCTTTGAGTCCCAAGTTAATATAACTTCGTATATAGCATTAGGTGGACGTGACTTAGTTTTCTCTTCCTCGGTCTTTAAGAGGAAAAGTATTGCTATAAGCATAAGCAGACAACAAAACAATACGTCAATAAACGGTCTAAATGAAAAAAATCTTCTCATTTTATTAATTTTTCAACGACCCCAAGTAACTCTTCTACTTGTTGATCTTTCTCTTTAATCTCTTTACTCATGGATAAGACACCAAGACAAAAGCCAATTACCAGAGAAACCATGATTGCTATCACCATCATCTCCGACCTGTTTGGTTTTAGGAGATTCATTTATTCTTCGTCGTCGTCTTCATCTTCGTCTAGTTTAAATTTTAAAATCATTAACTGAACTTGCAAAGGTAAGCTAAACATAATGCCACAAATAGTGGTATAAAATGCCGTATTTAAACCTTCTTTTAGACCTGATACAACTTCGCTTGTAGGTAAAGAGCTATCTAAACTGCCTTGCGTTGCAAAAATGAGACCGACTATAGTGCCTAATAAACCCAATGAAAAAAAGTGTTCTGCTGCAAACCAACCTACATCCGCTCTTTTGGTTAAATATTGTTTGGCTTCTTTTGATTTATTTTTATTTATTTTATCGGAAAGATAACTGAGTTTTCCTATGTATCCAGCTACAAATAAATATAAAACCATTATCAATACAGATATCTTAGATAAATCATTCTCAATTATCGTCGATATAGCATCTTTTTGTTCTGCGAAAAATACCGCAGTTAAAATCACAGCATTAAGCAAAAACCATTTTGTAAAAGTCCTCATGTCTAGTCTTGGGGTTTTGGTTGTATTTCTGAAGGCAATAGTTCGTGGAACTGCCATTCTTGTTTTTGTGATTCGTCACCTTGTCCCTTTTTCGATTCGCCTTCTCCTTTTCTCTTTAAACCTTTGATCTTAGAGAGCTTGCCCAACACGGGTTGTCCATTCTTTAATTTAGACTTTACCCCCTTTTCTAATTGTTCGTGCAGGTCTCTACTGTATTTTACACTGTATAAGCGGGGCTCTCTGTGTTTATTTTTATATCCAAAAAAACGCAATATTTCACTCGCTTTAACTTCGTCCGCCGATTCTGATAATATATATATACCCCCTTCAAAACTTGTTAATTTGCTTGGCTCTTTTATTATGACCCAATGAATAAGCATTTTTTCGGGCATATCGGATTCATTTGCTGGCCAACCTAAAAAAGAGTGTATGCAAAGCCAAAAAATTACCGTAAAAACACAAAAGACAGATATACAAGCGGATTTTAAATACCACTTTAAAGAAGATTCACTTAATACCCAAAAACTTAAACTCCCGAAAACCAACAATAAGATCGGGAGAGCGATATTCATCGTAGATTCTTTCTTACCCAAGGAACATATTTTTTAGACTTAGGGTCGTAGTAATAAAATTTTGATTGCCCAAGTAGATACCCATTATTTAATGTAAATCTTTGAGTGTGTAGCGGTACGCTGTTTGTCTGTGTTAGTCCATTAGATTGGGGTAAGCCTCCAACATTTGTTCCGAAATTCGATTGCTGGTATCCATTATTTGACCTCTGATATCCCATGTTAGGTCTTTGGTATTGATTTGGCTGCTGGTAGCCCGTATTGGGCCTCTGGTAGCCCGTATTGGGCCTCTGGTAGCCCGTATTGGGCCTCTGGTAGCCCGTATTGGGCCTCTGGTAGCCCGTATTGGG
>Ga0066866_10000321_pt1 | contig 18329 bp, 14 predicted proteins | sample ETN01SmetaG_3_FD_66435 | JGI IMG/M metagenome (GOLD analysis project Ga0066866, IMG submission 66435) | Marine microbial and viral communities from oxygen minimum zone, Eastern Pacific Ocean - ETNP2014F12-01SV263 | ecosystem: Environmental > Aquatic > Marine > Oceanic ...
CTTATTTTTTATCCATTATATTTTCTAATTTAGCAGTAAAATTTTCTTTGCTAGAATGGCCCATTAACTCATGCCGCTGCAAAATAATTTGATCTTTTTTGTTGTGAACAATTAACCTTAATCTGAGTAGCTCAAGATAAGCAGTCTTTGGTGTTACATCAATCTTTGTTTTTTTTATAAGTTCAACAAATGAACTACCAGTACCTTCATATATTATCGCTTTTGGTTGATTGCTAGAATTAGTAAAATCTTTATCATTCAACCACACATCCATTACCTTTTCTGAATAAGAGAGTGATTTAGAAATTATAAATTCTTCTCGTTGTATCTTTTGTTTTATTTTGCTTATTTCTCTTCTAGATAAACCGGTCATAAATGCAACTTTTGATGTATTTGCATCCCTTCCTCTAATTCCGTAATCATTGGTTGCAACCGATACAAATACTTCTTTTGCAATTTTATCAAACACCTTGTAACTAACACCATATTTAAGAAGTATTGTCACAAGTGGTTTAAAAATACTTTGGATTTGTTTGATTAAATTAATGTCCATCTCAATATAATTTAAAAAAATCCTCTTCATTGATTATTTTAATATTTAATTTTTTGGCTTTTTCCAATTTCGAGCCAGGATTGTTACCTATCAAAAGAAAATTTGTATTTTTCGATACACTTGAAATAACTTTCCCGCCAAGAGATTTTATATATTCTTCTGCTTGCATTCTCGTCATTGAGGATAATGAACCAGATATAACAATCACTTTTCTTTCAAGCAGAAGATTTTGTGAGTTTATATTGATATCTTCAGACGGCCACCCTACACCATGCTGAATTAAATTTCTAATGACTATTTTATTTTTTTTCTTAGAAAAAAAATCATGTATATTTTTTGCCACTATTGGTCCTATCTCTGAAATTGTTTGTAGCTCCTCGACTGTAGAATTTGTAACCTCGTTAATATCATGAAAGTTAGACTCAAGGATCTCGGCTGTTGTTTGTCCGACTTCTCTGATACCCATACTATATATAAAACGTGCGAAAGTAGTTGACTTGCTATCAGCTATTGCCAATAAAAGATTCTCAGCAGTTCTTTTGGCCACCCTGTCTAATAAACAAAGATCATCTTTGTTGAGCCTGTAAATCTCATCTGGTGTACTAATACGCTCATTATCAACCAACTGTTCAATCAATTTCACACCGAATCCATCGATATCCATAGCTTTTCTTGACACAAAATGCTTCAAATATTCTATTCTCTGGGCTTTACAATTGTTACCACCCGAACATCGAAATACTGTCTCGCCATCTATTCTGGTTATTTTTGCATTGCATTCAGGACAATATCTTGGCATTGCTATTTTTTTAGTATTCAATGGTCGTTTTGATTTAATAACTTTAATTATCTCGGGTATTACATCACCTGCTCTTCTAACAGATACAGTGTCACCGATACGTATATCTTTCCTATTCAACTCATCCATATTATGAAGTGTCACATTGCTAATAGTTGCACCGCCAATAAATACTGGTTTAACTTTTGCAACTGGTGTTACAGCTCCTGTTCTTCCAATTTGGAATTGAACGTCCTTGATTACTGTTGATTTTTCTTGTGCAGGAAACTTATGTGCGATTGCCCATCTTGGAGCTCGTGATACAAAACCTAATTTGTTCTGAAATTCAATATCATTGACCTTGTAGACCATACCATCAATATCATAATCAAACGATTCTTTTGCTGTAAGTATTGATTTATAATAGTCTATGCAACCGTCAACTCCTTCCACTTTCTTGCTCTCAAGACAGATATTTAATCCCCATTTTTTTAGCAAGAGAATAATGTCAGTATGATAATTTGGCAAGAGTTTCCCTTTAACTATACCAACCCCATAAAAGTAAATACCCAAAGGACGTTTCTTTGTATAGTTAGCATCTAATTGTCTCAAACTACCAGATGCCGCATTGCGAGGATTCACAAAAGGTTTTTGATCTTTTTTTAATGCAGTATTGTTAAATTTAATAAATCCAGAAATAGGCATAAATACCTCTCCCCTGACTTCAAGGTAAGCTGGAAAATCATTACCTTTTAACTTTAACGGTAAGGAATTAATGGTTCTAATATTATGAGTTATATCTTCACCCTTTTTTCCATCTCCTCTTGTTGCAGCCCTAGCTAAAATTCCATTTTCATAAATTATACTTACAGCGACACCATCGAACTTTAGTTCACAGGAATATTGAACCAAACAATCATTTGAGAGATTTAGTTTTTCATGGATTCGTTTATCGAATTTTCTCAATCCTTCTTCATCAAAGATATTTTCCAAGGACAACATAGGCAGATCATGTTCAACTGTCCCAAAGATTGAAGATGGAGTTGAACCCACCGTTTGTGTGGGTGAAGATTCTTTCAGTAACCGTGGATAGTTAGATTCGAGAACTTGTAGCTCTTTGAATAATTGATCATATTCAGCATCACTGATTTCCGGTGCATCCATTACATAATAGAGATGATTGTGATTATGCAAACTATTTCTAAGATTTTTAATCTTTTCTTTTACCTTCTCACTAACCATATTATCTAGAATTTATCCTGTTATTCTGCAATAAGTATTCAATCACCTGTTCACGAATATACCGTTCTCTTTGAATACTTAGAGAGCTACCATTCTCATCAAGTAATTCTCCTTTCAGTGAAATGGATATTTTCTTGATGACTGAAAACATTTCATCAAAAGCTTCAATCTCATCAACAGGCAAAGGCAATGTCATAAAAAAACTAATTCCAGGAATTTTTTGATTGGATATTTTATCAATCTCGAAGACACCAGGCTCTATTAAACTGGCAGCGCTAAAAGTTATCTCTTCTGTTTCATTTTTATGAAAATTAAATACACCTGATTTATCAATTCTTAACCCATGCTTCTCTAGTATATCTATTACTACGTCACCACCATAAAGAGAATTATCAATAGCAACCAATCGAATAATTACAATAAATTCATTTTCTTTATCTTTATGCTTGGCCTCAAAAGAGCCTTTCTCTTTACTGTAGTTCTTTGGGTATTTGTCTGCACTCGAATTTTTTATTAACGAAGGCTCAATCCTATTTTCATCGTTAGTTAGTTCATCTTTCTTGAATTTATCCCGTGAGCCATAAAGATATACACCGGCGATGAAAAGAAAGCCAATAATCAATAGTATCCATCTGATATCGTCCATCTTAGTTTCTCTTCTCAGTGTTTAATTGGTTGCCATCTTCACAGCCTCATCAATATCAACTGAAACCAGTCGCGACACACCAGGTTCTTGCATTGTTACGCCAGATAATTGCTTGGCCAACTCCATTGTAATTTTGTTATGGGTAATAAAGATAAATTGAACTTTTTTTGACATTTCATCAACAATCTCACAGAAACGATTTACATTCGTGTCATCTAACGGTGCATCGACCTCATCAAGCATACAAAATGGCGATGGATTTAGTTCAAATATTGCAAAAACCAGAGCAACTGCTGTAAGAGCTTTTTCACCTCCAGATAACAGATTAATACTACTGTTTCTTTTTCCCGGAGGTCTTGCCATAACCGAAACGCCAGCAGATAAAAGGTCGTTACCGATTAATTCCATATAGGCCTGACCCCCACCAAATAACTTGGGGAACAGTTTCTCAAAACCAGAATTCACATTATTAAAAGTTTCACGAAAACGTGATCGTGTCTCTCGATCGATTTTGCGGATAGCACCCTCCAGTGTTGACAGAGCGTTGTTCAAATCTCCTAGCTGCGAATCTAAGTATTCTTTCCTCTCCGTATTCATCTCTAATTCATCTATTGCTGCCAAATTAATTGGTCCAAGACGATTAATTTTAACTGTAACTTTCTCTAATTTTTGATTTAACTCTTCTAAAGTAATATCTTCAGAAGTTTCTTTTATCAATTCTTCAAAATTAAAGTCAGTTTGACTGAGTTGCTCCATCACTCCTTCAGTTCTAACTTGAATTGCCTGTAACTCTTCTTTTGAGTCATTTAATAAATTTCTGGATTCATTAACTTGTCTTTCAACTTCAAGACGTGATTGATCAGCTATATTTAATTTACTTTCTACCTTTTCAACAAACTTCCTTGCTTCGTTTAATTCGTTCTCAACCGAAACTTTTACTCCTAACTGCTCTTCCAAAAGATTTCTATTATCAATTAATGGTTGTTTATTGAGCTCTATTTGCTCCATTATTTCATTTTTTCTTGTTTCGAAATGCACTTGTTGTGAAATCATTCTATCTAAATTCTGGGAAGCAGACTCCTTGCTTGTTTTTTTACTTTCATATTGAATTTGCATATCTTGAAAAAATTCTCTATCAACTTCATATTGCTCTTTAACTCTAGCCAATTCACTGGCCAATCTATCTTTTTGTTTCTGGAGGCTAGATTTTGACAATTCTATCTCTTTTATCTTTCTGGTGAGATTTTCTATGCTTGCTTTGCAATTTAAAATATCATCTTTTAAATTTACTTTATCGGATTCTATATTTTTAATAGCACTAGAACCCTCATCCTTTTGTTTACATGATTGTTCTAATTGATAGCGTAATGAATCCAATTCACTTTTCAAGCTAGCGTATTCGTTAACTGATTCTGGTAATTCTCTTTGTATCTGATCTTTCTTTAACTCAGATTGTTTTAATTCTTCTTTAATTGAAATCAATTCTTTTTCATTCTCACTACACGTGAAAGCTAATTCTTTGATTTGTTGCTTTAATTTAGTAATACTTCTCTCTCTTAATATAACTCCTTCTTCAGTAATACCATCTCCTCGAAATACCCTTACCCAATCTTTGCAGAGCCACACGCCCTGTTTAGTTATAACTGATTTACCCTGATCCAGTTTATCTGAAATATTTATGGCCTCGTCTAGAGATTCAGTTATTAAAACATTTTTAAGCATTGAGAAAATCACATCGGGTGCATTCCTAACTTTTGATGCCAATGAATTCTCTTTAATTTCTGTTTGTTCAGTTTGAATGTTGTTAACAAATATAATGCGGCCATTTTTAAAATTAGCAGTTGCTTCAATAACTCTATGAATACTATCGACACGTAATCCACTTAAATAATCCCCGAGAACCGTTTCAGCAGCAATCTCCCATCCTTTTCTAACATTTATATCTTGAGCTATTCTTTTATTCTTGGAGAATCCACTCCTTTTGAGCCACTTTTTGGTTTCTTCGTCTTTGTCTTCATATGACATACTCTGAAGAGCCACCAATCTTATCTGTTCAGATTCCCTTTCTCTAAGAGACTGCATTTTAGCTTCAAAATCTTTTGACACAACTGATTCAGCTTCTCTCAGCCTGATAACTTCATCACTTATTTTTGATAATGATTGCTCGAGATTATCTTTAATATCCTTACTCTTTGATTTTTCCTTTTCTATTTGCGTAATTCTTGTTTCTATATCCTCGAGGTTTATACCAAATAATTCTTTGTCAAGTTTTGCTTGATTCGTATTTAATGATGACAGGCTTGCTTCAAGGTTTTCTATTTTGGTCAATGCAATAGACTGATCTTTCAATAATTCATTCTTTAAACTAATAGTTTCATTCCATTTCTCTTGACAATTACTTATAGCTATATCGGCTTCTTGCAAAGATGACTTTGATGTAGATTCTGAGTTTTTAGCTTGCTCAAAATTTAGAGTTATTTCATCCAATGAATTTTCTAGATCGGTGATTTGCTCTTTATCCAATGATATATGGTTCTCAACTTCTTTTTCATTCTCAATAGCTTGCTTTAAATCTTTCTTTTGACGTGATTCTATCTCTAAAGAATATTCGATAGATTGTTCAAGTCTGCTAATTTCTGATCCAATTTTATAGTAGTTTGCTTGGATTGAATTAAAAGTATCATTTTTTTCAGATTGCTCAACACGATAGTTCTCTATTTCTGCTTCAATCTTACGTTGATCAGCGAGTTTGGAGTCAAGTTTTAACTTTTTCTCTGAAAATATCTTTTCAATTTTTTCGGCATTCTCATTCAAATCACGAATACGTATAGCCAAAATATCGGCCGATGTTCTTCTTTCGTTTTGACGCATCTTTTTATATCTTTCAGCTGTCTTTGCCTGCCTATTAAGATGTTTTATTTGTTTTTCAACTTCTTCAATTACATCTAACAGACGGTCTAAGTTTTCTTTGGTTCTTCCGATTCTGTTAGAAGTTTCTTTTCTTCTTTCTTTGTATTTAGAGATTCCGGCAGCTTCTTCAATAAAAACTCTCATTTCTTCGGGTTTAGATTCGATCACACGTGATATCATCCCTTGCTCAATTATTGAGTAACTTCTTGGTCCCAATCCTGTTCCTAGAAAGATACTGGTAATATCTTTACGCCTACATCGAACTCCATTCAAGTAATAATTGGAAATACCATCTCTAGACACCACTCTTCTAATGGAAATCTCATTGTATTTTGAATATTCGCCTTTAATCGTAGAAGCGGAATTATCGAAAAGCAGTTCAACAGAAGCTGCGCCAATTGGTTTTCTGGAGCTTGAACCTTTAAATATTACATCAGTAATTGAATCCCCTCGTAAACGACTCGCTGAGCTTTCGCCCATAACCCATCTGACGGCATCAATTACATTTGATTTGCCGCAACCATTTGGACCAACAACACCAACAAGATTGGATGGGAATGTTATAATAGTTGGATCTACGAAAGACTTGAAACCAGAGAGTTTGACCTTACTTAATCTCATTTATATTGCTAAAATCCGTGGCTTTTTGACGATGATTAATTGTAATGTATTTAGGTGAATAAAACGAATATTCATTTAAATTCTATACTTAAAAATACAGCATAATATCAATGAAAATCATAATTAAGAATTTATAGAAAAACTTTTATGCTTCCATGTGTGAAATAGATAAGTATAATGCTCTGGTTTTCAAAAAATATTAAGTAACAAGACGAAACACTAAGAGATAAAAATGGCCAAAAAAAAAGTAATTAAGAAATCTAAGAAGAAAGTAATTAAGAAATCTAAAAAGAGAGATCTACTTTCAAGCCCAGTAAATGAAATTGGACTATACAAGGCAAAAAGAGGTGAAACTTATATGTGTGAACCTCAGCTAAATTATTTTAAGTCACTACTTACCCAATGGAAAAATGATTTGATAGATGAAGTTGACAGAACAGTCATCCATATGAAAGATGAAGCTTCAAATTTTCCAGACCCTAATGATCGTGCAACACAAGAATCCGAATTCGGTCTTGAATTAAGAACCCGTGATAGAGAAAGAAAACTACTAAAGAAAATTAACTCAGCACTAATCCGAATTGATGAAGGGGATTACGGTTATTGTGATGAAACCGGTGAGGAGATTGGTTTAAAACGATTACAGGCCAGACCTGTTGCCACGTTAACCCTTGAAGCCCAAGAAAGACGTGAAAAAGCCGAACGACAATTCAGGGATAGTGATGATCGTTATCGGTAAACCCCAAGAAAAGTTGACGAAATAGATATCTATTCGAAAAGAAATCAGTATCGAGGTAGGTTTGCACCATCACCAACTGGACCATTGCATTTCGGCTCACTTCTTACTGCAATAGCAAGCTACATTGATGCAAAAACTAATAATGGAAAATGGTTTTTAAGGCTAGATGATGCCGATCATTACCGTGAAGCAAAAAATGCATGTTCATCGATCCTAGAAGCTTTAGAAAGCCATGGTTTTGAATGGGATGGCACTCCCTCGTATCAGTCTCAATCAAAAGAGCAGTACAATGAAATAAGAAATTATTTGTATAAAAAAAATTATACATATAACTGTAATTGTTCAAGGAAAGAGTTATCAGAAAATGAAACAGGATTTAATGGTCCAATATACAATGGTTTATGTCGTAGTAAAGCTATAAACCAAGATAACTCTTTAAGAGTTATCTTAACTGAAACTTTCATTGAATTTGTAGATAGAATACAAGGTCATCAATCTTGTGATTTAGAAAGAGATGTAGGTGATTTTATTGTATGGAGACGTGACAACATAATTTCATATCATCTTGCTACAGTAATTGATGATAATGACAAACGAATTAATAATGTTGTGAGAGGTTTCGACTTGATTCGTCCAACCTTTTGCCAATTATATTTGCAAAACTTACTTGGCTTCGAATCACCAGAATACAGTCACATTCCAATCGCAGTAAATAAATACAATAGAAAATTAAGCAAGCAATCTGGTGCAAAAGAATTAAACCTCAAGGCAAATACGGTAAATTTGTTTTTTGGTTTATGCGCTTTAAATCAACAGCCGCCAAAAAAACTAAAATATGAAACTATTCAAAATATTTGGCAATGGTCTTTTGAGAACTGGGATATTCAGAAGCTAATAGATATAGAGCGTATAAAAACAAATTATAAATAGAGTCAATTTGTCTTAATTTATTCGCTATCCACTTCTTTCATGCTAAGCCTAACCCTTCCTTGTCGATCGACTTCTAATACCTTTACTTTAACCTCATCACCCTCTGTTAGTTTATCACTAACTTTCTCTACTCTTTCATTAGAAATCTGCGAGATGTGGACTAACCCATCTTTCCCCGGAAGAATCGTTACAAATGCACCAAAATCCATTAATCGAGCTACTTTTCCATTATATATTTTTCCAACTTCAACATCGGCAGTTATCAATTCTATTCTTTCCACAGCTTCTCGCCCTGAACATCCGTCGACAGATGCTACCTTAACAGTTCCATCTTGATCAATATCAATTGATGCTCCAGTTTCTTCTGTGATCGATCTAATAACTGCACCACCTTTTCCAATCACATCTCTTATTTTTTCAGGATCAATTTTGAAAGTTCTGATTGTAGGCGCCCATTCAGACATTTCACTTCTTGGGGACTCTATAACTTTATTCATTTCATCTAGAATATGTAACCTTGCATCCTTAGCTTGATTTAAAGCAATTTCCATAATTTCTTTTGTAATTCCTTGGATTTTTATATCCATTTGTAGTGCAGTAATGCCCTCTTTTGTTCCGGCAACTTTAAAATCCATATCACCAAGATGGTCTTCATCACCAAGAATATCTGTAAGAACTTTATATTCCTCACTTTCTTTTACTAGACCCATAGCAACACCTGCAACAGGAGCTTTAATTGGCACGCCAGCATCCATTAACGACAAACTTGTACCACAAACTGATGCCATGGAACTGGATCCATTTGATTCAGTTATTTCCGAAACAACACGAATAACGTAAGGGAACTCTTCTTGAGTTGGCATTACTGCTTGAATGCCTCTTTTTGCTAGTTTTCCATGGCCTATTTCACGTCTCTTTGGTGATCCAATAAAACCTGTTTCACCGACACAATAAGGTGGAAAATTATAATGCAGCATAAATGATTCTTTGTATTCGCCTTCGACGGCATCGATTAGTTGTGCATCTCTATCGGTACCAAGTGTAGTTACAACGATTGCTTGTGTTTCACCGCGCGTAAATAAAGCTGAGCCATGAGTTCTCGGCATCAAGCCAACTCTTACATTAATTGGTCTAACTGTAACAGAATCACGCCCATCAATTCTTGGTTCACCTTGAATAACTCTATTTCTAACAATACTCTTTTCTATATTTGATAAGCTATTTTTAATTTCATCCTCTGTCCATTTATCATTATATTTTTCTACAACATTACTCAATACTTTTTCTTTGCATTGAGAGACAGAAAGCTGTCTATCCATTTTATCTTTTATCATGTACGCAGAATTGATTCCCTCACTACTTGCACTAGAAACAATTTCCTCTAGTTCGCTATCTCTTTCTTGGGCCATCCATTCCCATCTTGGATTATTAACTTCTGCGACTAATTCATTTATAGCTTGAATAGACAATTGCATTTGATCGTGACCGAACATAACTGCAGCAAGCATTACATCTTCAGACAAAATCTTTGCTTCTGACTCAACCATCAAGACGGCATCATTTGTACCGGCAACGACAAGATCTAATTCAGATTCAGTTAATTTAGATTTATCAGGATTTAGAACATACTCATTGTTAATGTAACCGACACGGGCGCCGCCAATCGGTCCAGAAAAAGGCATGCCAGATAGAGATAAAGAGGCGGAAGCACCTATTAACGATGGAATATCAGGATCAATATTCGGATCTAAAGACATGACAGTTGCAATGACTTGCACTTCATTCGTGAAACCTTTCGGAAAAAGCGGTCTTATTGGTCGATCAATCAACCTTGATACTAATGTCTCTTTTTCTGAAGGTCTGCCTTCACGTTTAAAAAAACCTCCAGGTATTTTTCCTGCTGCATATGTCTTTTCTTGATAATTAACGGTTAGTGGGAAAAAATCTCTGTTAGGGTCACTTTGTTTCTTTCCAACTGCGGTGACCAATACAGAAGTCCCTCCTATTGATACGATTACAGCACTGTCTGTTTGACGAGCAATTTCACCAGTTTCAATTGTTACTTCATGGTCGCCATACTGGAATACCTTTTTAATAGATTTCATTTGTTATATTTCACTTATTGTTTAGAAATTCTGGAATACACAATACAAGACTAACGTCGAAGTCCTAATTGCTTTATTAGCGAAGTATATCGTGCTTGATCATTTAGTTTTAAATAATCTAGCAGCTTTCTTCTTTTGTTTACCATTTTCAACAAACCTTGTCTTGAGTGATGGTCTTTTTTGTGTTGTTCAAAATGATCGGTTAACTCAACAATACGTTTAGTTAAAATGGCTACCTGAACTTCAGGCGAGCCTGTATCCGCTCCGCCTCTTGAAAATTCCTTTATAATTTTACTCTTATCTTCACTTGATAGTGACATTATCCAATGACCCCAATAATATTTTCGTTTATTATTCTTTTATCTTATTTAAGACGCGCTATTCTAACGTTTAGCCGACATAAGTAACAGCTTTTATATAATAAAGTTAATAAAAAATTTAAAAAAATACCGTTATTATTATGTCAAATGAAATATTCTTCGTGGTGCAAGTAATTTACCTTCATGAATTTCGCCAATACCAATAAATTCTTTTTCAGAATTATAGACTCTATATAATGTTCGAATAGATTCATTAACTTCCAATGACTGTCCTTTAATGAATTTTTTTACTTGATCCAAAGTTAAATTAATCTCCGGAAAATCCATTAAGACCAAATCAACTGGCAGTATATATTTCAAAAAAGACCTTCTATCAGATTGATATATGTCTTCAAGCTCATCAAAACTAATCATCCTATTTTCTTTGAGCTCCCCAATCTCTAATCTATGAAGATAAGCAGTATGGCCTTCCATGCCAGCTGCTCTAGCTATATCTTCAACCAAAACCCTTATGTATGTGCCTTTTGAACAATCAACTGTAATATCTATCGAATCTTGAGTAACTTTATTCAAGATTATCGAAAAAATCTCAATTAAGCGTCCATCACGTTCTACTACTCTACCTTCTCTTGCAAATTTATATAATCTCACGCCATTTTTTCTTAACGCTGAATACATTGGAGGTATTTGCTCTATTTTTCCTTCAAATTGTTTTAGAATTTTCCCCCATTCTTGCTTACCCAAAGAATAAGCTTCAGATGTCTTAATAATTTCTCCCTCTTTATCACCTGTTGACGTAGAGCTCCCAAATTGTGCAACAACTCGATATTTCTTTTTAGCATTCAATAGAAATTGACAGACCTTTGTTGCTTCTCCAAAACATAATGGCAACATTCCAGTTGCCAATGGGTCAAGGCTTCCCGTATGCCCTGCTTTTTTCTCGCCTATTAAATGTTTTACTTTCTGTAAAGCTTGGTTGGATGATATTCCATACGGTTTGTTGAGAAGAATAATCCCATTAATTGAATTCATAGTATGATTCTATCTGAAAAGTAAATTCAACCCGTGTAAGACTGCCTTTATTTACTTCTTCTCTTGTTATTTGCGTTATCAATCATTTGCGTAATTTCAATTGCTCTGTTGACAGAATCATCATGAAAAAATCGCAATTCTGGAACATGCCTAACTTTTATTGATGTAGCTAACTTTTTTCGCAAGAATCCATTAGCTCTATTCAATCCTTCTTGCTGAATATGGGTATCCTTATCGAATTGAATTGAACTGAAATATATCTTCGCTATACTCAAATCACGGCTCAAATCAATCGATGTTAAATTAATGCCTCTTAGTGACGGGTCATTTAGTTCAAAATGGAGCAACTCATTTAGCGTCCTTAGTATCAATGAACCCATGCGCTGACTTCTAGAAAACTCTCTTTTCATTACTTAAAGTTGTTTTTATTTGATTTGGACTTAGTCAATGGTTCTTGCTATTTCTATTCTTTCGTAACATTCAATCTGATCGCCAATTTTCACATCATTATAATTCTTTACGCCAATTCCACATTCTGTTCCTGATTGCACCTCTTTAGCATCATCCTTAAACCTCCTCAGTGACTCTAGTTCACCTTCATAGATGACAACATTATCTCGTAAGACACGAATTGGATTAGTACGTTTTACATATCCTTCTGTCACAATGCTACCAGCAATATTCCCGAGTTTCGGAGATTTAAAGACTTCTTTAACTTCAGCTAACCCAATTATATTTTCTCTTACTTCAGGTGAAAGCATACCATTGATAGCTGCTTTAACATCATCTATGGCTTCATAAATAATACTGTAATACCTAACGTCCACTTCAGAATCTTTAATCACACTCCTGGCTGTGGAATCTGCACGCACATTAAAGCCTATAATCATGGCATTTGAAGCTGCAGCTAAGACTACATCTGATTCAGTTATTCCCCCAACGCCTGAACCTATCACTTTGACGCTTACCTCATCACTCTTAAGGTTTCTGATGGCATCAGATAGTGCTTCTGAACTGCCATGTACATCAGATTTAATTAAAATGGAAATTAATTTCCTGTTTATATCTTGTATTTGTGAAAAAATATCATCTATATTAGCGTTTTGCTGGTGATCAATCTTTAACTCACGAGACTTTGTTTTCCTATTCTCGGCCAACTCTCGAGCTTGTCTCTCATTTTTGACTACATAAAAATTTTCACCTGATATTGGTATTTTAGGTAAACCTAAAGCAATCAAAGGAGTTGAGGGGCCTGCTGATGATATTTGTTGTTGCGTTTCATTTAGCATACTTCTAATTTTTCCAAATTCATTGCCAGCTAAAACAATATCTCCTTTTGATAATGTTCCTGACTGGACCAATAATGTAGCCATCACACCTCTACCTTTGTCCAAGCTTGACTCTATTACAACACCCCTAGCTGGACCTTCTTTAGTAGCTTTTAAGTCCATCACCTCAGCTTGTAACAAAATTTTCTCAAGAAGATCATTAATTCCATCACCATTTTGTGCTGAAACAGAAGCAAAAAGATGCTCTCCACCCCATTCCTCAGAAATCACTTTATGATTGGATAACTCTGTCTTAACCCTTTCAATGTCAATATCCTCTTTATCAATTTTGTTAATGGCTACAATCATAGGTACTTTTGCTGCATTCGTATGCTCTATTGCTTCAATAGTTTGCGGTTTCACGCCGTCATCTGCTGCAACAACAAGAATAACTATATCTGTCACTTGTGCGCCTCTGGCGCGCATAGCAGTAAAAGCAGCATGGCCTGGAGTATCCAGAAAAGTTATATTTCCTTTTTCGGTTTCAACATTATACGCACCTATATGCTGTGTAATTCCTCCAGCTTCACCGTCAACTACTTTTGATTTCTTAATATAATCCAGCAAGGATGTTTTGCCATGATCAACATGACCCATTATTGTAACCACAGGCGCTCGAGGGGATTTTTCACCTTTCTCGTCTTCCATTTTTAGTACATTTTCTTCTAAATTTCCTTCTTCAGCTTTAGCGATATGCCCTAATTCTTCAACCACTAAAATTGCCGTATCTTGGTCAATAACTTCATTGATCGTAACCATAGTGCCCATATTAAATAAAATCTTTACAACTTCATTTCCTTTGACAGCTATTCTTTGGGCGAGATCCGAGACCTTTATACTATCGGGAATCATAATTTCTCTTACAACAGGTGCAGTTGGTTTTTCGAATCCATGTTGGCTTTCCCCTTCTATGGAAACTGCTCGTCTTCTGGTAATAGGTTTTTTCTTTCGCCTTCCACTCTTATCACCAGCTACATGAAGTTCCGCTCTCCCATAACGAGTTTCTGATATATCTTGTTTCTTCTTTTTTCTTTCTTTCTTGCGTCGATCTTTTTCCTCATTTGGGTAAGACTTCTCTTTCTTGTTCTCTTTTTGTTCTTTGAATTTAAGCTTGCTAGTCGATTCTGTTGATGATTCTTTAGGTTTATTCTTTAATTCCTTCGCTATACGCTCTGCATCCACTTTATCTTGTTCTTGTTTTTTCTTTTCTAATAACTCAGCTTCAATTTTCTCCTGTTCTTGTTTTTTCTTTAGTTCTAAATCTTTCCTTTCTTGTTCAACCTGATCTTCCAATACATCTTTTTTAACATAAGTTCTTTTTTTTCTGACTTCGACATTAACTGTTCTGGATCTTCCTTGGGAACTCGCTAACTTTAATTCAATTTGAGATTTTCTTTTAAGGGTGATCTTTGTTGGTGTAACTCTTTCTTCACTGCCATCATTAATCCCATGACTGCGGCGTAAAAACGTTAACAGCTCTAATTTTGCATCATCACTTATAATATCGTCGCTTCCATCCACCTTAATCCCAGCTTCTTCTAGTTGAGATAAAAGCTTATCAACAGGTACTTTTAATACACTTGCAAATTGAGCAACAGTTACATTAGCCATCCATTAACCTCATTATTCATTTTTTTCTTCTTCAAACCAGTGGGCACGAGCATTCATTATTAATGAATCTGCATCCTCTTGATTCATTTTTTCAATTTCAAGCAAGTCATCTGAAGCCAGTTCAGCTAAATCCTCTCTTGTAGTAACACCTTTACTTGCTAGCTTGGATGCCAAACTTTTATTCATCCCTTTAAGATTTAATAAATCTTCAGCAGGTTCTGCATTTTCTATTTGTTCTTCAGCTACAATTGCCTGAGTTAATAGGACATCACGTGCTCTATTTCTTAATTCATCAACTATATCTGCATCAAATTCTTCAATTTGAGTTAGCTCTGAAGCAGGTACATATGCGACCTCTTCAACTGAAGCAAAACCTTCTTGAACGAGAATTAGTGCAACTTCCTCATCAACATCCAGTTGACTTGTGAATAAATCGATTAAGCCACGAGTTTCTTGCTCACTCTTCTTATCTGCATCAACTTCAGTCATTACATTCAGCTCCCACCCGGTCAATTCACTGGCTAATCTAATATTTTGACCGCCACGTCCTATGGCTTGAGATAATTTTTCTTCGTCGACAGCTACATCCATACTATGCGCATCTTCATCCACAACAATAGAAATAACTTCAGCTGGAGACATTGAATTAATAACATATTGCGCAGGATTCTCGTTCCACAAAATAATATCTACTCGCTCACCAGCTAACTCATTTGAAACCGACTGCACTCTTGAACCACGAATACCAACACATGCACCAACTGGATCAATACGCGGTTCATTGCTTTTAACGGAAATTTTTGCTCTTAAACCAGGATCTCTAGCGGCACCCAGAATTTCAATTAACCCTTGTCCAACTTCGGGTACTTCAATCTTGAAAAGCTCAATCAAGAATTTTGGTGATGTTCGGGTCATGAATAACTGCGGGCCTCGTGGCTCAGGTTTAACTTCTACAAGCAAAGCTTTAACTCGGTCATGCATTCTGACTGCTTCTCTTGGCATCATCTCATCTCTTGGAATAAATCCCTCAGCATTGCCGCCTAAATCTATATAAACACCATTTCGATCTACCCTTTTTACCAGTCCAGATAAAAGTTCTCCTTGACGTTCTTGGTACTCTTCAACAACTTGATTTCGCTCAGCTTCTCGAACTTTTTGGACAATAACTTGCTTGGCCATTTGCGCTGAGATGCGACCAAATTCTACTGAATCCATTGGTATTTCGACATATCCACCTGGCTCGGCTGTTTTGTCTATATCTACAGCATCAATCATCCTTAACTCATGATCTGGAAATTCTAATTCAGTGGATTCATCTTCAAAGACCAACCAACGTCGAAATGTCTCATGTTCACCAGTATTTCGATCTATAGAAACCCTGGCATCAATATCTTCTTCATGTTTTTTTGCGGCTGCGGTAGCTAATGCGGCTTCGATAGCCCCGAATATAATGTCTTCTTCAATACCTTTCTCGTTGGAAACCGCTTCGACAACAGCTAATATTTCTTTACTCATTTTTGCTTATCTCTCCAAAAAAAATCTTTATTTCAATCATATGGTTGGTACCAATCTGGTGTTATCAATAGTATCTGTAGCAATCCTATGCATTTGTCCGTCAACCTCTATCTCTATTTCATCTTCATCAGCGACCAACAGCTTACCTCTATAGTTTTTTCTTCCTTCAATTGATGGATGCAGTTTAATTTTAACCTCAGACCCTAAAAACCTAAGATAATGTTCGATCTTTGTTAACTTACGATTCAAGCCAGGAGATGATACTTCTAAGGTATAATCTTCAGATATAAGATCCTCAACATCTAAGATTAAGCTTATTTGCTGACTTACGGATTCACAATCATCCAAAGTAATGCCTTCCGGCTTATCTATAAATAAACGAACCAATCTATTACGCCCGTCTTGTTTAACCTCTAGATCAGACAATTCATAACCCAAATTTTTCATTACTGGTTCTACTAATTTATTTAATTCTTCATAGTACATATTAATTAATATAATTAAATCTTTGTTTTAATTAATAAAAAAAAGGGACATTAGTCCCAAATTTTCACTTCAATCCCAAGATGTAGATAATAAAAAACCCCATACCGGGGTTAAATTCATCCAATGCTAGCTAAAAAAAATCCCAAACATCTTTACTACACTGTAATTATACTTTAAATACTTAGTCAAAAACAACAGATATTAGGTTTTCGTTGATATTAAGTGATTATGTGCACCACTCACATTCAAGTGAGATTGGACCTCGGAACGCCCATCCATCAAAAACCACGTCGTTACCATTTGATAGCCTTAAGTTTTTTAACCTTGAAAAAAGCTTTGGTAGGGCGACTTCAGCTATTAAGGCACGAGATACCCATGCACCGGCACAATAATGTGGTCCCGCACCAAAAGTAACCGAAGGACTGACATCACGATCTAGATTAAAATTATCCGGGCTTTTAAATACACTTTCATCTCGATTGGCCGAACTGAACATAAAAAATATACGTTCCCCCACATCAAATGCAATGTCCTTATAATTATATTTTTGAGCTACCTCACGAGGCGTCATCCCTATCGGTGAAATCCATCTCGCAAACTCTTCAAATGCATGAAGCCATGAAATCTCAGCCTCTTGAACCTTCTTTAATTCCTCTGGATGACTTAACAGCGCCCAAATTGTGCCTGCCATCGCATCTCTTGGTTCATTTTGCCCGCCTGAAATCGCCAATTTAACATTGGCACGAATTTGTTCGTCAGATAACCCAGCAGCCAATTGAACACTCAGTAATGAAGCGTTTGGGTCTTTTTTGATAACGGGTAACATTTCATCGATGTGTTTATCAATTGATCTCGTGCAATCATGACAATTATCTTCAATCGCTTGATCACCGACATAATTAGCGCATCCATCAATCATGCCCTGACTCACACGATCCATCTCCTTGGCATTCATGTTAGTTAAGCCTGTAATCAATTTAAGCGCTTCACCAGACAATGGCATGGCGAATTTCTCGATAAGATCGGCATTACCTAATGGTTGCAGTTTATCCAATAAGCGATCGGCTTGTTCGTTAAAGAATTTAAGCCATACATTTTTCACTGTTTTTGGAGACACCGATTTAGAGACAACACGCCGCTCCTCTTGATGAGCTTTGCCGTCCTTTCTCATCATATTCTCGCCCATCAACTTGGTCATTAAACCGTCTGGCTGCCTTGAAGAGAAAACCTCTATATTCTTCTCATTTACAAAAATATCGTCTCTTTTGGTGAAAAGCGTCGCTCCTAATTCAGGCACAAAAGCAATAGGCGTATCATGCCGCATAGCCTTAAGATCTGGATATGGATCCTTTTTAAATGCTGCAACATCAATGTTATAAATTGGAGCTGACGACATTTAAATAGTTTATTTATGTTTACCGACAGCCCAATCAGTATTACCAAGGTATTTATTGCCAGCCTCTATAGGTAAATCTTCAAGCGCTGAACCCATAGAATCGTTCCAGCGATTCAG
>Ga0066866_10000325_pt1 | contig 18182 bp, 12 predicted proteins | sample ETN01SmetaG_3_FD_66435 | JGI IMG/M metagenome (GOLD analysis project Ga0066866, IMG submission 66435) | Marine microbial and viral communities from oxygen minimum zone, Eastern Pacific Ocean - ETNP2014F12-01SV263 | ecosystem: Environmental > Aquatic > Marine > Oceanic ...
TAGGTCCGCCTGACGCGGGGTGGGGCGGAACACCTCCGAACCAAAGCGGGAGATATCAAATCGCGAAGTCGCTGAGGCGATCATCTCGATTGCGCAGCAGGCCAATCCGAACGTCAGTGGCCACACCGAGTTGCCACGTGCCCAGTTGTAGAGGAAGTCCACTGATGACACGATGACCCCCGCTCGTTCGAGTTCCGCACGAGTGTTGTCGCCAATGTCAAATCCGGCGTTGGGATTTTCGGCTGTCATAAGGGGTCACTTCCAAGTCAGCACTCCCTTGAGCCACAAGTAGATCAGGCTCTCGGCGAGCAGTAGGATGAACAAACCCATCGCGAGGAATGCTCCGAACGATAAACCAGTGAACACAACAGCCCACGGGTAAATGAAAACCGCCTCGATGTCAAAAATCACAAATGCCAGCGCGTAGAGGTAATACTGAACGTTGAATTGCACCCACGGATCGCCCTTGGATTCGAGCCCGCACTCGAAAGGCTCCTCCTTGATGTCTCCCGGTTTTTTTGGTGCGAGTATGGCTGAGAGAACAAGCGGTCCGCACGCAAACCCCACCGCCAGCACCGCCATCATCGCCAGCAGCAGATAGGCAGCGTAAGGCGCATCCGCCGTGTTGGCTAGCATCGGTGTGAAATTGTAGTTTGGGAGCAACCCTAGCGTCATTCTCTTTGGGAGAGGTTACCTGCCCCCCTCTTTGGGGGCGACACATGGTTAAGGTTTACAGGGAGAAGTCAAGTTCAAGCGACGGGGTGGCTGTCTCAGGTTTCCGGTGTGGTATCCTGCCAATCTTCCGCTTGGGCAAGCGGCGGCGCGATGACGACGCAGAAACCATCCAGCACCCAACGGTAGTCCGGCTTTTGTGCCTCGGCTCGGCATGCGGAGCGCAGGATACGGCTGGAGCAGTAGAAGGCTCCACCTCGGAAGATTTTCATTTTCCCCGAGTCAGAGTAGGCTGTATCGCCCGGATATGACCTGTATGTGTCGAGACAGCACTCAAACACGTTGCCGTGAATCGCGTGTTTGACACAACGTCTTCTAGGCTTGACGCTGGAAACGATAAATATAGGCTGTGCCCACCATTTGGGTCAGGTGATCGGCAAGGTGTGTTTTCAGGTTGCACGAAGTTGCTGTGCTGACTCGCCGGTGAACTACGCTGACAGATCCGGGCCAATAGGAGGAGCATTTCACGATGTCTCCAAGAACATCCAGCGCGTCGGTTCGGTCATTTTGAAACAGTCAAAGGCAGTTGGTATTGTTCCACTATCCTGCCATTTTTATGATCATATAAATGCACATGTCGGCAACATGAAGACAACTCGACGAAGTGCTGGCTGTGCTTCAATTGATTGCAGAAATTTATGAGAAACATAGACTTGAAGAATTACATCGGAGGAGCTTGGGTCAGTTCCGATATCCAGGAGTATTGTGAGGTGCAGAATCCTGCCACTGGCCAAGCGATAACCCGGGTGCCGCTCTCTTCGTTTGAACAAACTGATCAGGCTGTCGCAGCTGCCAAGGCGGCATTTCCACAGTGGAGCGCCACACCAGTTTCACGGCGTAGCGAGTTTCTCTTCAAACTGGTTGAGCGGCTTCGTCACAACAGCAACGAACTGGCTCGTTTGATATCTGAGGAGAACGGCAAGTCCCTGCCAGATTCTCAAGCAGAGGTCAAAAGAGCATTGGAAAATGCGGAGGTGGCCTGTGGAATGCCGGTTCTTCTGCAGGGAGACAAACTAATTGCTGGTGCCGTAGGCATCGATGGCGAGGTACTGCGTCTTCCGTTGGGAGTGTTCGGAATGATCGCGCCGTTCAATTTCCCGCTTATGGTGCCTTTTTGGTTTATCCCTTACGCCCTTGCCACGGGCAATACGTATGTGGTCAAGCCTTCGGAGCAGGCGCCATGCAGCATGCAGCGTGTGGCGGAGATGATTGACGATTGCGGTTTTCCGGCTGGGGTGTTTAACCTTGTTAATGGTGATCGGGTGGCAGCGGAACGACTCTTGGAACATCCGGATGTTCAGGGGATCTCGTTTGTTGGAACATCCCAAGTTTGCCGAACAGTGGCGGTACGTTCAGCTGAGACTAATAAACGATTTCAGGCTTTGGGGAGTGCGAAGAACCACCTCGTCGTGATGCCGGACGCGAAGATGGATTCTGTCATCCAAAATATGATCTCCTCCTGCTATGGTTGCGCTGGACAGCGATGCATGGCTTCCTCGGCGATTGTTTGTGTGGGCGATGAGGTTTGCCGGGATGTGACCGGCGCTTTTTTGGAAGCCTCGCAAAAAGTGCTGGTAGCGTCTCCGCTCGACCCTGCCGTTGCGGATGAGTCGATGTTGATGGGGCCAGTAATTTCGGCCAAGGCCAAGCGGTTTATCTCCGGCATGATTCAAGCTGGTGTAGATGAAGGTGCGACCTTGGCATTGGACGGCCGTGATTTTGAGGTGAAGGGCTGCCAAGGAGGACACTTCATCGGCCCGACTGTTTTCACAGGTGTCAAGCCGGGCATGAAAATCCATCAAACAGAAATTTTCGGGCCGGTAGTGGTGATCATTCAGGTTGCAACGCTTGACGAGGCGATCCAGATTATCAACGACCACCAATACGGCAACGGAGCTTCCATCTATACCCAAAACGGTCACCATGCCCGCGAGTTCAAACTCCGGACACGGGTCGGCATGGTTGGGGTGAACGTGGGGATACCAGCACCGGTGGCTTCACTTCCGTTCGGCGGCATGAAGGCATCCATTTATGCCGACGTAAAGGCACAGGGCAAAGAGGTGGTGCATTTTTTTACTGAGGCAAGAGTTGTCACAGAACGTTATTGGCCGGAGTCGTGATCTCTTGGCTACCCGTTATTCGCTTTGGAAGCTGACAACAACCGTTACTTTCACGAGTGCGGAAAATGTATTGAGCTTATCGTATTTCCTCCAAACGTACCGGACGGTTCTCCTGACAGGAGAGGAGAGCCGCTTCCGCCATCACCACCGGTATTCTCGCCTCTGTTCCTGAAACAGGTGAGGGGCCTCCATTCATGGAGACTTCAACGAATTGTCTCATTTCCTCTAAAAAACTCTCCCTATAGCGATCTATAAAGGAGTTCAACGGTGGATCTTTGTAGATTCTGTTTTCGACTGCAATCTCCGTGGAATTGGGATGCACGTTGCTACTGGCGATCTGGCCGCCGCTTCCAAACACTTCCGCTCTTTGATCGTAGCCGTAGACAGCCTGTCGGCTGTTTGCAATAACCCCCATGGCTCCATTAGCGAACTTCAATAGAATCATGGTTGTATCCAAGTCGCCAATTTCTGAAATTGTGGGATCAATGAGGGTATTTCCGGTGGCGTAGATTTCAGTGACTTCAGCACCAATGAGAAAACGAGCTAAGTCAAAATCATGAATGGTCATATCCATGAAGATGCCGCCTGATTTCTGGAGATAGTCTCTGGGTGGTAGGGTTGGATCCCGGCTGACAATGTGAAGTTGCTGAGGCTTTCCTATTTCACCACTAGCCACTGCCTTTTGAATTCGCCGAAAGTTTGAGTCGAACCGCCGGTTGAATCCGATCTGCAAAATGATGCCAGCCTGATTTACAGCTTCCAGAGCGGTGTCGATGCGGTTAAGATTGAAATCTATAGGTTTCTCACAAAACACATGTTTCCGGGCTTTTGCCGCCTCAACGATGATAGAGGCGTGCGTATCCGTACTTGAACAAACGATTACTGCATCGATGTCGCGATTATTTAATATTTCACGGTAGTCAGCGCTGGTGTGCGGAATGCCGAATCGTTGAGCGCAGGCGATAGCGTTTGCCTCGACGATGTCCGTTACCATACAGAGGCTAGACTGTGGAATGAATCGTGATAGGTTTTGTGCATGTACCTGCCCTATCCTGCCTGCCCCGATGAGGCCAATTTGTAGAGCATCGCCTTCCATAAAAATCAAAATCCAATAGAGCGAAGATACTCCAGATTACGACGGGCATTTGCCTTGGGACTTCCCATGCCCGGCAACACGTCTTGTTCAACCAGGGCCCATCCGCTGTAATGTTGCGATTCCAGCCAATTCTTGACAGCTTTGAAATCGACACCGCCCTGTCCCAATTCACAAAACACCCCGTGTTTCACGGCTTCAAAATAATCTCTTTCTTCTTCACGGCTTGCTTGTGCAATTTTTGGATGGCAATCCTTGAAATGAATGTACCAGATGCGATCTGCAAACCGGTTCAATCCTTGGGTTATAGTCTCCTCGCCCTCATGTCCAGAGCCATAAATGTAGTGGCCCGTGTCAAAAACCAATCCCAAAACTTCAGGATCTGTCAAATCAAGCAACTGCTCGATCTCATTTGGCGTCTCAATAAATCCCGAGCAATGATGATGAAACACGGTGCGAAGCCCGGTCTGTTTTTTGACTTGCTTTGCGATTTGGCTGGCTCCATCTGAGAAACTCTTCCACTCCGCCTGACTAAGGCTGAGTTCGGGGGTGATTCGGCCGGCATTTAAAGTGCGTTTTGGATTGGCACCATTCTCATCGGAGAGCACCAGGAAAGGTGCTGTTTTACTCTCTCCTTTTTGATGTACCTCTGCCATGAGGTTCGCAGTTTTAAGGGCATTAACCAAGCCGGGTGCATGCTGCTCTGGATATCTCAATGCCACGGGTACAAATCCTCCCAAGAGCGTCAAGTTGCGATGTTTTAATTCCTGACGCAGTTCATCTGAATTCGTGGGCATGAAACCCCAGTCCCCAAGTTCGGTGCCCTGATAACCGGTCTCAGCGAGTTCATCTAGCATTTGCGAGTAACCGATGCTGCCTCCCTCCAGACCTTCAAATTCCAAACTGCCCCAAGAGCAAGGTGCATTGCCGATGCATATGTTGGTCATGATCTCTGAATCGTGCCGGCTGTTACTGCTGCACTAGAGAAAATACTTTTCCGATGGCCGTTTTTCTGCCCAGCGTGTTCGGGATGCACGTACAGATTCCATCTCACTGACTTCAGCCACTGGTACGTCCCACCAACTTTCATAACCGGGCACTCCCACGTAACGATCATTTCGAATATAAATGACCGTTGTATGATCGATGCTCTTGGAATCCTGCAACGCTTTCTGGAAATCATCCAAAGTTTCACATTCGATGACATGGGCCCCCAACGCTTTTGCGCTCATCGCCAAGTCTACGGGTAGTGCCTTCACGTCCTCGCCGTCCCCATCGCTGGGTAGTCGCTGCTCTTTGGGGAAGGCGTAACGCGTGCCAAACCCATCCTGTCCGAGTGAGCGACTCAAGCCGCCGATGCTGTTGAACCCGGAGTTATCCATCATGAGGATCGTTAATTTGAAACCTTCCTGAATTGAAGTGATGATTTCATTGCCCAGCATGAGGTAGCTGCCATCACCAACCATGACGTAAACTTCCCGCGAAGAATCCGCCATCTTAATGCCAAGGCCACCTGCAATTTCATAGCCCATGCAACTGTATCCATATTCAAGGTGGAAGTTTTTTGAGTGCCGGGTTCGCCATAGCTTGTGTAGATCCCCGGGCATGCTCCCGGCCGCATTGATCATTACACCGTTCGGATCGCTTAGTTCGTTTACTGCACCTATAAGTTCTCCTTGGCTTGGTAGAGGTTTATTTCGAATGCTATAAATACGATCGACCTCGGTCTCCCATTCGCTATGCAGTTGCGTGCACTGCTCTCGGTAATCGGAGGCCACCCGATACTCTCCAATTAGTGTGCTTAAATCCTCAAGTACCGCCCGGGCATCCCCAATTAGAGGTAACGCATAATGCTTGTAGGAGTCGAAGGAGGTTACGTTGATGTTGATAAACTTGACTCCGGGGCATTGGAACGCTGTTTTGCTGGCCGTCGTAAAGTCGCTGTAACGGGTTCCGATACCTATGACCAAATCGGCATCTCTGGCAATCCGGTTGGCTGCGAAGTTGCCAGTGACGCCGATGGCGCCAAGGTTGAGCGGTTCATCGTAAAGCAGGCTGCCTTTTCCGGCCATGGTTTCACCAACCGGAATGCCGGTTTGATTAACAAGGCGCTTGAGGGCATCGTTGGCTTCACTGTAGATCACTCCTCCACCGGCAACAATCAGTGGGCGTTTCGCTTGGCGAATCATTTCTGCGGCCCGGATAACGGCCGCATTATCCGCCCGGTTTCTGGGGATTGACCAGACACGCTTGTCAAAGAATGCTGCTGGATAATCGAACGCCTCCGTCTGTGTGTCTTCCGGTAATGCCAAAGTGACGGCTCCTGTATCCGAAGGGCTGGTTAATGTCCTCATAACTTCCGGCATGGAGGTCAGGAGTTGCTCCGGCCTGTAAAGTCGATCCCAATAACGGCTGACTGGTTTGAAACAGTCATTGACCGAAATGTCCTGTGCATGTTCAGACTCCAGTTGCTGCAAGACCGGGGCCACATTACGCCGTGCGAAGATGTCGCCTGGAAGCAGGAGTACCGGCAGACGGTTTGTCGCGGCGACCGCAGCGCCGGTGATCATATTGGTGGCTCCCGGTCCAATTGAGGAGGTGCAGACTAGTGTTTGCAGTCTGTTCTTCATTTTGGCGTAGGCGATCGCAGTATGCACCATCGCCTGTTCATTTCGTGACTGGTAGTATCGCAATGTGGGGTATTGCTGCAATGCCTGCCCTATGCCACTTATGATGCCGTGGCCAAAGACGCCAAAGCAACCGCCAAAAAAACGATGTTCTATGCCATCTCGCTCCACGTGCTGGTTGATGAGGAACTTGATTAGGGCCTGCGCCATTGTCAGGCGTTCAGTTTGAGTGCTCATTACTTTTGATTTCGAGTAGATTATTCGATGCCGCCATGGGTCTCTGTGAATTTCATAACTTCGTCATAGGTCGGCATAAAGTTGGCGCATCCGTGTTTGGTGACAACGATGGCTCCGCAGGCATTTCCAAGCCTTGCTGATCGATACCACCCCCAGTCATTTATGTGTCCATAAAGGAAACCGGCAGCGAAGGCATCTCCGGCCCCAAGAATGTTCTGGATTTCCACGGGGAACCCTGGAGCTTCGATCGATTCTATTTCTCCTGATTCTTTCCTGAGGTAAACACACACGCCACGATCACCTTGTTTTCTCAATACCGCTTTGGGGCCCATGGATAACAGCCTTCGTATGGCCTCGTCTACGTTGCCCTCCACCTTGGTGTCGGAGACAGAATCAGTAGTCTCCACTTGTGTGTGGTCCACCAGCATCGCGGCATTGAGTTCATCTTCGGTACCGATAACAATATCGACCGCCCGGAGGACGGAGCGTATTGCGATACCGAATGCTCTGGGGTCGTGCCATTGATCCGGGCGAAAGTCGATGTCTAGCACTACTTCGATACCATTCTGGTGCGCCAACTCGGCTCCGAATAGAGTGGCGCTTCGGCTCGGCTCTCTGCCTAGATTAGTTCCCGCGAACTGGAACACCTTGGCTTCTGTGATCGGCGTTGCAAGTACATCATCGATGTTCAATTCAAAGTCGGCGCATCGATCACGATAAAAGACCAGAGGAAACCGATCTGGCGGTTCGATTCCAAGAGCTACAGCGCTGGTGCGATACCCTGGTTTTCGCTTGATGAACTGTGTGACAACAGCTTCCTGTTCCAGATAATTAAGAATGAAATCACCGACGGGATCCTGACCTAAACCGGTCAGCAGCACCGAGTTCAAGCCCAGTCGTCGAGCGCCCACGCTGATATTTGTCGGCGACCCTCCTACATAGGCAGCGAAACTTTTGATATCTACAAAAGCGGCTCCGATGTTGTTACTGTAAAGATCAATGGAAGATCGGCCCATGTGAACCGTGTCGTATTTCAGTTCCGGTGTGTTCATCAAGCAGGGGGTTACGGAGTTTGGGCTAATAGAGCGGCAATCTATCGTCTGTCTTCCGGTACTTTTCTTTGACCCAACTGAATTTAGGATCATCCTGGTTGGCCAAGCTTTGGGCGCTGCCCGCCAGAACATTTAAATAGTAGGTGGTATAGCCCGGCGCGCTAACTACCGGATGGTAGCCCTCCGGAACGAGAACTGCTGAGTTATCTTCAGCACGTATCAATGCGTCTATCGGATTTCCTGCCTGATGAATGGGCGAATTGTGATCTGTGTAGATTCGCTGATAGGCATACCCTTCGGGACGATCGATTTTATAATAATAAACCTCTTCCAGGTCGGCTTCGATCAGTTTTCCGTCCTGATCCTCAATGTGTCTATCATGTTTGTGAGGAGGGTAACTGCTCCAGTTACCGCTGGGGGTATAGACTTCAACCAGGACCAATTTTTCCACGGGAGATCCTGGCGGCAGTAGATCGTTGATTTGGCGGCTTACATTGTCTCCTCCACGGATTTCACTTGTCACTTGCCCGGGTTGGATCAACCAAGGATCGTGGTCCTGCGTGGCCGGCACCCAAGCAACTGCAAATTCACCGGGTTGTTCTGCCGTAACAGTGAATTCAGTGTTACGGGGGAGATAAAGGGCGTGTGCGCCGCTTTCGAAAACAGTGTTGCGTCCTCCAATTCCCGTCCACTGGCCCCGGTTGGATTCGACTCTATAACGTCCGGTTAGGTTAACAAACGCTAGTTCGTTGTTGCCGGTCGAATACGTCCAACAACTCCCTTGGTGCAATTTTCGCACTTGAAATGAGATGAAATCCCACCCAGCCGATTCGGGAGAGATATCGAGAATTAAATCGGGATCTTCTGGGTTTTGAACGGAGCGGACTAGCAGGTTTTCACGATTATATATCATACTTCAATACAAATTGATTCTGAAAATCGATCTAAAAGCGCTTTGTTTTCTGGATTTTTTTTCTCATTGTCTGGCACAGACTTGTAATGGATAAAGAGTTGAAAGTAAATACAGTAGGCCCTCTGTTAACTCTTTTAATCTGGGGGCTAAAAACGAATCCGGAGGGGCCAGGTTGAAGAAACCTGCAACCCCTCCGGGGATAGTTCAGAGAATGTAATGTCAGATAATAGTAGAATCCCACGACAGCGCTCACATTCACACGCCGTGCGAGATGCAGACCAATCTACATTTTTTTTTCTTTCCGGCAAGAACTTTTTTTGTTGTGGCAATTTTGTAACATTGGCTCCTTTTGTGAACTGCATTAAAAGTATAAAAAGCCCATCATTTTTGGCTTATCGCGGAAGGTGTTGCCCTTGATCCACTCGACGTGGCCGTCTACAAATCCTTCGTTTGCTCCGTCAGGTTCGCTGCCTCGGTCGTTGTAGTGGTTGACGCCCCGCATCAGTGGGTTGGGATCACCTGGTCGACCCCAGGAGCCTTGATGTTTTCGGTTCAGGTCGGCCCAAATCACCTTATAGTGAGGGTTGTCTGTCGTTTTGACCGCAAAAGCCGGCGTTCGGACACTTTCCTGAAATAAAGACCGATCGTCCGAAAAGCGCTTCTCTCCAGCAAAATAAAAGTAGCCCATCACCGAGTCGCGGTTGCCCGGCCAGGTCCAAAAGTCATTACGGTTCCAACTCCGGTTGGATGGACAGTAAAACATTGAGCGTCGAATGTGGTACTTGTTGGTCATCGTGTCGCGAAACCAGACTGAGTTCCAATACGGGCTTGTGGAGCCACCGGGCGGGAAGAACTCGTCGTTGTCGCCAGCGTACATCGCCAGTGATAGAAGCCATTGGTGGCTGTTGTTTTTGCAGGTGGTGCGATGGGCTTGCTCTTTGGCCCGAGCCAAAGCCGGCAGCAGCAGGCTTGCGAGAATCGCAATGATGGCGATTACCACCAGTAACTCAATTAGCGTGAAGGCCCGGCTTTGGCCGTTCGATGTCCGGTGCAAGTCCATCGTTAGAGAGACAAAATTATCGCGGAGGCGGCTTCGGCTGGAAAGTTAAAACCACCCTCACTCCCGCAATCGCATTGGGCGGTTATCGCGCGTGTCGATGAGTTGCTGCACTTGGTTGGTCAGCCGCTGGCCGTTGGCGGCCAGCAGCACGGTAGCTGGGTTTGCCGGTGTATCTCCGGTCGGTGGTTTCCACTTGGCCAGGGCCTCCTCCCGTTTGGTCAAGCGCTTGGTTTCGGCGGCAACGAAGTCGTACTCGAAACCACTGTACCCCGGCTGGCGAGTCAAAGCCTTGTGTGCCACGTAGCGGACGGCAGAGTAGGGGTCGTTGAGCAACTCGGCAAGCAGCGGCGGCTGCCAAGCGCTGCCGCTGGCTTGGTGTGCCGGTTTCCAGCCCATGTGCCATGCGGCGAGCGCGCGTTGGCCGGCATCGCCCTTGAGCAGCCAGAGTACCGAGGCGGCGGTCGTGTGGTGTTGCGCTGGCACGTCTTGTTTGGCTTGTCCGGTGCGTTTGGCCAACTGTTCGGCAGTCCAGTCCAGCGTCTTGTCAAGGTGGCACAGGTTGCAGGCGTTTGGTCGGCCGGTCTCGAGGGTGGTGGCCACGTTGGGGGTCTCGATGGTATGACCACGAATGGCGGTGAGCAGCCCGTACGATGTGTGTGGCATGTGGCAGTTGTAACAGTTGCTACCGGGCGAGTCGCCCGCGTGGAGGGTGTGCGCGGTGAGTTCGGCAGCCATGTCGTCGTGGCACTGAAGGCAGGCTTTGTTGCCTCGCATACCATCGGCGAGTTGATCATTGGGATCGCTTTCGTGGATTGAGTGGCAACTGACACACGACATCTCCCCGCTCTGGTGGCACGGCGACTCGAGCAGTCCGTTGTACTCACGGCCGGGTACGCGGATGTGGCCGTCCGACCAGAAGAAGTCGCCGAGCAGTCTTGGGTTTTTCTCAAGTACCGGCTTGAGCCACGGCTGATTGTTGATCTCGGTGGGACGGATGATGGGAGTGGTTTGCTCGAGGTCATCGCCTGGGCGGTAGCGGAAGCCGTGCTCTGTCCATGCTTCGTTTTTGTCAAACCACTTCATCCCGTGGCACGAGGCGCAAACATGCGAGCTGCGGATGTGGTCAAGGTCAGCCGGTTGCACGATAGCCAGTGGCTCGGCGTCAAGTGCCGCTTGGCGTTCGGGCTCGGGCAGCTTGGCCAGGTGCGTTTGCCGATCGACGTGTCGCCGGCCTGGGCCGTGGCACGCTTCACAAGAGATGCCTAGGTCGGCAACGCGTGTTTCGAAGCGCTGTGCCGCCTCGTTGGGCCTCGGCTGCGGCCCGGTGACATGACAGCGGATGCAGCTCATGTTCCAGTTCTCCTTGCTGATAACTGTGTGCGGATCGCGGATGAACAGGCTGTTGCGCGGTGCCCAGCGTTGGTCCTCGATGAGCCACGAGAAGGGAAATCCGATCTGCAGGTTGCCCATCATGCCGGGTAGCCAAAAAACCTGCATGTGGTGTGAACCGGTCACCATGCCCATGCGCAAGTGCAGTGCTCCCGGGTCGAGGCCGTCCGATGCAGCGCCGACGCTTTCGATGGTGACCCAGTATTCTTCGGCACGTCGGTGCATGGTAAAGCGTTCGCCTTGAAACTCGTACGGGCGGCCGTCGAACGCCGCTTGGACAGTCTCGGGGGACATGAGTTGCGTCATGCGGCTGTGGTGCGAGGCGTGCCAGCTTTGGTGTTCCTCTGCGTGGCATTCGCGGCATGAGGCCGAGCCGGTGTACTCGGCGTCTTTACTGCGTTGCGGCAGGGTGGCGGCGAATGGCGGGCGCGTCTGACCAAGCGCTTGGTCGGTCGGTTCGGGGGTGTCGGCGAGGTTGATGATCAGGAGGACAGCGGCGATGATCGACAGGATTACGATCCATAGGAACGTGGATGGATGTCGGTTGGCGTTGTCTCTGCACATGTTGTCATGCGCAGTTTCCGGTTTCGGGCGTCAGGATTGAAGCAAAAAATAAGCTCTTGCGGGGCGAAGTAACGCGAGTGCTTGGCCAAGGCGTCACATCCCCGGGGATGCTCGTGATTTCGTTCAGCGATTCGGCTTAATCGCGTTTACGAAAGAGTCTGGATCAACGAGCGCTGGTTTCTCGAACTGCTCGGACATCTGGCTGGGCAGTAAATACACATCGCCGTCCCTGTTGCAGAAATACAAATTCGATTCGGATGGTTGCCTGCAGTGGCCGTCCGCCCAAAGGGCGTAGAAATCAGGGTGGGCATTGATCGGGGCGCGTGCGTAGGTGTGATTACGTTTGCTGTGCCGGGTCAACTGCTTGCTTTTTTTCCAAGTCTCGCCATTATTATGGCTTTCCCAAAGTACCATTTCGCCGCCTGGGTTGTAAGGTTGCGGGCCAGTCTCTGTTGGGCCGATGACGTGCCAACTGTCGTTGTCGATGTAGAGCGAACCCATGTCGTAGTTGTTGTCTGAGGTGGTAATTTCTAGAAACCTCCACTTTCCAGAGTTCCAATAGGCAAGCATCCATGTACGCGGGTCATTCATGGGGCCGGATTCGAAGCCTTTGCTGGTGATGTACAGGATGATCGGTTGGCCCTGCTCGTCGAATCGGATATCCTTGAGGTAAACCTTCAACGCTTCCTTTTCGTAGTTGTGAACCAAGGCGTGATTGGTTTCTGACGTGAGCGGCATCTTCAAGGGTTGTCCGTCGACGGTTTGCCAACTTCTGCCAAGATCGTGAGTTTCTACATAATACAGGTTGGTCCGGTAGTTCAGCCCTCCTTTCTTGGGATGATAATTGAATGCGGAACCGGCTTTTTCCCCAGTGACACCGCTGACTTGGTAATGGCCGCGTGCGATGGAGGCCAGTCGTTGCCGCTCCGACCATTCCACGCCGTTTGAGCTTGTCATGAAGGCCAAGGCTCGGTCAGCGCCCCAACCGTACTTAGTGAAGAAGCAGACAAATCCTTTTTGTGAAAGATGCCAGGCTTGAAAATAGGAGAAGTTATTAATCGCGACTTGGTTGCCATCCTGCAGTCTGGTGGCAGGAACTAGTTCGAATGCGTCGATGTCGTACGGTTTCCTGCTTCGATGGATGTATGAGGGTCGGTCGGTGCCGTGAGATGTCGAAAAAATCCAGATATGCCCCTTGGCATCCACAGAGATGACCGGGTTGTCATGCGCGTCGCCGGTCTTTTTATCCAGAAGGATAGAGGGACGAGGGACGACCTTTTTTTCATGATCGTAGTAAGACACCATGTGTATCAAACTGCGATTGTTTGCCTTGGACGTGCCGCCATAGCAGAAAAAAGTCTTGTTGACGGTGTCGCAATAGACCGCAAGCGGCTTATGTTTGGCGCAATAGGTGCCCAAGCCACCGCTGTACTTGTATTTGTAAACCGACTTCAGCGGTTGGTTCATGTACCAAATGCCGCGATAGCCGTCGTTTTTCGTGTTGAGCGTGATGAGATCTTCCGCAAAAGAGGCAGAAGCAGCCAGTAGAATTCCCACCGTCAAGGTCAGGTGATCCTGCATTGTTGCTGCGCGATTTCTTCGCGTGTGTTTTGGGTTTTTAAGGAAAAACATCTCGACGGTTGGTGGTGGATGACGGATAGCTGGGCGTGAGCCGGTTGCGTAGATTTATCCAACGCGCTTGGTGTCTGCAAGCCGATTTGCACACTCTTATGATGAAGAAATTCTCCCTGGCGTTTTTACTTCTGTCCACTGCATTCGTTGTTGTTGCGCAAAACTCCGCGCCGTCGTCGCACTTTGTTTTTGACGATCGATTCGACGGGGACATTGTGATCAACAAAGTCCGCGTTCCTAAATCGGGTGAGGCGATGTACACCTACTACGAGGCGCTTGGCTGGCGCGGCCGGGCGGCCGGCTATGCGGGGATTCAGGCGCACCCGAAAGGTCACATCTACATTTTTTCCATCTGGGATCACAAGGAACACAGCGCCCCGATTCGAGCCGTACACCGGGGCGCGGGAACGTTGACGGAAAAATTCGGCGGCGAGGGAACTGGTCTTAAGTCGTGGAACTTTGAATTGGGATGGGAAACCGATACTTGGTATACGCTGTTATCCCGCGCTTGGCCAGTCGGCGAGCACACTTTTTACGGCTATTGGGTGCGCTCGGGAAAGACGAGGCAGTGGACGCATTTGGTGACGATGGAGGTCGCTGCAAAGGAGGCATTTTTCAAGGGTAGCACGGATGCGTTCATTGAGGACTGGCTCAACACAGGCAGCAAACCTCGAACGACGAACCTGCGGGGCGGGTGGAAGCGCAAGTTGGATGGCCAATGGCATGCGTTCGGCGGCGGACGCTACTCGGTGAACCACTGGGATCTTGTGCCGGGGAAGCGTTCGTTCAATTTCAAGACGAACTGGGATGGAGGCGTTGCCAGCGATGATGGCGGCTCCTTTTATTTCATGACCGCCGGAGGGAAGGACACCAGCCCAAGCGCGGACAACCCGTCGCAGCACAAGATCAAGCGAAAGGACGCCAAGCCGAAGTATGAGGCGGTCAAACTAAAGTCGACCAAGCTGCACTTGCCCAAGCGGGGCAAGCTTGTGGTCACATGGGAGACGGATCTGCAGACGCTGCCGCAGTTCGCCTACACGATCATCGGTCATGATAATCCATCGGGCGAGGGAGAGCCGTTGTTTCGGCTGGAGAAGGTTGAACCGCACGCGCGCCGCGCAGAGTTGCCCGTGAAAAAAACGCTTGACCAAGCGCAGGTTTTTATTCAGCTCCGCGTCCGGGACATCCTCGACAACGAGTCCAATATCATTTCCATAAAGCCGGCTGAGTAGCACAAAAAAGACAAATCGATGCCGCCTCCTGCGAATCCGCTAAGCAAGGAAGATCTCACTGCCAAAGTGAAAGAGTTTCCCGTGAATTACGGGGCGTCAATCGTCGGTATCACGACTTTGGAAACGTTGACTGGTGGTCCTCCTTCAACAGATCTCACCTATGTGCTTGAAGGTGCCAGATCGGCGGTGACCTTCGTTGTGCCTCTGGATGAAGATAAGACCCGCGATTATCTGGGCAAGGTCGATCGAGCAGGACATCAAAAGGATTACACAAGGACAAGCATCATCGCTGATGGCATCGCCGCTCAACTGGCGAGTTTCATGCGACAGTTTGGTCACGAAACAATTGCCGTTATGCAAAACCTGGTCTTTCGCAACGATAAGCCTGGTGATTTGAAGCAGCGGACCCCGGATATCTCCCACCGGTATCTTGCGGTTCGCGGCGGTGTTGGGTGGTTCGGGTTCTCGGGCAATGTGCTGACTCCTGACCATGGTCCCAACGTGATACTGGTATCCGTGGTGACGGCTGCCGAATTGATACCAACCGACCCGCTGCCGCCGGAGGATAATTACTGCGACGATTGCCAAGCCTGCAACTCGTCCTGCCCGTCAGGTTTCTTCCGATACGGGAAGACGGATAAAGTCACCGTCACAATGGGCGGCGTTGATTTTACCTATACCCAGCGTCGCTCCTATGACCGTTGCAGCTATGTGTGCAGTGGCCAGACGGGCCTGCATGCGTCGGGAAAATGGTCCACTTGGTCTCCCGCTCGATTTCCCATCCCGAAGAATGATGAAGACCTTGCTCCGGTCAGAAGAGAAGCGTTTGCGGCCTGGAGCGAACGTCCGGAATTGACTGGCGGAGGAATGCAAAGTCCCATCACTTACGGCAAGATACAACGTGATGTGCCCCTGACATGTGGGAATTGCATGCATGTTTGCCATCCGGATCCCGAGGAGCGCAAACGGCGAACGGAGTTGTTGCGCAACGGGGGAGTCATCGTCCAACTCGACGATGGAAGCCTGGAAGCCGTATCGCCCGAAGAAGCCAAGGGGCAGATTGCCGCGATGGAACCCGAACGTCGCACACTTTATGATACTCCGCATCCAGAAGACTTCGATCTGAAGCGGTATTTCGGCCTGAGGCATCATAGCCAATATGACAAGGAGAAGGGCGAGTCAGCCGGGCTGTAACGGACCATTCGGAAATTGGTTCGTGATTTAGTTCTGCCACGTGACGTACTGTGCACATAACGAATGGGAATCACCCGAAGTCAATGCAGCGCAAAAAATGTTGCGATGTGTTTCTGTCATTCTATGCTCGTGCTTTTATATGCGTCGATTTTTCATCAAGAGTTTTCCGGTCATCCTTCTGCTTGCTCTGAGCAGCTTGGCCTGGGCAAGTGAGGCACCGTCGGCTGATGTGCTGTTTGCGAGGAAGGTGCTGCCGCTCTTCAAGGAGAGATGCATTGCCTGTCATGGAGAGGATCCGAAGAAAAAGCTGAAGGGCGAGTTTGATATGCGTACCCGTGCCGACCTGCTTAAGGGCGGTGAAAGCGAGGAACCCTCGATTGTCGCGGGCAAACCCCAGCAAAGCCCACTCTATTTGGCGTCCACGCGCGAGCACGAGGATGACTGGGAACCGATGCCGCCCAAGGAGAATGACAAACTTAGTGCTAAAGAGATCGGGTACATCAAGGATTGGATTGCCGGCGGCGCCCCGTGGCCGGATGCAAAGCGAATCACGGCACTGCTGGGGAAGAAGGACCCGTGGGCTGCGGAGGACGGGTTAGTGGTGAAAACCAGCGGGGGGCTGAGCAGGGAATGGACTGACCGTAAGTATACCCCCAAAGACCTCTGGGCTTATCAGTCGATCAAGCGGCCCAAGTTGCCCATGAAGAGCGCCAACTCCATTGATACCTTCATTAATGTGCAATTACCCATCGGTTTGCAGCCTGCTCCGTTGGCGAATCGCTTGACGCTAATCCGCCGTGCAACTTTTGACCTCACCGGTCTCCCTCCGACCCCGGTGGAGATTGATAACTTCATCAAGGATCTGAAACCCGGAGCCTACGGACGATTGCTTGAGCGTTTGTTGGGCTCGCCTCATTACGGGGAGCAGTGGGGGCGTCATTGGCTAGACGTGGTGCGTTATGCCGATAGCGGCGGTTTTGCCAATGACTTCGAGCGGCCCAACGCCTGGCGCTACCGCGATTACGTCGTGCGCTCCTTTAACCAGGACAAGCCGTACGACCAATTCGTTCGTGAGCAGATTGCGGGCGATGAGATCGACCCGAAGAGCACGCAAAACAAAATCGCGGTGGGTTTCCTTCGCATGGGGCCCTGGGAGCAAACGGGTATGTCGGTGGCGGCGGTGACGCGGCAGCAGTTCCTGGATGATGTCACCGATTCAGTCGGGCAGGTGTTCCTAGGGCAGGTGCTGATGTGCGTGCAATGCCACGACCACAAATTCGATCCTGTGCCGATGCGCGACTATTATTCCCTGCAGGCCTCGTTTGCCAACACGCAGATTGCCGAGGTGGCCGCGCCGTTTCTGCCTGGTGAAAACACCAGCGAGTTTAATGCGCACAAGAAATACCACCAGCTTCGGGATGAGGAAAACAAGCGCATGCTGGAGGAACTGCCGAAGGAACGCGTGACCCCCAATGACTTCGGCCGCGAACGACTGGGGCGCAAGTGGGGCAAACTCTTCAGTTGGGGTTGGGATCGTTACCGGCCCATTGCCTACACGGTTTACAACGGTAATACGCGCCTGCAGAAAAACGTCGCTTCAAGGCAACATAAGCCAAAGGAAAATCCAGACGCTCAAGTGGTGCCGGAAAAGACAGCCATCCTTCCGGGCGGCAACTTGTTTTCGCCTGGGAACATCGTGCAGCCTGGCGCACTCACTGCCACTGGCCTTGGCACAAAGTTTCCCTCTACCGTCGAAGGCCGTCGAACGGCCCTTGCGGACTGGATCATCCACAAGGACAACCCTCTTACCGCCCGCGTGATGGTTAACCGTGTTTGGCAGTATCACTTTGGGCGCGGCTTGGCGGGCAACCCGAACAATTTCGGCTCCACAGGCAAGAAGCCCACTCACCCGGCACTGCTCGACTGGCTTGCGTCCGAGTTCATGGCCAAAGGTTGGTCGGTCAAGAAACTGCACCGTCTCATAATGAGCTCCGAGGCATATCGTCGCGCAAGCACGCATCCGGACGCGGAGGAGTTGGCCAAGCGGGATCCTGATCGCACAAGTTATGCTGTCTTTAGGCCTCGCCGGCTTTCAGCCGAGGAGTTGCGTGACTCCATGCTCGCGGTCACCGGCGAACTCAATCGTCAGCCTGGCGGCATTCCCGCTCGTCCGGACATCAACTTGGAGGCAGCCCTGCAGCCGCGCATGATCATGGGTACCTTTGCCCCGAGCTACCTGCCCGATCCCAAGCCCGCCCAGCGCAATCGCCGCTCCATCTACGCGTTGAAACTGCGCGGTCACCGTGACCCCTTCATGACCACCTTCAACCAGCCCGC
>Ga0066866_10000326_pt1 | contig 18172 bp, 12 predicted proteins | sample ETN01SmetaG_3_FD_66435 | JGI IMG/M metagenome (GOLD analysis project Ga0066866, IMG submission 66435) | Marine microbial and viral communities from oxygen minimum zone, Eastern Pacific Ocean - ETNP2014F12-01SV263 | ecosystem: Environmental > Aquatic > Marine > Oceanic ...
CAAGGATGGTCTGTTGAGTACCAGTGCATCGTTCAGTACCACCGATCTTTCTACAGGTTTCCACAGGATCACTTTCAAGGTCAAGGATAATGATACTTTATGGTCGGTAGCAAAGATATCCAGTGTATTCATCAATGATATATCGGTCGCATCTATTGATTCAATATCTCCACAGGTTGCCTATAGGAATAATGCAACTTATTACACAGTGTTATTCTATGGTAATGTAAGTGATAATGATGGCCAAATAACTCATTATTATTGGAATTCAAGTAAAGAAGATGATGAGTTGAGTACATCAGGTAATTTCTCTGTTAATGTCAATACTTTGAGTCATGGAAACCATACGATCTCATTCCAAGGCCGAGATAATTACACGACTTGGTCTCCGGAGGTATCTTCTTGGTTGATTGTTAAGGAATATCCAAACGCATCAATAGATAGCCAATCAGCTTATTCAATTGATTTTAGTGACTTAATCACACTAAGTGGTAGTGGATCTGATGGAGATGGTAGTATCACAGACTATGAGTGGAGATCTAGTCGAGATGGATTACTTAGTCGCAGTTCTTCGTTTAGTACAACTGAGCTTTCGGTTGGTTTCCATAGTGTTACACTAAAAGTGAAGGATGACGATGGACTATGGTCTATTCCAGTTACCACTCAAATTTCTGTGAATGACATACCTGTTTCTATAATAGATGGAATAACACCACAAGTTGCGTACCAGAATAATTTAACTAATTATATAATAATTTTTAATGGTAGCACATATGACAAAGATGGTAAGATAACCAATTATTTCTGGAATTCAAGCAAAGAGTCCGAATCATTAAGCGATTTTGGTAATTTCACCTTGAATGTCAATAATTTGACTTTAGGCTATCACAATATTTCATTTCAGGGAGCAGACAATGGAACGGCTTGGTCACCTGAGGTTTATTCTTGGTTGATTGTAAAGTCATACCCTAATGCTTCCATAGATTTAGTATCACATCCATTTGTCAATGAGACCAAGAATGTTGAATTTATGGGCTCTGGTAATGATGATGATGGAAATATTACAAAATTCATTTGGTATTCTTCAATTGATGGTCTGATTAGTAATTTACCGAATTTCAATATTACTACGCTAAGTCCGGGTGAGCACTACATTTCTCTTAAGGTAAAAGATGATGATGGTCTCTGGTCTCGTGAAGTGGGCACCAATCTCACGGTTAATGGCAAACCAGTTGGTAAGATAGTAGGTTCTGTTCCGAATACCATTTTTGAGTTTAGTGATAATAATACTTTGAAGGGACCTGATGAAAATACTTTAGCTTTCTGGCATTTTGATGAAGAAGGGGGCAATAAAGCCTACGATTCATCAGTAAATGAGAATGATGCCCAATTATTTGGTCCTGAGTTTGCGGATAATGGATTGTTTGGTAATTCAGTTGAACTTGATGGAATTGATGATTATCTTTCAGTCCCAGAAATGAAATCTGGAGCGTATAGTGAATTCACTTTTGAGGCATGGTTCTGGCTCGATAGTGAAGTTTCACTAGGTGAGAAATCTGTTATCTATTCCGGTGGAAAAGATGGAACTATAGAATTAGGTATAGACGATAATCAGCAGGTGTTTATGCGTATCCAATCTACAACTTTTGGTTGGTCACACTTTAATGCAGATAATACAATTAATCCGGAAAAATGGTATCACGTGGCTTTTGTTTATTCTGATCAATCTGACTTTGTTAAGATTTATGTCAATCATAGGTTGGTTGTGAGTCAGTCTATCAATTCCAATTATGAGTTAAAAATGAATATAGGTAACTCTAATCGAATTGGTACTGGTTTAGGCAATAGCGGCAATAACTTTGGAGGCCTAATTGATGAATTCAAGATTAGTGATAAGGCATTGGATGAATTTATTCATGGGCACGATATAGCCTACTTTTCAGCTGATGCTTACGACTTTGAAGATTCATTGAGCTCAGTATATTGGACTTCATCAATAGATGGTAATTTCTCTTTTGATTTCTGGTGGCAATTTAATTCGAATACTTTATCCTTTGGGAATCATACTATTGATTTTTACGTAGTGGATGAATATGGGGTAACATCAGATGCAGTCACTTCTTATCTTAATATTCTAGCGCATCCAGACTCAACGATATTGTCGGTCAGTTCCCAAGCTTTAGATTATGGTGTTCCACTATCTTTTAGTGGTAAGGCAGAAGATGAGGATGGTAATATTTCAAGTTCATTTGTTCATGAATGGAAATCAGATATAGATGGTGTGTTTAGTACTGAATTATCTCCTAATTCAGTTATTCTAAGCCCAGGTTATCATACAATAACTTTCAAGATTAAAGATGAAGATGGTTTATGGTCGGTAACAGATGATATTTTTGTCTTAGTAAATGATTTGCCTTTATCAATAATTGAATCAGTAGGTCCAAATCCAGCATACAAATATAATGAAACTGAGCAAATGATTGCATTGATTGGTTTAGCTATCGATAATGATGGTATTATTACAGATCATTATTGGAATTCTTCAATTGATGGAATTATTGGATATGACAACCTATCTTTTATTTCAGCTAATAGCTTGACTGTTGGTAATCACACAATTACTTATCAATGTAGAGATGATTTTGGAACTTGGTCTGATGTTGTAACCACACATATATTAATTCAGTCACACCCTATATCATACATTCAGAATGTTACTCCTGCATTCCAGGCAGAGTATGAACCAGTTCAATTCATAGGAGGTGGAACAGATGAAGATGGTAATACTGAGTTTTACAGGTGGTATTCATCAATCGATGGTCTGATAGGAGTTTTACCTAACTTCAATACAACAGAATTGTCTCCAGGGAATCACACGATTTCATTCAAAGTTAAAGATAATAATGGTTTGTGGTCTGATTATGATATGGCCTATGTTTTAATTAATTCTAGACCTACTGTAGAATTGATTAATTCAATTCCTGAATTAATTTATGCATATGGCTCAGATAATGATTTACAAGTAGCAGATATCTATACGCTGGGTTACTGGCATTTCGATGAAGTTTATGAAAATAAAGCTAATGATTCAAGTTTCAATAATAATGATATTTCAGTTCAAGGAAATCCAACTGTTTCTTCTGGCTTATTTGGTTCTTCATTAGATTTAGATGGCAGTCTTGACTCATTTTCAATTCCACAAATGGTACCAAGTGCTGCATTTGATGAAGTTACAATAGAATCTTGGATATACCTTGATTCAGATTATAATTTTGATAGAAATAGAGTAATTTTTGCAGGTGGTTGGGATGGACATCTAGAAGTTGGAATTAGTGTAAATCATGAGGCATATGTTTCAGTTTCTTCCGATAATTTTGGAACTATACAACTTTTCAGTGAGAATGAAATAAATAAATTACAGTGGTATCATATTGCAGTAGTTTATTCAGAGCAGAATGATGAGGTTAGATTGTACATTAATGGTGTGTATGATAATTCAATTGTTCTTGCAAGCCAATTCGAATTGAGTCGTTCAGCCTTAATAGAGAATTGTATTGGAGCTTCATCAGGTTGTAGTGGCCGGAATTTCATAGGCCTAATTGATGAAGTTAGAATAACTAGAACGTTGCTCTATCCTGAACAATTCTTGTATAGAAAAGATAGTGCCTATGTATCTGCGATTGCAGTTGATTATGATAGTACAATTACTGGAGGAGTATGGGAGTCTGATATTGACGGAGTTTTGGGAACTGATTTATGGCTTTCAAAAGATGCTGTAGATTGGAGTCCAGGTCTGCATAATCTGACATTTAGAGCTGTGGATGAGTACAATGTTTGGTCTATTAATTATACAACACAAATTTATGTTTCTACCTATCCCGTTGTTTCTAATTTATCATTGGAATCTGTATATGCTAATCCTGTAAATCAGGAGATGGTTTGGTTTAATGGATCAGTTAGTGATTATGATGGAGGGTCTTTAGTCAATTTCCAATGGTTCTCATCGATAGATGGTAATCTTGGTGAGGATCTCAATATTAGTAAAAGGTTGTCAAACGGGTCTCATGAAATAAGATTCCGCGCCAAAGATAATGAGGGACATTGGTCGGCTTGGGAATACAGAAATTATTTTGTTGATGTTCATCCTATTTATGATATTCAGATAGACTCCGAAGAAGCATACAGAGGATACATAATGCCAATTTACATTAAAATTGGAGATAATATTACACTTCAATCCCAATTCACGGTTGAAATTGAAATAAATGGTACAGATTTAGATTGGAGCAAGCAATACATGGTTCAACCTGAATATAATGGAGAACTTTGGGAGGGTTATTTCTCACCTAGTTTGGATATGCAACCAGGTAATTACCAGATTAGAGGAAGAACTACACAGGATCAAGGTCGAAGTACAGAAAATGATACTAGGACAACTCCTTGGATTCATCTTCTTGATGTTCAAGTAATTAATAATGCGCCAGTAATTAAGGAAGTAATATTCTCTAATACTACATTAGAACGTAATCAAGAAACTAGTATTAAATTGAATATAACCGATTTGGAATCTAGTTCAAATCTTTCAGCATTAGATATTAATGTATTTTATTTTGATAAGCTTGAAGAAGAATGGTTATCAGATTTATTCTCAGAGGTATATTATAATGAATCATCAGGTTTATTTGAAGTAATTGCCTTACCACCATCTGATTTGAAAGTAGGTAAATATGATTTCAAGCTTCAAGTTACAGATTTAAATGGGGAATTAGTTGATTTAACTCAGGACAAATATTTCACAGTAGTTAACAGTCAGCCTATAGTTTCTGATATTGAAGAAGAGCTTTTAGAAAATTATGTGCAAGGTAATTCGACATTCTGGGTTAATGTTACTTCGAATGATTTTGATGGAGATATATATAGATATGAATGGAGATCTAATAGACAAGGGGCTCTACCTTGTGTTTCTGATGAATGTGAGTTAGATCCAAGTAATTTGTTACCAGGAGTACATGAGATAAGAGTGTATGCTGTTGATGAAGATGAGGAATTATCTGAACCTTTGATATTTGAGATTGTTATTTTAGAGCCAGTTTATGAGGGTGGTGATGCTTCCATTCTTGCTGAAATTTATGATATCTTTGATGGTAATCCTCTATTTTTGAGTGGAGCTCTAGCATTTGGAATATTATCAGTTCTTGGTACTCTAAGATTGAGAAAGAGTGATGAGATTTTTGTTGAAGAAGAATTCGAGGATGTTCTTCCACGTGATCCAGTTGCGGCCTGGTTGCCTCCTCTGGAGCTGAATGATCACGAAACCATCCTAGCTGAGTTCTTTGTTAAGAGGCGTGAATCTTATCTAGCATATCCAAAGAACGAAGAGATCCTAGATTTCTTGCACAATAATAGAGAAAGATATGCGATTTCATCTTATTTCGAAGTTCCTACCTCACCAACGGAATTATTACAAGAATGGGCGTTGCCAGAGAATTTACGTTTCAATGTCCACCTAGATGATGTTCGTAAGTCTATTGTTAATACTATATTAGATGATACCACGGGTAAGAATTTCGTAATTATCGGTGAACCTGGAGTCGGTAAGAGTGTCATTGGGTTTGATGTTTTTGACAGGTTGATGGATCGAATGCCAGTAGGTCGAATAACTACTTACAGTGTTGGTAATGTTCACGAGAAATTCGGTGTCCGTCTATTTTATGACGATCTTCCTGAGAATCCAGAACTTATTCAGATTCTTCAGGAACGCAAGCTCAGGGGTCTGGTTGTAACAGCTCGTGAGGCTGACTGGAGATCATTACCTAGGGACTTCCAGGACATGTTTGAGAGATTGACGGTTCCGCTATTCCCAGAGAATGAAATGCTTGATTTGGCTTCAAGAATGTTGGCCTTCTCTGGATTAATGTATGAACCTCAGGCACTTGATAAATTAGCAGTCTTTTCTGAGGGTAGTCCAATCTATGTCTGGTCTTTGATTAGGGAATTACTAAGTAAAGATATCAAGAAATTGACTTTGACCTATCTAGACGAGAATTCGATGAAAGGTATGACCAACTATGTGTCAATGTTGCTTCAGCAACTCTTGAAAGATTCTGGAAAATACAAAAAAGGAGGTTATCATACCCTTTCAGCAGTTAATTTCTTGTCAACACACATGGTCGAGAAAAACAGTCATGAACTTTTCTTCAGGGCATTCTCAGAGCAACTTTCTACATACACTAAGGAGACCTTTAATGACGAGATGAATACAATGACTTTTAATCACGCGATGGGCTACCTTTCTGGAGCGGGTAGCCAGGTTCGCTTCCCTCATGATACCTGGGCTGATGTTTTGGAAGGTGAAGGTGCAAATAATCCATTCACAGCAGAAATACAAACCATTGTTCAGGAGTTTTCAGATACGGGGGTTTTCGAGGATGTAAAGAGGAAAGCAGTACCAAAAGCTTGGGAAACTGCAATCAGTAGATATAAGAAGAGTCCATCTAGACAACACGAAGCCTTGCTATCATTGGCTGACACTTTATTCAGAAACTTTGGTGTTAAGGATCTGAAGAAACTTGGTGTGGACTCAGAGCTTGTTCTTGAAATTGCGACGACTTATTCTCATCTTCCTTTGGCAGCTACACTGGTGTCCAAGATTCAAGCTGCTACACCCCAGCAAGTTACTAAGATTATCAATATTCAGGACACAGTTTCTGAGCAGAAAGGTTTCGGAGACGAATCAAGTCATCCACCATATACTATGGAAGAGCTGTATCTGGTCTATGATGATGGTCGTTTGATTGCCAGTAAACATTCAAGAGAGGCAAAAGTCGATTCAGACATAATGAGTAGTATGTTGACTGCAATCAATGATTTTGTCAAAGACTCATTTCAGACTGAAGGAAATCTTGGTGCAATAGATTATGGTGAGAACAAGATAATTCTAGAAAGAGGAGATCATACGGTTCTAGCTGCAGTAGTGTATGGCGAAGCAACTCGGGATCTTCGCTCCAAAATGGGAGGAGCTGTAAGAGAAATCGAAGATAATTTTGCAGAAGATCTAGCATCATGGGATGGAGATATAGAGAAGTTATCTGGAACGCAAGATATCTTGGATCCAATAATTGGCATGACCGATGGGGTGACCAGAGATGTGATAGAGGATTATCTCTCAATGCAGGAAGTTAGGATGCGCTCCTCTTCTGAAGAATTCAAAGGTTTCCTTGAGGCTAAGACAAATATCAATAATTATGCTTCAAAGAGTATAACTGATGTTATTATGGGGCTGGATTACAATAAATCCAAATTGAAATTGGTCAAGGTCTTCCCTAGTCATAAACATGACAATTTCAAAATCAATTTAGACGAGATAAGGGGTTACAGTGACGTAGAGGTAAAATTGTACTTTGAGGTTCTCGAGAAACAGAATATTGGCTTGAATCTGAGGTTGGACTATACTAATCCAAGAGGTGAAGGTTCACAGGTATCGTCGACACCGTGTGACAGTATCAATTTCAAGACTTCTGTGAAGAAGCCTAAACTTGAGGATCTTGAATTCGAAGAAGAAGAAGACGTCCCCGTCAGTCCAGTCAAGAAAGCCGAAACGATAGAGACCGACTTTGGAGAGGTTGAGGTTCTAGAGTCTGTGGTTGAGGATATTGATGCAGATATTGAAGAGGCTCCTCCTTTCGAGACGGTTGAGGAAGTGCCACAGGTCGAAGAGAAAAAGGAAGAGAAAAAGGAAGAGAAAAAGGAAGAGCCAGTAGATCTTGGAGAATCTGGTATGGATGATTTACTTGGAAAACTAGATGAGTTGAACCCTGAATCTAATTCTAAAGATAAAAGTTCTAAGAAATCGGAAAAGAAGGATTCAGAGGATGGTATGGATGATTTACTTGGAAAACTAGATGAGTTGAACTCCGAATCTACTTCTAAAGATAAAAATTCTAAGAAATCGGAAAAGAAAAATTCAGAGGATGGGATGGACGATTTGATGGGAAAGCTTGATGAGCTCTAATTTAGGAATGTCCTTATCACCCCCTTTCTCTGATTCCTATTTATCGGGCCCGTAGATCAGCCTGGAAGATCGCCTGCTTTGCAAGCAGGAGGCCTCGGGTTCAAATCCCGACGGGTCCACCATTTTTTTGTAGATATTTTTTTAATGCATAGTTAATAGCATAATATGCGTATATTCATTGCAATGATGGTTGCCATCATGCTTTGCCTTCAGCCGATGTTATCTTTGAATGATGATTCAGGTAATTACACAATTGTTTCATTTTCATCATTACAAGAGTCAAAAGTTGATGAAACTTGGTGGGATAATACACGTATGGATAAGGACAAGAATCACATACATGATATTCTTGATATGGCATTAGAACAAGGTAAATTTATAGAGAATGGAAAAATATCTGTTTTAGTTGATTTTGACCATATGCCTACTGAATTAGATGAAGAATTATTGATTCAAGAAGTTGGCTTTAATCCAAATTGGCGTTTCCACCATATTCCTATCATTTCAGGATTAATTGATGTTGATAGAATAGATGATTTATTGAATATAGAAGGAGTAGTATTTTTGACACTTAATGGTGAATTACACATACTTCTGGATAATGCAATTGGAATCCATCATGTTGATACAGTTTGGGATTTCGGTTACACAGGTGAAGGTGTGAGCGTTGCAATAATTGATACAGGTATAGATCCGAATCATGTAGGTATTAATGATTTTGACGATGATCCTACAACAGATGATCCGAAGGTCGTAGCATTTTACGATGCTCTTGATGGTAGTGGAGATGATGGAAGTGGGACAACACAAGCCTATGATGATCATGGGCACGGTTCTCATTGTGCAGGTATAACTGCTGGTACTGGTTCAATTGATGATGGACCTATGAGTACCGGTGAAACTCCATACCGTGGTGTTGCACCAGGAGCTACATTAGTTGGTGTTAAGGTATTAGATGGTGGTGGAAGCGGTAGTTTTGCTGAAGTAATGAAAGGAATGGAATGGACTATTGATAACCAAATAAAATACAATATTCGTTCAGCTTCGATGTCGCTTGGTGGAGCTTGGGTTTCTGAATTAACTCAGGAACAAGAAGAGCGTGTTACTACTCTTGCTAATGAAATGGTTGCTCATGGAATAGCATTGATGATTGCAGCAGGTAATTCAGCAGCTTATGGGACTATAGGTACGCCTGGCGCAGCTAAAGATGTAATTACAGTGGGTGCAACAGAAGACAGTCGCCAATTGGCAGTTTATTCAAGTAAAGGTCCAACCCATGAAGGTCAGATAAAACCAAATGTTGCTGCAATTGGTTCTGCAGTTATGTCTGTTGAAGCTAACAGTGGCAATGCTTATGTTTCAATGTCTGGAACAAGTATGGCAACGCCTATGGTTGCAGGTATGGCAGTTCTATTGCATCAGGCTAATCCCGATTTACAACCCTTAATGATCCGTAGTATTCTAGAATCTACTGCAGAATATAGGTGGTTAAGTCATCCAGTAAGACCTAACAATGATTATGGATGGGGTTTTGTAGAGATGGACAAGGCTTTGGAAGAGGCTATACAGTATGATGCTTCGCTTTCTATTAACATAAGTGCAGATACTTCTGTTATCTACTATGAGGGTAATGATACCGATGGTGGAAATGATACAGCTTCAAGATTTTATGTACATGAAAATGAAAAATTATTTTTTGATGTAAATGGGAATGCTTCTCACATCGAATGGAGAAATATTCTAATTGAAGATACGTGGCACACTATTGATTCACTTTCTGAAATTGATATGATGGAAACTCAGTTAGGTACTGGAAATCATACAATATGGGTTCGAGCAGTAAGTTCAGAAGGTATAAGTGCTCCAGTTACCGTTCCTCTTGATATAGGAAATGCTACTTCATCTAAAAGTGGAATAGATTCACCTTCTTTACCATTTACTTTTGTTATATTTACATCTATGTTAGTCGCTTTATTCAAGACACGGAAAGAAAATAAAAATTAGGCATAATTGATATATATGACCTTGTCAAGGAATTGGTATGCAAGAATTCAATGTACCATTAACGAATAAGCCTGGTGAATTAGCTGCAGTAGCTTCAGCTGTTGGAGATCAGGGAATTAACATACTTGGTTGTGTAGGCACGGGTCGTAGAGCAGCTTCAGTAACTATGGTTACAGATGATGAGGAAGCTACAGCTAAAGTTTTACAAAGCATGGGAAGAGAGTTTGAGGTCAATGAATTAATTTTGACCACTTTACCAAATAAACCAGGTGCACTTGCAAATATGACGTCTCAATTAAGTGATGCTGGGATAAATGTAAGTTCATTTTACATAATGAAAATGGAATTGGATGTAGCTGATGTTGCCTTGACCACAGATAATCCTGAGAAAACTAAAGAAATATTAGGAATATAATTTAATGAGGGTCGATCTTCATGGTCTACCTTTATCTGAAGCTAAAATAAAGTCTCAAGTATCAGTAGCTGAGGCTTGGTCAAAATCAAATTCGTCAATAGAATTAATTCATGGATATCATTTAGGTAACGCTATCAAGGATTATGTTCAAAATAAAGATGGACTTAGAAAAGATATTGAAATTATATATCCTGAAGTTTCGGAGTTAAAACTAAGAGATAAAGGCCTTGGAGCTACAAAGATTAGTTTTAGGCGGTAAAAAGTATGGATTTTACAGCACTATTGGGCATGTCTTTTGTTTGTGCATTAGGGGCAATGTCACCAGGCCCAAGTTTAGCAGTAGTTCTTAGAAATACTATTTCAGGAGGTCGCACACAAGGAGTTCTTACAGGAATTGGTCACGGTATTGGTTTTACAATATATGCATTTCTTGCAGTTACTGGTCTTTCTGCAATTTTAATTGCTAATGAATCTGCATTTACTCTTCTGCAGTGGTCTGGAGCTATAATTCTACTATGGTTATCCTACAATATGTTAACATATCAATCAACAGGTGAACTTGAAGAACATCAAAGTAGTGGGCGCCAAGGATTTATTGAAGGATTTATGATATCGTTTCTTAATCCTAAGATATTAGTTTTTCTTGTAGCTGTTTTTAGTCAATTTATTGATCCAAATATGACTTTTTCTGACCGTATTATTATGGCTACAATGGCAGGCTTAATAGATACAATTTGGTATGTTCTAGTTGCTACATTCTTAGCCGGAACTTCAATAATAGATAAATTGAGGGCGAATTCTACATTAGTTGATAGAATAATCGGCTCAGTTTTATTGCTTCTAGCTCTTATTATAATTGGTAAATCATTATTCTAATTGCGATATGTGGCACATGATTTTGGTGTTTCCCAGACATGCATAGCAGCTAATTTCATAGAATTACCATATGCAGATTTGATGTGAGGTGCAACTTGTTCAAAAGCCCAACGTGCTAGATTTTCAGCTGTTGGAATGAAAGGTACAACTACTGTATGATGGTCTGGCCCCATCTCTTTCAAAGCTCTCAAAGATTTTTTGTCATTTTCCCAAACTACGAAAGCGTGATCGATTACATCATGTACATATTTGGTCAAAATGTGGTTAATATCTGCAAAATCAATTACCATTCCTTCCTCAGAAACACCAGATTCCGTAACGGTTTCACCTTCAACTTCTGCTTCCCAGCGATATCTGTGTCCATGCAAATTGCAACATTTTACCTTGTGATTTGGTATTCTGTGACCTGTATCGGTTTCGACCCAACGTCGTATTGTCGTTTTCATTTTCTCTTCTCCTCTGTTTTGATAGCATATTCTAAGACTTGAGGCCACGGTTTGACGTAAGTTACTGGATCAACTTTTCCGACTGCATGAAATGCGAGGATTCGTTCGACGTCAGCTCCGCTGGTACCGCTACTTCTTCCCTGTTCATCTGGATTATAGCTGGTATTTGTGTTAGAAAATACGGTATCAAAATCAAGTTGTAATTTATTCAGAGATTGTTCGGCATCTCTCAATATTGTCTCTTTGTTTCCATCAATATATGGTAAATGGAATGAGATTTTATTGCTATCCCAGTTACCTATCTGGAAAGCTTTCTCTAAAGCCTCATAAAATTCAGGCCTGCAATCAGGATAAATGGTGTGATCTCCGGAATGAACTCCTAGTGCTATTTTGACTTCTTGTTCTTTTTCCAAAGCTATCGAAAGTGCAAATCCATAAAGAATTGAAGCAAAGATTGCATTGCGATTTGGTACAACAGTCTGCTTCATCTGTTCTTCTTCATAGTGCCCTTCTGGAATTTCATAATCATCTGTGGTTAAGGCTGAATAGAAAACAGACATTGCAGATTGTAAATCAACAATCTTGTGTGAAACTTGAATATTATTTTCTGACAAATATTGAATGTTAGCTTTAGCTCTTTCTAATTCTATTTTGTGTTTCTGTCCATAATCATAAGATAAGGTATGGACCTCAAAATCATCTGCTAAAAGGTTCATTAAGAGACCTGTAGAATCCATTCCACCTGAGAATGCCATAACTGCGATCTTACTCATTCTACACCCATCCATTTGTGTGTCTGTAAAGACAAATTCCAGCCTGGATTCTGCATTACTATATTGAAAGTATTGTGGAAAGTTTTGCCGTTTTCTCCAGCATCTTTTGATTCATCATAGCAAGGTTGAAGAAATAAATTCTCAAAACCTTTCTTTAAATTGTCATACAAAGACAAATCTTGGCCGGTGTAAACTACTTTGAGTTCATCACCTTTTCTTTGTTTGATACTAAATTCAGGATACAGCATATCTTTTGGACTTACACAAATCCAATCCACTAATCCTTCTTCTAATTCGATTGTTCCATTAGTTTCAATTGCAATATCATATCCTTTAGAATGTAATTCTTCTGATAATGGGCGAAGCTTTTGCATTGCTGGTTCGCCTCCTGTATAAATAATTCTTTTACTCGACCACTGATTCAAAACATCCATTATTTCTGAAATGGTCATTTTATTCCATTTACTGAAATCCGTATCACACCATTCACAACTAAGATTACATCCTCCAAAACGAATGAAAATACTTGGTTTACCTGTATGATATCCTTCACCCTGGACGGAATGAAAAATTTCTACTACAGGATAACTTTTCTCTATTACCATTTCAACTTTTTATTAAATCCATTAATTCTGATCTAGCTTCTGCTTTGTCAAAAAATACGCCACGCATAGCCGATGTAGTCATAGTAGCATTACTCTTCTTTATTCCTCGACAACCCATGCATTCGTGCTTTGCTTCGATTATTATGGCTGCACCTAAAGGTTTCAAGTATTTTTCTAAAGCATCTGCTACTTGTGTTGTAATTCTTTCTTGATTCTGTAATCTTCTAGCATATATGTCTACAATTCTTGCTAATTTTGATATACCGACTATCCTATCTGTTGGGATATAGGCCACGTGAGCTACACCTTGGAACGAGAGCATATGGTGTTCGCATGTAGAATATAAATCAATATCTTTTAAGAGAACAATTCCATCATAACCTTCACCATTGAACGTTGCATTCAATGTTTCTTTTGGATCTTGATTATATCCTGAATACAACTCTTTCCAAGATTCAACAACCCTCTTTGGTGTGTTTCTCAACCCTTCTCTTAATTCTCCATTGCTATCAACAGCACTGTCCTTCTCGATTTCTAACAAAATTTTATTTATTGTTTCTTCAATCATTTTTCTTTTATTCTTCCATGTCTTTCATCAATTGCATCTAATTGATCTAATAATCTTCGACAAGCAGTTCTAATTGCATCTGCTAAACTGACATATTTTTTATCATCGCCAACATGAAGTTTTAGGTCTTTGATTATATGCTCTGGCATGTCTAAACTAATCTTAGGCATAATTTAACCTCAGAATGTCAGTATATATTACTATGGTATTATTCAGGTATTACTTCAGTATTATTTTCCATCGAGTTAATAGTTCTCCAAACCCACAGTGGCCCAACAATTGCAGATACACCAATTGAAATGGCTATAGAATACCAAATCCATATGATATCATATCCATTGTTTGCAAAATAATATGCTAGTGGTGCTGAGATTAGTAAAACTCTTAATGCAGTAATAACTAATACTGGTAAACCCTGTCCTAATCCTTGCATTATTCGGCCACATGGCATTGCTATACCTACAAAGGGGTATGCAAAGCAAAGAGTTCTTAGTGCACCTATGCCTATTTCCTCAATAATCTGATCGTCTGTGAATAGGCCCATAATGTATGGTGCTGAGATAAAAACGAGTGATGAAGCTAAAGCTACAATGACAAATGCTCGGCTAATTCCATAAATAATAATGCTTCTAACTTTGTCCATTCGTTTTGCCCCAGTAAACATTCCAACAGTTGTTACAAGCCCGGTTGCAATACCCATAATAGGTAGAAACATTAGCATATCTAATCTACCTGAGATGGTGTAAGCTGCGACAGCATCGGGACCATATCCATCTACTAAAATATAATTGAAGACACCTTGTCCAAAAGACATTATAATCATTGAAATAGATGATGGTATCCCTACCCATAATATTTCTTTCATTAATTTAGGAGAAAAGCTAAAATTTTTCAGATCAAAACTTATGTAAGCATGATCTTTCCAAAATAACATATATACAAAAATTGAAAAGACGATAGTTTGCGATACTACGCTAGCAAGTGCAGCCCCTTCTACACCCATACCCAGTCCAAATCCGCCATATTTATCTAAGTTAAAAATGAAAATCGGATCCAATATAAGATTCAAAATAGTTCCTATAACTGCAACCATTACGGGGAATTTCATATCGCCTTCACCAGCAAGTATGGATCTAAATACAATGGCAAAAACAATGAAAGTCATACCATAGCATGTAACTCTTAGGTAGTCCCATGATTCTTCAAGCATTTCATCAGGAGCTCCTAATGTTGAGAGAACTTTCTTGCCCAATATTAATCCAAAGACTGTAAGAGATATTCCTAAAAATAAGCCAAGTAATAATCCGTGATTAGCAGCATTATCTGCCTTTTTCTTATTCTCAGCACCAATTGCTCTTGAAATTGAGGATGTTAATCCAGTACCTATGCCAAAAGTTATCCCCATAACGAAAAAATAAAGAGGCATATTGAAGGCAACAGCAGTAATTGAATCTCCACCTAATTGTCCAATGAATAGCATATCTACTATTGAATACATAGTTTGTATTGCCATTCCAGCCATAACAGGGAGTGCAATGGTCCAAAGAGATTTTTCAGGATTATCCAAAAAATCTTGGAGGCGCGACTCGTCTTTTTCTTTCACTTAATCACAGCCTAATGCTTGCTATTTCAGACTATCTAACAATAAGCTTTCAAGTTTTTTAACATTCCCTTTACATTCTTCTAGTTTTTTCTTGCTCGCTAGTAAAACATAATTGGTACTGGTTTTACCTACAATACAAGGAGTAATATTATCAGTGTATTTTTTCAAATTTGGTTCCCTTTCGTTTAAATGTACAAATTTTATAGATATTCCTAAGTTATTTTCACATTCTTTCCAGGCTTTCTTTTTCCCACTTCTACCATGTGTAATATCACATAATGCACAGTGTGACATACCGAACATTTTCCCAGAGATATATTTCAGTTCACCAAGTATGCCACCATCGGCGTGATAAACTCCAATTATTTGATTAATACCAGGCATTATCTATTTTAGAAAAATGGACTTATATAAAATTTTACTACTAATGCCTAATTTGACACTTAAAGTTATAACCCTGAGTCTCGCCTCAGATTTCAGTGAACTCTGGCGAAGATAAGGAAGAGATTAATCCTCCAACTGAATTGTATGCATATCATGCCACTAGCTCGTTTGCGCATGATACAGCTATGCCATATCTTAGTTATTTTGCGGTGAGACTAGGGGCCTCTTTCGAGCAGATTGCCTGGATGAATTCTCTGATGAATCTGCTTCCAATGTCTCTTCAGCATTTTTGGGGCTGGATTTCAGATGAAAAATCCGTAAGAGCGTATTGGATTATCGCAGGTTCGATTTTGGCATCTTTAGCGCTTTACTTTATGTCAAAAGTTCAGAATCCAAACGAAATAATATTTCTTGTGATAGCATATTCTGTTGCACACTCGATTATCATACCTACTTGGTCAGCACTTCAGGGTGATTGGATGGCTCCATCCAGGCGAGGCAGTACTCTGAGTAGATTCCATGTCATAGGTGGTCTTATGGGCCTTATTGGGTCGCTAATTGCTATTTATGTAATATCTCTTTATGATTCAGATTCATCAGATCCTTTTAGACCATTGTTTGTTTTAGCAGCATTTGCAACTTTTCTTGGAGGTCTAATTCTAATTCGAGTACCTTATCGTGACCCTAATAAAACCCCTGATTTGATTCTTACAGATGCGGTAAAAAAAGAGTATTCAGATACTTTCAAAAGTTATGTTAGAGCACAATCATTTTACACATTAAATATGTCTTTAATCTGGCCACTATTTGCAATAATACTGATAAAAGTTCTAGAGGTAGACAACATGGTTCTCGTTATTTTTAGTGTTATAGGAGCTATATCTGAAATGGCATTTCAGCCGATAATTGGCAGATTGGTTGATCGTGTTGGACCATTACCAGTCTTAATAATGAGTCGAGTCGGATTTGCGATTTTACCATTCATATATGCTTTTTTCCCCGATATTCGTGTTATGATTGCATTACAAATTGTTATTTTTGGTCCTTGTTTCAGTGCGTTCTTGATAACTTCTAATGCGATGGTTTTGGATCTTGCACCGAATAAGGAAAGAGCAGCTTACTTCAGTTATTATAACACTAGGACTGGGATAACTACTTTCTTTGGAGCATTAAGTGGAGGTTACATTGCGAGTCACATAGAAAATTTTTCAGGTTCAATTTACGTAATTGATAGATTAATGGATTTTAGTATGATTGATCATTCAGATTACACTTGGCGTGCTATTTTCATTATTTTTATAATATCTGGTATTGGAAGAAGTATTGGAACACTTCCATTTATTTGGTTAAGAATGCCAAAGAAGTATCCAGGGTCTATTCATTTCTTAGATAGATTAATGGAATTCAGGATTTTTCGTCGACGTTAATTGTAATATTTTTGTAATAAAGAATGAAAGTGATGAACTCCAATTTCTCTTTTTGTAGAATATCGACCTCTATCATAAGAATTAGATTTAACGCCTTTCTGAACAGATTCAACTATTTCTCCGTCCTCAAGTTCTACTTTATCCAAATCACCACCAGCCCCTTTCCCTATTAATTCTTCTTTCCAGACATAAGTAAAATATTCTATTTCGGTATATTCAGGCGATTTTGGTTTTACAACATTTATGGACAATCCCCAAGGATAAAAATTAAACATCATATTTGGGAACAGAAAGAAATAGTATGCAGCCACATTCTTACCGTAATCCTGATGTTTTTTTGGTAAATCAAAAGTATTCTCATCATCTTTGCCTATACCAATTTGTAAAACAGTATTGTCAATTCCCTGCGTAAAATAGTCTTCGTATTCTAATTCTTTATTCAGATCCTTATGGACAAACGGGATATGAAAACCTTCCAAGTAATTGTCACAATAAAGAGCCCAATTTGCATTCACTTTATATTTTCTAGATAGTTTAGGTTTGTACTTGAATTCATTGACTGGCAACCAATCTAATCTTTCAGTCATTGGTCCAATAAGTTCCGAAAGATCACATTTTTTGTCATTGATAATAAATATTAGATTCTTCCAAGATTCCATTTCAATTTCAGGCAAGTTATCGTCTTTACTTGGAAAATCAGTTACATCATCAAATTCCGGCATGAACTTCATTCTCCCATTGATATCAAACTGCCTACCGTGATATCCACAAACCAAGGTTTTGGTTTTGCACGAATCATTACATACAATATTTCCTCGATGGGTACAAACATTAGATAGACATCTAATGTGCTCATTATCTTTTATTAGAACATATGGTTCATTCACCATTCCCTCCAATAAAATTCCAGGATGCGCATTATTTTTTTTCAATAAGTCAGTATCGCCAATAAATTGCCAACTTCTATCGAATAATGTTTTTAGTTTTTTGTAAACCTTAGGACTATAATAAAATTTTGAAGGAATAGTCTTTGCTTTTCGAATATCTGAATCAACGTTAA
>Ga0066866_10000331_pt1 | contig 18052 bp, 15 predicted proteins | sample ETN01SmetaG_3_FD_66435 | JGI IMG/M metagenome (GOLD analysis project Ga0066866, IMG submission 66435) | Marine microbial and viral communities from oxygen minimum zone, Eastern Pacific Ocean - ETNP2014F12-01SV263 | ecosystem: Environmental > Aquatic > Marine > Oceanic ...
TCTTGTGTCATTTTTTTAAGCTCTTCGCTTTTTAAGCTTGCCATACTCTCACCTCTTCATCATACGGATCAGTTGTGTCAATTTCCTGTGGGAGAATGGATCGAATGGCAACTTCCTCTGAGGCCATAGCAATTAAATTATCACTCTCAAAAAGAACTAGCGGCTTAGCAGCCATCGTATCTTTAGCCATACCAAGTTGATTGTCAGTTGCAACCAGGTAAGTAAAAACTCCATCAATCTCAGAAATAGATCTTTTAAGGCTTTCCTCCAAAGGAACTTTGTTTGCTAAATTGTCAGCTGTGTAAACTGCTAAAAGCTCAGAATCACAGTTTGACATAAAACGGTGCCCTTTGCGCTCTAACTCTCTTCTCATAATCCAGTAATTTGTTATTTGCCCATTATGAACGACTGCGACATCATTATAAGGGAAAGCCCAATAAGGATGTGCTGAACGGATATCAACATCCGACTCAGTTGCCATTCTTGTGTGCCCTATAGCGTGCGTCCCTTTAAATTTATCTAACTTATATTGTTCAGAAACAGCACCAGCGTCCCCAAGATCCTTTATTAGCTCTAAGCCATTACCAAGAGACAAAATCTCAACCCCAGTAATCTCTTCAATATACCTTGCCATTTTTTCAGTATCGCCATCATGGCTAATAATATATCGCAGAGCATACTCAGTTACTTTTTTCTTTTCTTTAACCTTTGCCTTGTGGTCTGATAGGCGTTTTTCTAGTTCCTTAATTCTGTCATCAATCTTATCTAAAATTCCGTGACCTTTTTCAATATCTTCTTTTTCTGCTACTTTCACCCGCATAATGTATTCACCTGAAGAAGGCTCTCCATAAACTGCAAAGCCAGTTGAATCAGGTCCTCTATGCTTGAGAGCTTGAAGCATAGAGGTCATTTCAGATCCAATGTTAGATGTTTTTCCTTTATGAATTAATCCTGCTATCCCACACATCGGGAAATTCCTCCTTAAGTTATAAAATAATTAACAAAAAAATTATTTTTTTATGGTAAGCACTCCATGTAAGTTTCATTATCCCAATCTGTTACAGTCGACATAAAGCGTGCCCATTCATCGTGCTTATACTCATGAAAAAGTCTGTACATTTCTCCAGGCATTCCTCGCTGAACAACTTCGTCATTTTTTAGGGCTTCAAGAGCTTCGCCAAGAGACATTGGAAGTTTTTTAACCTGTTTACCCGCTTCCATTGCTTCGTATATATTTCTTTCTTCTGGTTCACCTGGGTCAAGTTTATTTTGAATTCCATCATCAGCTGCTGCTAGTATAGTTGAACCCATCAAGTAAGGGTTTACCATTGAGTCGACCGATCTATATTCAAATCTCCCAGGCGCGGAAACTCTTAAGCCTGTTGTCCTGTTTTGAAAACCCCAATCAGCAAACACTGGCGCCCAAAATCCAGTATCCCATAATCTCCTATAAGAATTTACAGTGGAACATCCAATAGCAGTCAAAGCTCTTAAGTGATGAACAATGCCCCCAATCGCTTCAAGACCAGCTTTTTGAGGCATTTGAACGTCATCACCATCAGGCATAAACGTATTCTCTCCGCCTCTAACATACATGTAATTTTCTTTCATGCCTGGAAGGTTTTTTGGATCATTCCCGGTTGGAGCGAAAACATCTTCTCCTCCACGCCACAAAGAAATATTATGGTGACACCCAGAAGCTGAAACACCCATAAATGGTTTTGACATAAAACAGGCAAAAATTCCAAATTCTCTGGCAACTTGAGCACATATTTGCCTGTAGGTTGTCAACCTATCCGCATTTCTTAATACGTCATCAAACATAAAATTCAGTTCAAGTTGTCCTGGTGCATCTTCATGATCTCCCTGTATCATGTCCAATCCCATCGCCCTTGAATACTCTATAACCTTCATATAAACTGGCCTTAAGCTTTCAAATTGATCTATATGATAGCAATATGGCTTTGAGTAACCATCTTTAGGTTTTCCATTTTCATCAAATTTGAGCCACATCATTTCAGGCTCAGTTCCAATTCTTAGTTTTAATCCTTTATGTTTATCTTCAAATTCTTTGTGCAATCGTCTTAAGTTACCCCTACAGTCAGCTGTAAGAAATGCACCGGCTTCTTCTCTTTCCTCTCTATTTCTAAAAAGAGTGCACCAAAATCTTGCAACCCTTTTATCCCAAGGTAGTTGCATCATGGTTTCAGGTTCGGGTATTCCAACCAACTCCGCAGCTTCTGGACCATAACCTAAATAACCTCCAGCTCTGTCAGTAAATAAATTAACAGTAGCACCATAGACTAACTGAAAGCCTTTTTTTGCTATACTTTCCCAATGATCTGCAGGAATGCCCTTACCCATGATTTTGCCGGTAACCGAAACAAATTGAAGGTAAATATACTCAACTCCAAGTTGATTGATCTTTTTTCTTACCTCCTTAACTTGAGCATCCCTTCCAGGTGCATCAACAAAACTTTCGATATCCATTTTACTCACATTTTCCTCCCTAAAAGATGATTAATATTTATTTTTTTTATTAGCTCCATGGAAATGGGCTATTTGATGTTGGATGTAAATTACCTTTCTCAAATCTTTCAAATCTAAACGGTTCCAATAAATCTTGTTTTTCTCCCATAACCTCATCAGCAATCAACCTTCCCACTCCCAGCATCTTGTAACCGTGATTACTGTCAGCAATGATTGTAGCGTTATCAAAAAAACAATCAAAGACTGGAAAACTATCAGGAGTAAAGCAACCAATACCCCCGGAAGGTTCATTATGGTATTTAGGCATCATACCTTCAAATCTTTTATGACAATGAGCTAAAGCCGAAACCCACATATGTGCAAACTCACCTCCAGAAACAAACTCAGGACTAGAAGGACCGTAAGGATCGATAGCAACCTTATCAACAGGTGTTTTAACCTTATAAGGGGAAGCTCCTCCTTGAATGCCGCCAAAATGCCAATCTGGTTTGTAATATATACCCCACATTTCTTCAGTAATAACTGAACCATCAACGTCAGAAATTAGAGGCGCATCTGTGTCCACATGAATTACAGGAGGCATTTCACCATTGTTAGTTTTAAGTAACTCTGGTTCAACCTGAAGTACGCCTTCCTCTAACTGCCAAAATCTCCACATATCAACATTATCATGAGAAGCTCCACTTAAATCTTTAACAGTTATTGACTTAGGAAGATCAAGCATATTCCAAAAGTCACGAACCCAAGGACCCGCTCCTACAATTAAATGATTACATGAAATAGTTCCTTTATTCGTTACAACTGATTTGATAGATTTGGAAGCACTTTCACTTTGAATTTCTTTAACTTCAATTCCTGATATTATTCTTACACCGAGTTGCTCAGCCTTTTTCGCAAGCCCATAAATTGATTTTGTATTATTGGCATAACCGCCCTTTTTTTCATGCAAAACACTTGTTATACCTTTTGCCTGCCAATCAGAAAAAATATTTTTCATGTATTGTTCTGATTTTGTTTCGCCCTCAATAAATACACTCTCATAACCTATAGATTGCTGTTCTGAAAAAATTTGACTAACATCCTGCCTCATAGACTCACATGATATTTGCAAATAACCGACAGGATGATAAGAGAAGGCTTGCGGGTCACTTTCCCAAACTCCAACTGAATGAGCCATTAAGTTTCTCATAGCAGGTTGAAAATAATTATTTCTAACAACACCACATGCAATTCCAGATGCTCCTGCAGCTATCCCAGACTTATCAATAACTATAACCTTGTCTTCTACTGTTTCTCCATTTGAAATGAGACGCTCAGCAATTCTCCAAGCAGTTGAAAGGCCATGAATTCCCGCCCCAACTATTAAATATTCAACTTCTTTAGGTATCATATAAAAAAATTCCTCACGAAAGATTTGTTACAACTAATATTCAATCAAATATAAACCAAAGAGCAACCAATTTTTATAAGTAACAGAGTATTTTTGATGTTTTTCTGTTAATTGGTATATATTTGGAATAATTTATTGGTTATTTTTAATTTTGTGTTAATTTAAAATTAAACTAATAAATTAAATTATTAAGAATCATCTTAGTAACTTTTCAAATTTTATTATTTAATTTTATATTAATTAGAACTATATTAGTACTAATTAATATAAAAGATTTTTGGATGCCCCATGTATGAAGATTTTGCAAACGGTTTAAACAACTCCCAAAACAGAAAACCAGGCTCAGTCGAAATAGCCAATTTAATAAGGAAAGAAATCATTTCTGGCAAACTGAGTTACCCTCAAAGATTGCCAGCTGAAAGGATCCTTGCCGAAAAATATCTTGTTGCTCGTGGCACCATAAGACAAGGATTGATGTTACTTGAAAGAGACAATCTTATAACAATAAAAGCTGGAAGTGGAGCCTACATCACCAAAATCAACAACTCATCACAAAATCAAATAATTAATAATGCCAGGCCTCTTGAATTAATTGACACCAGGTTTGCGCTGGAACCACATATTTGTCGCCTTGCTATTTTACATGCAACTCAAAATGATCTCGATACAGCTGATGAATTATTAAATAGAATGGATTACTCAACAAATAGCATAGAAGAATTTTCAATGTATGATTCCTCCTTTCATAATTTATTGGCAGAGTCCACTAACAATCCGTTGTTAATCTCGATGTTCAACCAGGTTAACTCTGTTAGGAATCAAGAAAAATGGTCTTTAATGAGAAAGTTAACTCTAAACGAAAAAGCTATTAGATTATATAATTCACAGCATAGGCTGATTTTAAACGCTATAAAATTGAGAGACCCAGACAAAGCGTCTTTTTTGATGAAAGAGCACTTGGAATCTGCTCGACTTTCCCTTACCAGAGCTGCTTCAGCTTAATGATTAAACCCTTGATGCGGTTTGCAGCCAATTAATGTAGAGCCTTTCTGCCAATTTATTGAAATTGGCCATTTCTTTTCTGCATTCCTCTTCAAGAAGTTTAGCTCCATTTTCCCCTTTTGCGATCTTTAAGGCCAATGAGTACTCATCCAAAGATAGCCAATCATTTACTGTGTTTTCTTCTACTTCAACATGAAACTGAAATGAGTGAGCCCTTAAACCCCAACTCATGGCTTGAATTTGACAAAGCTCAGAGTAAGCTAGAATTTTACATCCCTCTGGTAGTTTTTTAACTTCTGCTCCATGCCATTGAAGACATTTAAAAGTATCAGGAAAACCATCAAGAATTACTCCTCTAGCTCCTTCATCAGTCAACTGAACACCTAAAACTCCAACTTCACTTTTGTTTGATGGACCACATTTTGTTCCAAGAGCTTCCGCTAAAAGCTGGTGTCCCAAGCAAAGACCTAAGTAGGGGATGCCTAAATTCACAACTGCATTCTTAATATATTCTTTTTCTTTTACTAACCATGGATACTTATCTTCTTCCCACGTATCCATTGGACCACCCATAACCCATAATGCATCAAATTTATCAATTTCAGGTAACTTATCTCCTTGGTTTATATAAACTGGAAACCACTGGTGACCATCTTCTTCTAAAAAACTTCTAAAAATACCTGGGTGCTCTATCTCAGCATGTTGTATGACTAAAACTTTCAAACAATACCTCTCTATGAATATTATTATTTATTCATTACGATATAATGATGGTACTATACCAAATTTAGTCTTAAAACTATGAGAAAATTGTGCAGAACTTGAAAAACCCGCCGTAAAAGCAATTTCAGTAATTGAAAGCGACGACTGTTTTAAGAGCCTTTTAGATAGACTTAATCTTAAATTTTTATAAAAATCCATTGTGCTATTGTTAAGATGCACTTTAAAAAGTCTATTAAGTTGCCTTGGACTGAGCCCTACCAACTTAGAAATTTGAGGCAGGCTTAATATATCTGATAAATGATTTTCCATAAACTCAATTGCTAAAACGATGTTAAAATTATTTACCCCATATCTCTCAACTATACCTGATCTTTGAGGTCCACCTGAAGGTCTTATTTCTGTGTGCATGTACCAATCGCTAACTCTTCTTGCAAATTTTTCTCCATGATGTTCGGTAATAAGCGCATACATTAAATCTAGAGGCGCAATTCCACCTGCACATGTTATTCTATCTCTATCAATTATATATAACGATTTTTCAAGGACTATTAATGGCCACAACTCTGAAAAAGTTTCTGAATGTTCCCAATGCAAAGTCATTCTCCTGCCATTCATTAATCCAGCACTAGCTAAAATAACTGGTCCTCCAGAAACCCCGCCCAACATACAACCCTCTCTAGAGATTTTTCTTAACCAATCAAAAACCTTCTTATCATTAAAAAGAAATGGATCCCCGCCTGCAAACACCATTAAAATATCTAATGAAGATTGTAATGATTTGATTGAATTTGTTTCAATCTTTGCACCACTTGAGCTATAGGAATAGGACTTAAGTGAAGATATATTTTTTAAGTCATATAACTGTTTTTCAGATAGCAAATTTGCTGCACGCAATGGTTCGACTACCGACGAATAAGACATCAACGCAAACCCATCTATCAATAAAAAACCTATTTTAATCATAATAAATAATTATGTCTTTATTTCAATAAATTATGACTATATTTCAAACGTCAAGAAAGATAAATTGTAAAATTATATATATATTATTTATTTTTAAAAATTGAGAAAAATGAAGTACTCACTATTAAAAATTATTAAAGAAGGCATTACAGGCAATAAAAGTTGGAAACCAATTTGGAGAGACCCTGAGCCCAAAAAAAGTTATGATATAGTTATAATTGGAGGTGGAGGTCACGGACTTTCAACAGCCTACTATTTGTCAAATCTCTACGGCATCAATAATGTAGCTGTTATTGAAAAGGGTTGGATAGGTTCTGGAAATGTTGGAAGAAATACAACGATAATCAGGTCTAATTACATGCTTCCTGGCAACGAACCTTTTTATGAATTATCTATGAAATTATGGGAAGGCCTTGAACAAGACTTTAACTATAACGCAATGATTTCCCAGAGAGGCATTTTAAACTTATGCCATAGCGATGCCCAAAGAGATGGTTTTGCAAGAAGGGGCAATGCAATGAAACTCGCTGGTGCAGATGCTGAACTTCTCGATGAAGATGGGGTTAGGCAGATTTGCCCTTTCTTAGATTTTGAAAATGCACGCTTTCCAATAAAAGGAGGTCTAGCTCAAAAACGAGGTGGAACTGTTCGGCATGATGCCGTTGCATGGGGATACGCAAGAGGAGCAGATAATAAGGGTGTAGACATAATCCAGAATTGTGAAGTAACAGGGTTTAAAATTGAAAATGGTATCTGCAGGGGAGTTGAAACTTCTTTAGGCTTTATCAAAGCAAACAAAGTTGCGTCATGCGTTGCTGGTTCTTCCAGTAAAGTGATGGGTTTTGCTGGGATACGATTACCCATAGAGAGCCATGTATTGCAAGCATTTGTATCAGAAGGTCTAAAGCCTATACTCCCTGGGGTTATTACATTTGGTGCAGGACATTTCTATGTGAGCCAATCTGATAAAGGTGGATTAGTATTTGGAGGAGATATTGATGGATATAATAGCTATGCACAAAGGGGCAATTTACCAGTAGTCGAGGATGTTTGTGAAGGTGGAATGGCAATAATGCCAATGATCGGAAGGGCTAGGCTCTTAAGAATTTGGGGAGGCATAATGGACATGTCAATGGATGGTTCACCGTTTATAGACAAAACACATATTAAGGGCCTTTATTTTAATGGCGGTTGGTGCTATGGCGGATTTAAAGCAACTCCAGCAAGCGGACTATGTTACGCGCATCTTCTGGCAACAGATGAACCTCACGAAGTTGCCACCGAGTTCAAGTTAGATCGATTTATAAATGGTAATATGATAGACGAGAAAGGAGTTGGGGCTCAACCCAATTTACACTAAGCTATGATTATTAACCATCCATTATTAGGACCTAGAGATGCTAATGAATTCGTTTACCTGGGAGACGCGAACCTAATAAATCGACCGAACTGGACTGAAAAAGATGCGAATAATAAATTTTATGAGTATCTTTACTTGCGTGACAACCCTTCGGGTTATCATCATGAATTATGGTATCATGAACAAGGCGATAGATCTTGGTTAATTGTCACCAGAAACACTTCAACTCATGAAATAAAACAGGTTGAATTAGCCAAAAATCATTTTCTTGAAAAGGGCAAAAACAAATGAACGAACATGAGCCCTTAACGAGTAAAGAAAGCTTTCTCAATGGTCAAAAAAATAGACTAAAAACTGGTCAAATTATAAATAATAAAACAATATCTTTTAAATTTAATGAAACCAAACTTAAAGGTTTTGAAGGCGATACACTTGCTTCAGCATTATTAGCTAATGATAAAGTGCTTGTAGGTAGATCATTTAAATACCATAGACCCAGAGGTATATTCTCTTCAGGCACAGAAGAACCGAATGCTTTAATTAATTTAGGGTCAGGTGAATTTCAAGAACCAAATACAAAAGCTACTACAGTTAAATTATTTGACGGATTAACAGCCAAAAGTCAAAACCATAGAGGTCCTTTAGAATTTGATTTTATGGCTGCAACAGATTTTCTTCATCCTTTCTTGAGTGCTGGCTTTTACTATAAAACCTTCATGTGGCCAAAGTCTTTTTGGGAAAAATTATATGAACCAGTTATAAGATCTGCAGCAGGTCTCGGAGCTCTTTCAGGAGAACCTGATCCAAGTTCTTATGACAAGGGGTTTTTGCATTGTGATGTCTTAATAATAGGCGCGGGGCCATCTGGATTAGCGGCAGCTCTAGAAGCCGGCAGATCAAAACTAAAAGTAATTTTAGCTGATGACGATTTTCTCCTTGGCGGAAGACTTAATTCTGAAAAATTTACCATCGATGGTCGATCGAGTGATGAATGGGCAAAAAATGCTGTTGAAGAAATTATGCAAATGAGCAATGTCAGAATAATGCAAAGAACTTCAATTTATGGCTCTTTTGATCACGGCATTTTTGGTGGATTGGAAATAAAATACGATCACTTTAAACATAACAATAAAAAACCAAGACAAGTCTTATGGAAAATATATTCTCAGTATTCAATTTTATCTTCTGGAGCCACCGAAAGATCAATCGCTTTTGGCAATAATGACCGGCCAGGAATTATGTTAGCTGGCTCAATTAGAGAGTATATTAATAGATGGTCTGTGTGTCCCGGTAAAAACGTGGTTGTTTTTACAAACAATGATGATGGGTGGAGGACAGTTTCTGATTTGAAATCTAATAACATAAATGTAAGTGCCGTCATTGATGCCAGAAAAGAAACCACTTTCCATGAAAAAGAAACACCCATCTATAATGGCACAAGCATTGTTGATACATCCGGAAGATTAAGAATATCATCGGTAACTTTATCTACAGGGGAAAAAATTCCATGTGATTGCCTTGCTGTATCAGGCGGTTGGAACCCAAATGTTCACCTGACTTGCCATCAGAGAGGAAAGCCAGTATGGAATGACGCTCTGAACGCTTTTATTCCAAATAATATTCCAAAGAACATGAAAACTGCAGGTGCTTCTGAAGGATTATTGCAACTTGGGGAAGCATTAAAAAGCGGCCATCACAGGGCAAAGGAAATCACAGAGTTACTTGGAAAAACAGTTTCAAAGTCATCAGCACCTTCAGCAGATAATGAAAGTGTTAAAAATACATCTTTTTGGCATGTTTCAGAAAGTAAAAAAAGATGCTGGGTGGATCTTCAGAATGACGTGACCACTAAAGATATCAAAGTATCATTCATGGAAGGCTTTAAATCAGTAGAACACCTTAAAAGGTATAGCACTTTAGGAATGGCTACTGACCAAGGCAAAACATCTAATATTTTGGGATTAGCAATACTTGCAGAGCTATCTGGAAAAACAATTCCTGAAACTGGAACAACTATTTTCAGACCCCCATATACTCCTGTTCCAATTGGAGCGTTTGCAGGAAGATCTCGCGGAAAAGATTTTAGGCCAACTAGATTTACACCTAGCCATAAATTTGCAGAAAATCTTTCAGCAGTCTTCGTTGAAACAGGAATGTGGATGAGAGCACAATGGTACCCCAAAGAAAACGAAACTCACTGGCGTCAAAGTGTTGATCGAGAGGTTTTACAAACGCGATCTTCTGTTGGAATTTGTGATGTTACTACTTTGGGTAAAATTGACATACAGGGCGTTGATGCAGCTGAATTTTTAAATAAAGTCTATGTAAATGGTTTTGGGAAATTACCTGTTGGGAAAGTCAGATACGGTCTTATGCTTAGAGAAGACGGAATAGTAATGGACGATGGAACAACTGCAAGACTAGACTTGAACCATTTTGTAATGACAACTACTACAGCAAATGCGGTGGGTGTCTTTAGACATCTCGAGTTTTGTAGGCAATGCCTTTGGCCTGATCTTGATGTGCATTTGATATCTTCCACTGAGCAATGGGCACAATTTGCCGTTGCCGGTCCTAACAGTAGAAAGCTTTTAGAAAAGATTATTGACAAAGGTCATGACATATCAAACGAAGCATTTCCTTATATGGGGTGCAAAGCAATAACTGTTTGCAACAAGATACCCGCTCGATTATTTAGGATTTCCTTTTCAGGTGAACTTGCCTATGAAATCGCTGTTCCTACACGTTATGGAAATTCTCTCTTTGAAACGCTCATGGAAGCAGGAGAAGAGTATAATGTTACCCCTTATGGAACTGAAGCTTTAGGCGTCATGAGAGTAGAAAAAGGACACGCAGCTGGAAATGAACTTACTGGCCAAACAACAGCACAAAATCTCGGGCTAGAAAAAATGATGTCAAAACAAAAGGATTATATAGGAAATGTCCTGTCCAAAAGAGTTGAATTAAACCAAGATAATAAAATTATTTTGATGGGATTTAAACCTGTTGATAAATCCATTGAATTGCTTGCAGGTTCACATTTTATTTCAAAAGGAAAAACTGCTTGCACCGATAATGACGAAGGTTGGATGAGTTCTGTTGCTTACTCACCAATTTTAAATCACTCCATTGGATTAGGTTTTATTAAAAATGGATCAAATAGAATTGGTGAAATTGTAACTGCAGTGGATCTTTTAAGAAACAAGCAAATTGACGTAGAAATAGTTTCTCCTCATTTTGTTGATCCGGAAGGTGAAAAATTACGTGCTTAATTTTAAATTAAAATCTGAACCACCTATTGGGTTTAAAGAAAGAATATTTAATGATGTGAAGCTAACAGAAGAAACTGAGCTTTCTATAGTTTCAATGTCCGTCCCAAAAAATAATTTCAAACAATTGGAAAAAAGAATTTTTGACAATTATCAAATAACACTACCAGTAATTGGTAAATCTAAAACTGCAAAGTTAAATAACTCTAGGTTTCTTGCTCTACAACCTGAGCAATATTTTATTATTTTTGATAAAAAAACAAATTACCCAGTTGAAGAATTAAACAAATCTCTAGGCAAGGAAGGTTATTTTTCTGATCAATCTGACAGTTGGTCAATCATTAATATTTCAGGTAAAAACACTATTAATGCCTTAGAGCGTATCTGCCCCATAAACTTATCATCTGACATTTTTACTATTGGTAATGTTAATAGAACATCAATGGAACATATAGGCGTAATAATGGTTAGGATAACAATTGATCAATTTATTTTACTTTCACCAAGGTCATCATCCAATTCCTTTTATCATGCCATAATAACTTCTATTGAAAATATTTTATAATGTTAAAACCGAAAGTTTTTGTAACTAGGCGTTGGCCAAAGATTGCTGAAGAAAATTTAAAAAAAAAATTTGACGTTACCTTAAATGAGAATGACAAACCCTTAAGTAACTCTGAATTAGCAGAGGCTTTTTATCACCATGATGCTTTAGCCCCTACAGTATCTGATATAATTGATGAAACTATTATTAAAAAAGGTCGACAAGGAAAAGGGAAAATAATATCAAATTTTGGTGTTGGAATAAATCACATTGACATTCAAGCCTGCAAAAATTTTGATATTACTTTAACTAATACTCCTGATGTACTAACAGACGCAACAGCAGATTTGACTATGCTACTAATACTGATGACAAGCCGAAGAAGTCGAGAAGGTGAAAATGAAATTAGAACAGGTAATTGGACAGGCTGGAAGCCCACGCATCTCTTAGGAAATCAGTTGAAACATAAAACACTTGGAATTATTGGCATGGGAAGAATTGGGCAAGCGGTTGCAAAAAGAGCAGCAATTGCTTTTGGAATGAAAATAAAATTTTATAACAGATCTAAAATCAATAAAAATTTTAATTTCGAAGCTTCCCAAGTTCCAAATATTATGGATTTATGCAAATCTTCTGACTTTATTAGTCTCCATTGTCCAGGAGGTATTAATAACAAACATATTATTAACTATAGAGCTTTATCAGCAATGAAGAAATCTGCCTTTTTAATAAATACTGCTCGTGGTGACCTATTGGATGAAGATGCCCTATGCAAGGCATTAAATGAGAAGCTTATTGCAGGAGCAGGCCTAGATGTATTTGAGAATGAGCCAAATATTAATTTATCACTATTAAACGCTCCTAATCTAGTATTGCTTCCGCATCTTGGGTCGGCAACTATAGAAACCAGAAACGCTATGGGTAATAGGGTTTTAGATAATTTAAAACAATTTTTTGACAATGAAATACCAACAGACCAAATACAATTTTCATAAATGGCTGATGTAATTTTAAATGATCAGGAAGTAAAATCTGCCTTTTTGAAGGCAATAAGCGCTGGAAAACCAGAAAAAATCTTAACTGAAAAGATAAAAAAATTAATTCCAGAAAATAAAATTTTAAAAATTTTAGCACTGGGAAAAGCCGCCTCAAGTATGGCAGAAACAATTATAAAACTCCAAATTGGATTTGAAGGAATTATAATAACTAATGAAGAAAATTTTAGAGAAGTAAGTGGCTTTAAATGTTTTGCAACTGGTCATCCCATCCCTGATGCGAGAGGATTAGAAGCAACACAAAACGTGGAGCTGATGCTTGAAAATCTGAACGAAAATAATCATCTTCTTTTGCTCCTTAGTGGAGGAGGGTCTTCATTGATGCCTGCTCCCTGTGAAGGCATTACCTTGGAGCAAAAAATATTTCTTAACGAACGCTTACTGGAAAGCGGTGTCGATATTAATCAAGTCAACGCCGTCAGAAGGTTGTTTTCCAGGTTAAAAGGAGGAAGGCTTGCTGAAAGAGCCTACCCTGCAGGCATTACTCAAATAATTTTTTCTGATGTGATGGGTGATAATTTAGAAACTATTGCAAGCGGAATTGCTGCACCAGATCCAATTCAATTAAATAAAGTTTATAAAATTTTATATAAAACTAATCTTATGCAAGAAAAGTTTGTATCAAGACATATAGAAAAAATTATTAATAACCCTGGTATTTTACCTCTTAAAAAGGAAAATAAAATTTTTCACAATGTCAAAAACTACATTGCAGCTAACAATGACACTTGTGTAAAACAAGCAAAAAAAACACTAGAAAAAAAAATGAGTTATATTAATTCTTCTTCATTAAAGCTAGAAGGTGAAGCTTCTAAGATGGGCAACAAACTAGCAAAATGGTTTATCAAAAATGTTCAAAAAGATAGGTGCTTTACTGTTGCAGGAGGAGAAACAACTGTAACCCTTAATTTGTCTACTTCGGGAAAAGGAGGACGAAGTCAGGAACTTGCATTAAGTTACGCCTTATACATGAAACAAAACTTTAATCAGAAAAGAGACTGGATAATTCTATCAGCAGGAACAGACGGAAGAGATGGACCAACAGATGCTGCTGGAGCAATGATTTCATCACATCATAAATTGGATATTAATCAAGCTAGAAAATCCCTTGGAAATCACGATAGTTATAATTTTTTATTGAGAAATAACATGCTAGTCAAAACAGGTGGAACGAACACAAATCTCGGAGATATTGTAATTTTGGCCATGGGTTAGATATTAAAAATTCGATAGTCGCAAACCATTTGAATTAATCAGTTTTCCTAAAAAAAGGTACTAAAAACACTAAGCAAGCCAATAGAAAAAAAACACTCCCAAACATTGACCAAAAACTTCCAACACTTGCAACCATAAACCCTAATGCTGAAATGATAAAAAGTATCCAACCAATAAAATTTATAGTTTTATTTTTCAAAATTATATTCTCTATCAGCTGAATAATAATTAATTTAATTTTAAAGTATATTTATTTTTTTAACGAAGCAAGGTGTTCGTTTGCATTAAAATACGGAAGTACATCTCTACTTGAACATCCCATTACAGTAAGCCTTTCCGCAATCTTAATTGCTTTTTGATATTTTCTTTCATTCTCCAATTCAGAATTTTCCAACATCACTCCACCACAAACAGAAATTCCATAATTTGATTGCAGGGATCTTATCACTTTACCTGAAGATAGGCCATCTGCTATCATAGCAAGTTCAAAATCATCTTGTTTTATAATCTGAATACTATTCTCTACAAGAAACTTCCTTATGTTTGTTTCTGCTTCAAGCGCTAGGTCCCAGTACCTTGTTTCTGAAGCGGTAGCTTCCCCTGAAGCTGTTTCAAATGCCTTGCAGAATACAAGAAACATTTTTTCCCTTTCATTTGCATTTTTCCATGCTGCAGAGCCAAGACTTCTCCAAATACTGAGATTCATTTCATTGTAAACTTTAGGGATCCTATCAAAAAATAATTGGTGGAGACCAGCTTCTGTTTGTGTGCTGTCAAGCATTTGCTCTTTATGAATATCTGTTGCGTCAAAAGTCCCGCACATAGGACATGCGTCATCACTATAGGCATTTTTTTTATAAATATACGAACATCTCATTTTATTCGGGAGTTGGTTTTGGCATAGAAGATAAACCTCATCATTATCATTTTCATTAAGCTGTTCAGCTACCCAGTTAAATCTATTTTTAAATCTAAGATAAGATCTCCTGTGGCTCCACAACTCCCATTTCAATTTTTCAACAGGGCCGAATGTGCTCCAATTTGAACTAACATCAATGACAACACATTTCGATTTATTGTGAGATGAACGCAGTCCTCTCCCTACAGACTGCCCCCATAAAACCTTTGACAAAGTTGGTCTCAAATGAACTATAATATTACAATTGGGATTATCCCATCCTTCAAGTAAAACACCAACTGAAACCACAGCCTCAACGACACCTTTTTCGTGTTCTGCTAAAATATTCATTCTTTCATTAAGAGGGGTTTGTGCAGTCACAATTGCACATGATATTCCTGCTTTTTCTATGTTTTCTAATGTTACCTCAGCAACAGATACATCAGGACAAAACCAGGCACTGATAGGTTTGGGAGATACATTTTTTCTTTCGTTATTATAAATATGAACTGAGTATTCTATCATTGAAGATTTCACTATTGCTGACGCTAATTTAGTGGTTGGAAAATCGCCAGAGCTAATATCTATATCTGTGAGATCTAAATCATGAACAAAGTAAGGTTTATAGATTGGGGGCACTAAAATTTTTTCATTAATAAGGTTTTGAATGTCAGCACAGTCAATAATTGAGTCAAATGCCAGATGAAGTTGATCCCTTTGATCTCCAGTTCTTCTTTCAGGAGAAGCTGTCAAGCCCATAAAACGTGCATCGTCTTTAGCGTTATCTCTAAAATTATCAATTATGGCTTTATAACCACGGCCATTGGGAGATATTCTGTGAGCTTCATCTACAATCACTAAATCTGCCATTGGAATTGCATCTGCAATTATCTCTTTAGCTCTCATGTTGGTTGACAACAAAATGTCATATCCGTCAAAAGCTATACTGGTTTCAGAAACAGCGAGTTTTTTTATACTATGCTCTTTGTGAAGAGCTTTTTCTAATTGCTCTAACAACACTAATCTGTGGCATAAAACTATAACCTTTTTTTTGTTATAAAACCTTTTAATTAATTCACTGGCCAAAAATGTTTTACCAGCACCAGTTGGAGCTTTGAGTATGAACCTACGATTTTCTTCAACAATAGATGGAAATTCATCTATTATTTTTTGTTGCCAATTCCTAATTTCCATAAACTATTTTTTAAGAATATTCAACAATAGATTGTTGAATTTGTTGAATTAAATTAAAAGAGTAAGAATACATAAAATGTTCAAATGGTCAATGAATTTTATATAAAAACAATTAAAAATTCTAAAAAATATTGGAATTGTAATTAGTTTCACAATTTTGAGGAGTAAATTTTGAAAATTGGAATTTTAGGTGCAGGAGCAATGGGGATTTTGTTTGGAGGATCGCTTAATAAAGCTGGCTATGATGTTAAATTGATTATGAGGAATAGAAGTAAAATAGAAACCATTAACAACGGGGGTATAAAAATAAACTTAGATAATGAAACTTATAGAGTTTATCCGAAAGCAACCACTCCTGACGAAAGCAATAACTTTGATTTGATTTTAGTTTTTACCAAAACAAATGACACAATAACTGCTTTAGAAAGCATAAAAAAATTTATTTCTAAAAACACTTATTTAATGAGTCTTCAGAATGGACTTGGAAACTTTGAAAAGCTTCTAATTTATGTGAATAAATCTAAAATAATTTATGGAACTTCAATGGCACCTGCAGATTTAATTAATGTAGGGGAAGTAACGTCATTGGGATCTCATTCCAGCCAATTTAAATCTGGTGATTTAAATAATAATATTTTCGTAGAAAATGTCGCATTAGCATTAAACAATGCTGGCTTAAAATCAATTATTAATAATAATGTTGATGAGGTCATATGGGCAAAAGTTGCCTTTAATAGTGCTATGAATAGTATTTGCGCTTTATTAGAAGTAACCCCAAAAGCAATTCACCAGAACTTAAAATTAAAATCTTTTGCGTTAAGTGTTGCATTAGAAACATGCAGTGTTGCTGAAAAAGCAGGTTATAATATAAATAAACAAGAAGTCATTGATAACATAGAGTTGTCCTGCAAGGAACACGGTGACCATAAACCTTCTATGCTACAAGATATTTTACTAAAGAAGAAAACAGAAATAGATTCTTTAAATGGTGAGATAGCTAGAATTGGACTTTCCTATAATGTCAAAACTCCCCTTAATCACGCCTTATTCAATATGGTAAAAGCACTTGAATCAGAATATTAATTTAAAAACAAAATTCGACACAAGTATTCATTTCTTGAAAATTTTATAAAAATAATGGATTATTCAAAAAATTTAACTCACTATCTTTCCAAACTTAATGCTTAAAGGTACGTTTTGAAATTTAAAATTAAATATCATGTTGTCTTTACAATGGACTATGGATCTACAACAAAAAGATATGGAAACTATATCTTAGTTGACAATGAAGTTAGAAACTCGCAAGAAGCGGAAGATAAGGTTACTGAATTGTTTAATGAAGGGAAAGACCCTGAACTAAATCCTTTTTTTAACTTCACTAGAGGTAAAATTTTATCAAAAAAATTTGTTGTTGACGAGTTGGAGAGCCTAGAAGAATAATACGTAATTGTTATTAGTTAAAAAAAGAACTATTTTAATTTTATGACAGCTCATGAGAATACAAACATCAAAAACAAATCTAATAAACAATGGAATTGGAAGCCAGATGGCTTGCTAGAATACTCACCGTTATTTGTATGGCCATTTAATTTCTATAAGTTTCTATATTGGATAAAAGAAACTTATTTAAGTATTTCAATTAGAATGATTGTTCTTTTCTTGTCATTAATAACTTGGTTTTTATTTATGCCTTCTCTTGAGAGATGTGCTGAAGTTAAGTTTGATTGGCTTCTAGAAATTTTTATCAGAAATCTTATGCTAATGATTATTGTTGCGGGGAGTTTGCACCTATATTTTTACTCCTATAAAAAACAAGGTTTGAAACTCAAATTTGATCACAGAGATTTAACAAGAAACAGCCGGGTTTTTGCGTTCAATAATCAAGTTTTAGATAATATTTACTACAGTATAGTTTATGGAGTAACTTGTTGGACAATTTTAGAAGCACT
>Ga0066866_10000332_pt1 | contig 18036 bp, 17 predicted proteins | sample ETN01SmetaG_3_FD_66435 | JGI IMG/M metagenome (GOLD analysis project Ga0066866, IMG submission 66435) | Marine microbial and viral communities from oxygen minimum zone, Eastern Pacific Ocean - ETNP2014F12-01SV263 | ecosystem: Environmental > Aquatic > Marine > Oceanic ...
ATAATTAAACTGTTCCCACGTGTACCCGCTAACTGCCGGGAAAGAATTGCTGTTGGAACTGTTCGAAGCGATACTGATCTCATCTGTTCTGCAAAACCATCAAAAATTCTCTCACATACTGCTTCAGTAGCCTCAGGAGTGACATCTCTTGTTGTTGGACCTGTCCCTCCTGTTGTAAGAATCAGGTTACAACCATGATTGTCACTCATATCTATTAATGTTTCTTCTATCAAGGGCTGTTCATCTTCAATTACTTTGGTAGAAATTTCATAGGGACAAGTAACTGCTTTAGAAATCCATTCTTGCATTGCAGGACCGCTTATATCTTCATAAACTCCACGAGCAGCCCTATCTGAGATAGTAAGAAAACCAATTTTAATCTTTTTGCTAGTCATATTTCTTTATCCTCCAGTAACAGGAGGGAAAAAAGCTACCTCATCTTCATTATTAACTAAGGTGGCTTCAGAGGCTATTTCGTGGTTTACAGCGCATAATAAGTTCTTTGGGAAATATTGTTCACCGTATTTTTTTACTAATTCCTCTTTAATTAATGAAATTGTGACGGGTGAACTAAAGTTTATGTTCTCATCTGAGGTATTTAAATTTTCTTTCAGAGACGCAAAGTAAAGAATCCTCATCCGCCCATCTCCACCATTTGTCGATTACTGATATTATCAACAACAGAATCAAAAAAATGTTTTTCAGGTTTTTTTGTTATTGCGTTGAGAATCAAACGCTTAACCTGATCATCATTCATTCCAGACCTTATGGCGTCTCGAAGTGATACAGAGTCTTTTTGACCAAGGCAAAGAATTAATTCCCCTTTTGCTGTAAGTCTGACACGATTACAGCTACTGCAAAAATTATTAGAAACTGCGGAAATAGTTCCAACACTGGTATTAGTGCCTTTAATTTTTAGTACTTTTGCAGGCCCATCAGTCTGCTTTGAATCTGCAACTGTAAGTTTGTCACCATAGCTTGAATAAATTCTATCAAGGATATCCTTTTCACTATAGTGTCTATCAATTGCCTCAATTCCGGTAAGGCCAATAGGCATCGTTTCAATAAATCGAAGGTCTAGACCTCTATTTATTGCAAAGTCAATCATTGATTCAATCTCATCATCATTGATACCTTTCATGACAACCATATTCAGCTTAATTGGCTTCATTCCAGAATTAATTGCAGCATCAATACCTCTGATTACAGTATCTAGATTTCCATCTCGAGTTATGTCTTTAAAGCGCTCGGGGATGAGTGAATCAATTGAAATATTAGCTCTATTAATGCCATGATTTTTTAGTTTCAAGGCCATTGAGGGTAAAAGGTGGGCATTCGTTGAAAGTGGGATATCACTCAAACCTGGAATCTCTCCGAGCATTTTAGTTAAGTCAAGAATATCTTTGCGAAGCAGAGGTTCACCTCCAGTCAGGCGAACCTTGGTAACACCTAATTCAGCAAACAAAGCTACAATTTTTGCAATTTCTTCAAAAGTAAGAACTTGAGATTTTTTAGTGTGTGTCTGGTGATCCTCATCTCTGCAGTAATGACATCGATAATTACAGTGATCAGTAACTGAAACCCTTAAGTAGGTAATTTTTCTGTTAAATGGGTCGATGATCTGACTCATGATTCTAAAACCCAGTGACCAGATTTACCACCTTTTTTTTCTAATAGTTGAACGTTATCAATACGCATAAAACGATCAACAGCTTTACACATATCATAAACCGTAAGAGCGGCTATACTAGCTGCAGTCAGCGCTTCCATTTCAACTCCTGTTTTGCCATTCAGTTTTGCAACAGAAACAATTTCAATACAGCTATCTTCAGCATTAGGAGTCAGCTCAACACTCACCTTAGAGAGCATTAGAGGATGACAGAGTGGGATAAGTTCAGAGCATTTTTTCGCAGCCTGAATGCCTGCTACTCTGGCTACAGCGAGAACGTCTCCCTTTTTATGAGAGCCAGAGATAATTAAGTCTAATGTTTCAGATTTCATAAAAACTTTAGCACCTGCTTTGGCCTCACGTGCCGTAACATTTTTCTCAGAAACATCAACCATCTGAGCCTCACCATTTGAATTAATGTGTGTTAGTTTGCTCATCGTGTTAATTCACTCAATGGATAATAATTAAGAATGGTACCACTATCAAAAGTAGTATTTTCAGGTATCTCAATAAATCCATCAGCCCACACTACAGAGCTCATGACATCAGAGCCTTGTTTTGGATACAAGTTTGCTAATGGAATTTCTGAAGAATAGTCAATTCGAACTCGAGCGTATTCACGTCTTGGTTTTGCACGTTTACAATCAAAATTTGATTTAACCTTTATTACTTCAGTTTCAAAGTGACTATTTCCCTGCATTTTTTTAATAAATGGTAATGCGAAAATACAATATGTAACAAAGCTAGATACTGGATTTCCTGGAAGCCCAATAAATGGAATATTTTTTACTTGACCATAGGCGAGTGGTTTCCCTGGTTTCATTTTGATTTTCCAAAGGTTAATTGAGCCAAGTTTCTCAACGGCAGGTTTAACATGGTCTTCTTCGCCTACTGAAACTCCACCAGTAGTCATAATCAAATCACACTCTCTCGACAGATTTTCAAGTGCGTCACAAGTTGAATCAAAATTATCTTTAATATTACCAAGATTAATGACATCACAACCTGCTTTATTTAAGAGTGCTACTAGTGCATAGCGATTGGAGTTGTATATTTTCCCGGGTGTTAGAGAGTTTCCAGGCTCCACTAATTCATCTCCAGTAAAGAACACACCCACCTTAAGTTTTTTAAAGACTTCAAGTTCTCCAATTCCGACAGATGCTGCAAGAGATATATCTTCGGGTTCAATTTTTTTTCCAGCACTTAGGATAACATCTTTCTGCAGAATATCATTTCCAGTCGGACGAATATTTTCGTTTAATTTAATGGCTCTAGTAATTGTAATTTTGGAGCCATCTTCAGAAAGCTGACATTCCTCTTGCATAATAACAGTGTTCGCTCCTGGTGGAATTGGTGCGCCAGTAAATATTCTTGCCGCATTTCCTTTTTTAAGTTCATTTCCTGTGGAGCCGGCAGCAATTCTATCTACAACATTAAAGGTTTGATTTATCTCGCTTAGGTTGTTCTCATCAAGCGCGATTGTATAGCCATCCATTGCGCTGTTATCAAAACCTGGTACATTAATTTTAGAGCGAATATCTTTTGCAAGTATTCTGCCAATTGAATTATCTAAAGTAGAAATTTCAGTTTCACTTAAAACGACCGCTGAATCAATTAGGAATGCTGATGCATCATCCGCGCTCATAAGAGAATCATTAAACATTAATGAGCTTGATTTAATAGATTGATCATTCATGAGGTTCTATATTTTTCGGTTTCATTAGGTATATTATACAATTGCAAGAAATTTTCCAAAATACAAATAACTTGAAAAAAGAACGAGAAATAAGTGAATAAAATTTTACAAAATGAAATTTCAGCAGTTATCTTGTCAGGCGGTCAGGGACTGAGAATGAATGGAAAAGATAAGGGTTTGGTAGAATTTAGAGGTCTCCCATTGATAGCCCATGTGGTCAGTGTAGTTAAGCCTAAAGTAGGCCATATTTTTGTTAGTGCCAATAGAAGTTTTGATGAGTATTCATTGTATGGTGAAGTCATAGCGGATGATCTTGAAGGGTTTCAAGGACCCTTAGCTGGAATTTCGAAAGCCCTCAAGACTTGTTCAACAGATTATCTTTTGGTTCTGCCCTGTGATAGTCCACTAGTTGATTCATTGCTTGTTGATGAATTAATTAACAAAATGCAGTTAAGTGATGCTGATATTTGTGTTGCACATGATGGCTCAATCATGCATGCAACATTTGCCCTGATGAAGTCAAATCTTGTCAAAAGTTTAGAGCAATTTCTAGATAAAGGTGGCCGAAAGATGGCTCTGTGGTATCGCCAGCAGACATTAGAAAGGGTTGATGTTTCAGATCGTTTGGCGGTTTTAACTAATCTTAATAAGCTTGAAGAATTAGATTTTTAGCGCTTCCATCGGCTTTTTTGTTTTTCGTCAGTTTCTCTAATCTTAACCCATTTTTCCTCCTTATCCGAAATCTCTTTTTTCCAGAATGGAGCATCAGTTTTTAAGTAATCCATTATAAAGTTACATGAATCAAAGGCCTCTTGTCGATGTTCACTTGTGGTTATGACTAATACAATTTGATCTCCGATGCAAAGAGTCCCAACTCGATGAATAATCGTTATTGATTCAAGTTCCCATTTATCCCTTGCTTTATTAGCGATTGATTCAAGAGATTTTTCTGTCATTTCAGGATAATGCTCGAGTGTTAGAGAGACAAGAGATTCATTATTTAAGTCTCGAACAGTCCCAATAAAGCTGACAATTGCTCCGACGTTTGGGCTAGCAGATTTGATAAGCTCAACTTCAGTAGTTAAGTCAAAATCTTCAGTTTGAACAACAATTTTATCCATTATTTGATTTTATCGCTTTTAGAGTCAGTTTAATGATCTTTGATTTTTTTAAATGAATTATAATTTTATAGTGATTACAATAAATAAATCTTAATGAAAAAAATTTCACTTGAATATTTGAAGACTCTAGATAATGGAGACCCACTCTCTCACTATAGAAAAGAGTTCTCTTTACCAAAAAATACAATTTATTTTGATGGAAATTCACTAGGCCCTCTTCCTAAAAGAACTATAGAAAATCTTAAGAGAGCGATTAATGAAGAATGGGGGAAGGATTTAATCAATAGTTGGAACAAGGCAGAATGGATTAATTTGCCTCAAACATTAGGTAACAAAATTGCGCCTTTACTTGGCGCTAACCCTGGCGAAGTTATTGTGGTTGATAGTACTTCGATTAATTTATTTAAGGTTCTGACTTCAGCATTGAAATTAAATAAAAATAGAAAAAAAATTGTTAGTGAAGTTGTCAATTTTCCTTCTGATCTTTACATTTTAGAGGGTGTCAATGAAATGCTAAATAATCAATATGAGAGATGTTTAATAGAAGATGATAATGCAATTGAGCAATACATAGACTCCTCTACTGCAGTTGTAATGCTTTCACACATTAACTATAAAACAGGGCGCATTAGTGATATGAAGAAAATTACTGATTATGCTCACAATAAAGGAGCGCTTGTAGTCTGGGATTTAAGTCATAGCGTTGGAGTGATTCCATTAGATTTGCATAATATTGGCGTAGATTTTGCTGTTGGTTGTACTTATAAGCACTTGAATGGCGGGCCAGGGGCGCCTGGTTTTTTATATGTAAAAAGTGATTTAATTGAAAAAGTATCACAGCCTTTAACAGGATGGCTCGGCCATATTGATCCATTTGCGTTTGATGGTAAATACATTCCTGCGAATAGTATCAGTAAATATATTTGTGGAACTCCAGCTATTCTTTCTTATAAGGCAGTAGAAAGTGGCCTTGAAATCTTTAAAGGGATATCAATGGAACTGGTTCGAAAGAAGAGTATTCAGCTATCAGAAGTTTTTATTGATTTAATTCAGCAAGAGTGTGGTGAATATGGGTTTGAATTATTTTCCCCATCTAATGCTGACCAAAGAGGCAGTCAAATTTCATTTAAGCATGAAAATGCCTATCCAATTATGCAATCATTAATCTCTCAGGGCGTTATCGGTGACTACCGTGAACCTAATATTTTAAGGTTTGGCATTTCGCCTCTATATATGAGGTATCAAGATATCTGGAAAGCAATAATGTGCTTGAAAAATATAATGCAATCAAATGAGTGGGATTCGTTAAATTTCAAAAAAAGAAATTATGTGACTTAATGGATTATTTTCATTAAATGATTAAACTTTTTTAGAAAGGCCACCCACAATTGTTATACCTAGTGCAACTGATGGCCCTATTCCCAAAGCGAATATTATTGTTCCAAGCCCAACAACCTCGCCCAGTAGCTTCTCTAAATTATTTAGAAGACAAATTGAACCTAAAATAACGACACTAATCTCAATCGTAGTTCGAATTGAGTAAATTGGCATATTGGTGACCTTCTGAAGTCCCATCATTAGGCCATCTCTTGGCCCAGCTCCAAGATTACAAATTAAGTAGAATCCACTTCCTATTCCAATAGTTAAGACACCGATGACCACTTGCAACACCTTGAGTGGGTAATACTCTGGATACGGCAAAAAATAGACAGAAAACTCAATAGTTAGCGCAATTATAAAGGCGTTTAATATTGTTCCCATTCCTGGCTTTTGTTTAAGTGGGATCCATAACAAGAGAACAAACACACTAATAACAAATGTAGAAAGACCTAGCGACCAATCTGTAAGGTTTGAAATTCCTTGAGCCAGAACTGTATATGGGCCAACACCTGCGCCACTAGTAATTAATAGACTTTCTCCCAATCCAAACAGAAATAATCCAAACACAAGAAATATAAAGGTTAAGGGCTTAGGTTTTAAATCAAATGAGTCCTCAGAGCTCCAAACGACCGTGGGAATTTTTTTTATAGTAAATGTTTCAGTGAGGAGTCTCATTAATTGATGAAGAAAAAAAATATGTTAATAATACAGTTGTTTTTGCTTATTCTTTTATAGAGTATAAATTATTAAATTTATCTTCTCAGTTTCAGAATTTAGTTATTATCATAGCTTTATGGAAGTTGAATTATTATTTTAGGTCGAAACAGTTTAAATCATATGGCAATATTAATTAATCAATCTGATATTCAAAGTTTTAAAAAGGATGGCGTTGTTCTTCTTAGAGGTATATTTAGTGAATGGATTGACATATTAATTCAAGGTGCAGAGTTTCATATTAAGAACCCGAGTGAAAGGGCTTTAATTCACCATAAGAAAAATTATCAAGGTCAATTCTTAGAAGACTTTTGTAATTGGAAGCGCATCCCTGAATATTCAGATTTTATTTTTAACTCGCCTTTAGCATCAATTGCCTCTAGTTTGACAGAATCAAAATCTGTGCAGTTTTTTCATGACCATTTTTTTTACAAAGATGCAAACTCTGGAGTTCCTACACCTTGGCATCAAGATATGCCTTATTACTGCGTTTCGGGACATCAAACAGTAAGTTTTTGGATGCCATTAGAGTCTAGAGATAAAAATGTTTCATTAAGATCATTAGCTGGCAGTCACCTACTCAAAAAAGAAATACGACCTACAAGCTGGTCTAATAATGAAAGCTTTTATGAAGATAGTGAAGCATTTATGGACCTGCCAGATAGTGATGATTATGAAATAAAAGAGTGGAGGACTCAGCCTGGGGATGTTATAGCATTTAATTTCAAGACTATTCACGGAGCTAATGCAAATTTAAATGACAAGATTAGTAGAACCCTTTCTTTTAGGTTGCTCGGTGATGACGTTGTTTTTAGAGATCGTCCAGGAAGAACTTCACCAAGCTTTCCGGATATCAATCAAAAAAATGGTGAACGCCTAAGAGAAGATTGGTTTCCTACTCTTTTGAATAGTTAAAGCCTATGGATATTGCTAACTTCTCAATTGAAATTCTAGCTTTTTTATTTGTAGTTGGTGTGATTGCTGGCTTTCTTGATACGCTTGTAGGCGGAGGTGGTTTGCTTGCAGTACCTGCACTCTTATTAAGTGGTATTCCTCCAATTTACGTTCTAGGAACGAATAAGTTTCAGGGAAGTATGGGTACTGGCATAGCTACTTTTCTACTCTTACGCAAAAAAAAGTTAGATTGGAAATCAGTCAAAAAATTAATGATTGCAGCATTTATTGGCTCAGTAATAGGAGGTATCATAGTGCAGTTTATTGATACCCAAGTTCTTTCGTTCGTCATTCCAGTTGCCCTTGTTTTTATTGCAATTTATTTTATTATTTCACCAAAACCTAAAACCATTAGTTCAAACTCTAAGTCTCATAATAAATTCGAATCATATGCCGTTCCAGGAGTAGGTTTTTACGATGGGATGTTTGGACCTGGGGCTGGCTCTTTTTATGTTATGACAGGTGTAATGCTAAAAAAACTTGAAATTATTCAAGCAACAATATTGGCAAAACCTCTTAATTTCGCATCAAATATTGGTGGCTTTGTCGTATTTTTTATATTTGGACATATCGCCTTTTTTGTTGGACTGATTATGATGCTAGGGCAATTGATTGGATCTTTTATGGGTACTCATTACTTGCTGCAAGCCAATCCAAGAGTTATTAGAATTCTAATTGTAGTAATGTCTATTTCAATGCTAGCTAGATATATATACTGACTTTGAAGGTACGGGGGAGCCCCTCTCGAACTCGGAGATAGATATACACACCCTCCCTCACACATAAAACGAAGTTTGGACTTTAGTCCAAGTTGATATACAATCATAGTATGAAAAAACTAATCAAACCTTTTCCTTGAAGGTTATGCCACACGAAAATTTTTTTAAAAATTTACGTACAGTATCCAATAAACAAATTTCGGTAGCTCATGTTTGTCGAAAGATGGAGATTAATCGACAGCAATTCAATAAGTATTTAAGTGGTCAAATTTATCCTTCAAAATATAATTTAAATAAAATTTGTCAATATTTCCAATTGTCGGAAGAAGAGTTCAACCTAAAACCAAGTGAATTCCGTCTGATTGCTTCTAAAAGTCATCAGTTGGAATCAAATCCTGGGAAGATTAAGTTAAATAATACTATTGATTCAATATCCAGTCTTAGTAATGATTTGTCACGCTACGAAGGTTATTACTACAGCCACTTTCATTCGCCTGAATATCCTGGCTATATAAATCGGAGCCTGATTCATATCTATCAGTATGAGAATAATTTTTACTCAACAAGTATTGAGCATCTATGGGACAAAGAAAATGGGGGTATTCAACCAAGCCGATTTAAATACAATGGAACTGTGTTTTTTCTAGGTGATCGAATCTTTATTACTGAAGTTGAAGTGCTAACTCATAATGTTATCCATCACACAGTCTTATGCCCCAGTTATATGAATATTGTAGATTCGCTATCAGGAGTCTCAATGGGTGTAGGTAGCAAAAATTCTCGTGTGCCGGCTGCAATGAGAATTGAATTCAAATATTTAGGTAAGCAAATCAATATCAGAGAAGTATTGAGGGGTTGTGGTTTATTTAAATTAAATAGCAAGTCGATTGATTCTAATATCAAAGCGAGAATCGAAAATGAAATAAATAATCCGGAAAAAATGTTAAAGGCCTACGATAACTAGAACTCTATTACTTTAGTTTAATTTTTCTCGACTTTCAAAAATACTGTTCACATTCGGCAAAGTAATTACGCTGGAAAATTTTATTATTTATAAAAAGTGAAGCATAGTGAAGCACTTTTTTTATGATTGTGCTTCAAGTATTTTATTAATGCGAAATTATAAAATTATCAATTTTGATGTATTCTCTTTTAGGTAAGTTAAATAAAGACTATTTTTTCGAGATTGTAGTTTAAATTACTTTAAGTCTACAAAAGCTTATTCAATTGATGGTCTTTTAATTAGTTATCAATTATTAAAAAAAGGAGAAAAAATGAAAATTAATAACATTCTAAATTTTACGAAAAGGTCGATCCTTTCCGTTGGAATAGCTATGTGTTTGGCAGTCAGTGTACCAACTTATGCTGCTGAGTTAAAGATTCAGGTTCAATCTGATTTTGGACAATTGGATCCAGCTTTCTGGGCAAGTCAATCGGATCGAAACGTCATTCACGCGATTTATCCTAAGCTCATCGAGTTTAAATCCAGTAAAAACTGGGAGTGGCAGCTTTCATCTGCCGAAAGCATTGAGCAGATCGACGAACTAACTATCAAGTTCACTCTCAAGCCAGGCCTCATGTGGACGAATGGATATGGCGAGGTGTCGGCCGAGGATGTAGAATATTCTTTCGAGCGCTTCCTAAATGAAGACCTTGCCGCACCAAATGCTGGTGATTGGTCGCCTCTAAAAGATGTCGAGGTGCTCGACAAATATTCTGGACTAATCCACTTAAAAGAGCCATTCGCTCCAATCTGGTGGAGTACTTTACCCTACACGGGAGGTGCTATCCTGAGCAAGAAGGCGATGGAAGAAATGGGCGGTAAGTTTACGACCGATCCTAAAGTAACTGCAGGGCCATATAAAATTGAAAGTTGGGAGCAAGGCCAACGTACAGTCCTTGTAGCACATGATGGTTGGAACGGTGAAGCCCCTGCTTTTGATCGCCTTGAGCTGATTCCTATAAATGATCCAAAATTAGCAGAAGTTGCGTTTAAGGCAGGTCAAGTCGATATTACCCAAGTAGCCATAAGTTCTGTCCCAGGTATGCAAGCGTCTTTGTCTGATGATGAGCTTCTTGAAGTCCGTCCAAGTGCTGATTATTTTTGGCTTGGTCTTAATGCGGAAAATACAAATTTGAAGGACGCGCGGGTTCGCGAAGCGATTAAAAAAGCAATTGATGTTGAGGCGATTATTGAAGGAGCTTACTTTGGTATCCCAGAACGCTCAACGGGACTTGTCGCTCCTGGTCTTATTGGCCACCGCGAAGAGGCACAACCACCACGTGATGTCGCAGGTGCAAAAGCATTACTTGCAGATGCAGGTATCACTTCGCTTAATCTTGAGTTGGAACTTCAGAATTCAACAGATGAACAGACTGCAGCTCTAATTATTCAGTCGAATCTGGCAGAAATTGGTGTGAATCTTCAACTTAACGTGCATGAAAGTGGAACGTTTTGGAGTTTAGGTGACGAAAAAGGTGTCAATATGCAGATGACGCTTAAAACTTTCACTAGCCCGCCAGATCCAGCATGGTCTACCCAGTGGTTCCTTGAAGGACAAGCTGGCATCTGGAACTGGGAATGGTTCAAAAATGCTGAATACGAGAAACTACATTACGCAGCATTGTCAGAAACTGATTTTGGCAAGCGTGCTGAAATGTACGAGCAAATGCAGAAGCTGATGGATGAATCGCATTCCTTTGTCTGGCTGATCCATCCACCTTTAGCGCGGGTTTACAAATCGTCGATCAACCCAGGCTTGATGCCGAATGGCGACTACAAACTGCAAGACTTCGCAACTGCGAACTAAGATGTATACCCCTTGCTGGCGGAGCCTTACTTCGCCAGCAAGCTTTTAATTTTTTAACACAAAGAAAAGATTTATGTTTTCTGACAGTCATCCTCCCATTGAAGTTTCTTTATCCGATCTCCCTTATCAAGTCATCGACGAGGAAATTTATATTCCAATCTCAGATGGCACACGTCTTGCCGCAAGGATTTGGAAACCAGTTGCAAGTAGAACTGAGATATTTCCTTCAATCCTAGAATATATTCCTTATAGAAAGCGTGATGACACTCGCATCCGGGATGAAGAGCAACACGCTTATCTTGCAGGTCACGGCTATGTCTGTGTTCGTGTTGACATGCGAGGATCTGGCGATTCTGAAGGTATTCAGCTAGATGAATACCTGCCGATTGAACAGCAAGATGGTCTGGAGATTATTGATTGGCTGTCAAAACAAATTTGGAGTAACGGCAATGTTGGTATGTTTGGCTTGTCTTGGGGAGGAATCACCTCGCTCCAACTAGCAACACATCGACCGCCTGCACTGAAAGCTATTGTGCCCGTCGGAGCTTCCGTTGACCGTTATTATGATGATGGGGCTTATTTCGTTGGTGGTTTAGCTGGCGAAACAATTGGTTGGGGTGGTGTCATGTTTGCTTTGAACGGCCGCCCGCCTGATCCTGTAATCTATGGTAATGAATGGCGGGATGCGTGGATGAAACGTCTCGAAGAACCACCTTTATTCATGAAGACATGGCTCGAACACCAACAACGCGACGACTATTGGTTGCAAGGCTCAGTTTGTACGGATTATAGCCGCATCAAAATTCCCGTCTATGCGGTCTCCGGTTGGACAGATTGCTGGCCCAACACCGTGATGCGTCTGATGAAAAATCTTACCTCAACCCGTAAAGGTCTGATTGGACCATGGTCGCATCTTTACCCAAATCGGGCAATGCCCGGACCAGGTGTTAATTTTCTAGATGAAATGCTTCGTTGGTTCGATCGCTGGTTAAAAGGCATCGAGAACGGAATAGAAGATGAACCGATGCTGACTTTATTCCGTCAGGAAGATGTCCCAGTTGATCCCTGCCATAATTGGCGTGATGGTGTTTGGCTTGACGCCCAGTCGTGGCCTGATGAAAGTCTAATGTATCGTGAGATTTGGCTTTCACCTGAGGGAACTTCAGATAGCCCTGCACAGGGACAAATGTCAATAAATTCACCTCAATCAACTGGGATGATGAGTGGGGATTACATGCCAGGGTACGGAGATATTCGAAATGCGCAGATGCCTGGTGATCAACGCAATGAAGATGCTGGATCTTTATGTTTTGATATGCCGATCCAAAAAGTACCACTTGATATTATCGGAACAACTACTGCTGAATTCGAAGTGAGCAGCGATGCCGGTAATGGATTGTTGGCTGTCCGCCTGTGCGATGTTGCACAAGACGGATCATCTACTCTAATTACCTATGGTGTCATGAACCTCGCACAGCGCGATGGGCGTGAAGTTCAAGCATCAGTTGTGCCTGATGAACGTTATTGCATTTCACTGACCCTAAATGATACGGCCTACCGTATTTTAAAAGGACATAAACTCAGGATTGCCGTTTCAAATGCAATGTGGCCAATAGCATGGCCTGTGGCAGATAAGCATAATTTAACAGTGCATTTGGCAGGTAGCCGGATTATTCTACCAAACGTCGAATTAAAGCAAAGCGATGACGACCGGGTCATATTTCAGCCCTCTCGAGTTGCTGAGACAAGTAAGGTTTCGGTTCTGGAGCCTGATCTACCTAGTAGAACCATTCTTGAAGATCTAACTACAGGCAAACGAACACTCACAATCCGCAATAATTTTGGAAAAACGCATCTAAGCAGTTCTGATCTTATGATTTCTGGCTTCACACAAGATCAGTTTGAAATCAGCAATACGGATGTCCATAGCGCCACTGCCGACTATCAGTTCTCTAAGAGGTACAAACGTGATGGATGGGATGTTGAAACTTTTGGGAAAATGACGATGACCTGCGATCAAGACGCGTTCTTTCTGAGAGGCGAAGTTCGAGCATTAGAGGACGGCAAGGAGATCTGTTGCCGACGCTGGGATGAGCGTATTCCCAGAAAAGGATTTTGAACCGATTAACGGGATAAATTTGACGTGTTGGCTTATGCTATTCAAAGAATAATAGTCTCTATTCTGATTATTATTCTCGATGTCACGGCGCTTTTTGTCATGATACAATGAACCGATGAATGGGAGAAATTTGACTTGTTAGCTTATGCTATTCAAAGAATAATAGTCTCTATTCTGATTATTATTCTTGCTGTCACGGCGCTTTTTGTCATGATACAATTTGTACCAGGCGATCCAGCCAATGTGATGCTGGGTCCTCGTGCAACACCAGAACTGAAAGAGGCGCTTCGGGAACGGTTGCATCTGAACGATGCATTCATTGTGCAAGTCTATTACTTTTTTTCTGGACTAATGCAGGGCGATCTGGGTGTAGATTTGACGTCTAACCGTCCAGTTTTGGGTATTCTTATTGAACAGGCTCCCTTCACCGCGTCGCTTGTTGCATCAACCTTGTTGGTTACGCTTTTAGGTATCCCAATTGGAACCTATGCAGCGGTTCACAGAGATGGGTTTTTTGATAAGGCAAGCGGTGTGGTTTCTGTGTCGCTGATTGCGGTGCCACCAATTGTGATTGGCCTTTACCTCATTCTTTTCTTTTCAGTATCACTCCAGCTTCTCCCTGCTATCGGTGCTGGCGAAGGGTTTTGGGAAATTCTGTTGCATCTGGTGTTACCTACTCTTGCGATTGGACTAACATGGATCGGTTATGTTTCTCGACTTGTTCGGGCGTCTATGATTGAAGTTTTAGGTCAAAACCATGTCAAAACCGCCCGTGCCTTTGGCATCCCAAACCAACGTATCTTGCGTGCTTATGTGCTGCGCGTGGCTTTACCTGCCACCATCACTGTATTAGGCGTTAGCATCGGGTTTATACTATCGAGTGCGGTCATCGTCGAGATAGTCTTTTCCCGCCCTGGAATCGGAAAGCTGATGTACGATGCAGTTATAAGCCGAAACTATCCTGTTGTTATGGGGACAGTTTTGGCGAGTACGGTGTTCATCGTAACTGCCACCACTATTTCTGATCTGCTGAATGTGATGCTTGATCCCCGTACAAAGGACGAAAATTGATGGCACAGAGAACAAACAAACACACAGGTCTGACTCGGGTTAGAAATGTCATTAGAAAATTGTGCTCAACGCCTCTTGGTTTGTTCAGTGTCATTATTGTTACCGCATTTTTTGTGGTCGGCATCACAGGTGATTGGATTGCACCATACGACCCCATCAAACTGGATATACGAGCCAAACTGCAAGGACCAAGTTCTGCGCATTGGCTTGGAACCGACCAAGTGGGTCGCGACGTGTTTTCCCGCCTGTTGGTTGGCACTAAAGTTGCTAGCTACCTCGCGGTCACGGCTGTGTCGATTTCTCTAGCAATCGGTATTTTTCTAGGAATGATCGCTGCCTTTACAAGTCGCTGGATTGATTGGTCTATGTTGTTGATTTTTGATACCGTCCGCTCTTTTCCAACACTCATGTTTGCATTAGCAGTGATCGCATTGTTTGGCCCCAGCATAAATACGATTATTGGGATTGTCGTCATCTCGACCTTTCCATCATACGCACGACTGGTGCGCACCCAAGTCCTGTCGCTTCGTAGTATGGAATACATTGAAGCTCAGCGGGCAATGGGTACAAGATTACCCCGGATCTTGATGAGGCATATTTTTCCTAATGTGATCGGTCCGGTCATGATTGTTGCCAGCATGGACATTCCGCTTGTTATTGGTGTAGAAGCAGGTTTGAGCTTTCTTGGTCTTGGCGTTCGCCCCCCTACACCAAGTTGGGGTACCATCTTGAATGACGGCTTTTCGTTTATTCGTAACACACCTTGGATTGTCATTTCAGCAGGCTTGCCGCTTATCCTGACAACAGTCGCCTTCACAACACTTGGGGAAAGGTTGCGCGATATACTTGATCCGAAACTCCGCAGATAGGTTTGAAAATGACTGAACATACTCCTCTTATTGAAATCAATGACTTAGCTATTAAATTTGGATCTCACACTGCCGTCAATAATGTAACGATGGATATCAGTCGTGGCAGAATAATGGGCCTAGTTGGCGAAAGTGGCAGTGGTAAATCCACCCTTGCAAATGCAATCATCGGCCTTCTTCCCTACGCGGCACAAATTTCACATGGATCAATTCATTTCGATGGTCGCAATCTGCTATCTTTTACGGCACAAGATTGGGGAAAAATACGAGGAAAAGATCTAGCCTATGTGTCCCAAGATCCGATGAGTGCATTAAACCCAACTCTTCGAATTGGCAAACAAATGTTGGATATCCAACATTTCAGCGAACAGAGCACCACTGAAAAGCTAGCGAATGCTTTAGCGGCACTTGAACAAGTTAGAATGCCCCAGGCACAAGCTCGTCTAAGTATGTACCCCCACGAGCTGTCTGGTGGACAAAAACAGAGAGTTTGCATCGCCATGGCAATTATGGCTAGACCAAAACTGCTGATCACAGATGAGGCTACCACTGCGTTGGATGCAACCCTTGAAGTTGAGATTGTTCGACTTCTGAAGGAATTACAAAAAGATATCGGTTGTTCAATGTTGTTTGTGACCCACCACTTAACAGTTGTGGAAGAGCTTTGTGATGATGTCACGGTCATGCACCAAGGTGATATTAAAGAATGTGGAACGGTATCAGAGGTTTTTTCAAACCCTTCTGACAAATACACTAGTAACCTTTTGACTTGTGATCCTTCGAGGATTGAAGAAAAATGCCGCCGACTTCCAATCATGTTTAATTTAGGTTTAAAAGAACTGGCTGATCCTGAAACAGATCGCAAGCGGATCAACAATAAATCGCGCCCGCTCCTGTCAATTCGCCACCTTGATGTTACTTTCCGTAAACCGCGTAGCCTAATTGATATACTAACTGGAAAGCCGAAACAAAGAGTTGAAGCTGTGAAAACAGCCTCTCTAGATATTGCACCCGGTGAAACTGTTGCACTGATTGGTGAAAGTGGATCGGGTAAATCCACACTGGCCCGCGCAGCATTTCGCCTTGTACCATCTGAAAAAGGTGAAATATACTTTGATGGAACTGACTTGTTGTCCATCACAAATGCAGATATGCGCTCGTTCCGCAATGAAATGTCATTGATGATGCAAGATCCAATCGGGAGCCTTAACCCTCGTATGCCGGTTGGAACTTCGGTGATTGAACCTTTGATCGTTTCGGAAAAAGCAAGTGGTCTTAATTTACGAGACGAGGCTATCCATCTGTTGGAATTGGTGGGGTTGTCAGCGGATTTCGTGGATCGTTATCCTCATGAGATGTCCGGTGGTCAGGCTAGGCGCGTAGGAGTGGCTCGTGCTTTGGCATTGCGTCCAAAAATGATTATTGCTGACGAACCAACTGCAGGCCTTGATGTGTCTATTCAGGGAGAGATATTCAATCTGCTTGCAGAATTACGCGAAAGTATGTCATTGTCAATTCTGATTATTACTCACAACCTTCATGTCGTCAGACATTTGGCAGATCGTATGGTGATTATGTATCACGGCGAAATAGTCGAAACTGGAACTACCGAGAATGTCATTCGCGCACCGAAACACGCATACACAAAGGTACTATTAGAAGCCAATTTACAAGCAAAGTATGGTGTGTAACATAACACTGTGAACTTTTGAGTCTTTCCCTCTCATATATATACTGACTTTGAAGGTACGGGTGGGGGAGCCTAGCGCAATAACGGATACATTTATACACCCTCCCTCACACATCAAACGAAATTTGGACTTAGAGCAATATAAATAACTTTAGTTCACAATATCAAATCGAGTTTTAAAATGTCTCCATTCAAAACGATCAGGGTAATTCCTACGGTAGTCCTCGAATTTTAAAATATCTTTTATTGCTAAATGGTCATCAATGAATGGATATATTGAATTAAGAGTTTCGTGAAGAGTATTCTTTTCAATTGTTCTAGATTCTGGATTAATTAGCTTCTCAATTCGATTTTTAATGGGTTTTTGTTTGAATTTACAAAGCTCTTTGTAAATCATAAAACTTCCCATAAATTTAGCATCTATTGAATGACCTGCAATATGGGGTGTTGACCAGTAGGCTGATTTTTGAAGGGTTGAGTTAATATTAGGCTCATTTTCCCAGCAATCAATAACGTTTGCCTTTGTTGCTGTGTTTTGCCAAATCGTTTCATCAATGATGCCTCCTCGTGCAGCATTTATGACTATCGCATCCTCTTTAATAATGTTAAAGTTATGACTGCCTAGAAGGTTATAAGTAGGATGAGTTCCTGAAAAAGTCAAAGGTGTATGGAAGGATACAATATCAGCACTAATAGCTGTATTAAGATCTACAAATCCTTGTTTTTCCTCAATTTCCTGGCGAGGTGGGTCATTAAGTAGGGTGGTGATTCCAAGCTGTTTTGCTTTGAAATCTAGTCTAGAACCTACATTTCCCACTCCAATGATTCCAAGAGTTTTTCCGGACAATTCAAAGTCAAAGTCATTCGATAAATTTGCGATCGCACTAATGACGTATTCTGCGACAGCATTTGCATTACAACCTTGAGCGGATGCGAAGGCGATATTGTTTTCACGAAGGTAGGCTTCATCAATATGATCTAGTCCAGCAACAGTTGAGCCAACGAATTGAATTTTGGTTCCTTTGAGGAGCTCTTCATTAACCTTTGTTCTAGATCTGACAATTAATACATCGCAATCCAACAGACTTTTATGATTAATCTGTCGACCGGGAAGGGTAATGACTTCTCCAAATTCTGAAAAAATTTCACTAAAACCCCAGACAGCATCATCGATCATTAATTTCATGAGGGTATGCTCCAGTCAATCAAGTCTTGGTTTGTTGA
>Ga0066866_10000333_pt1 | contig 18024 bp, 12 predicted proteins | sample ETN01SmetaG_3_FD_66435 | JGI IMG/M metagenome (GOLD analysis project Ga0066866, IMG submission 66435) | Marine microbial and viral communities from oxygen minimum zone, Eastern Pacific Ocean - ETNP2014F12-01SV263 | ecosystem: Environmental > Aquatic > Marine > Oceanic ...
CTACAAGGTTATGATCATCAATCTAAAGATGAGGCAAATGTTATGGAAAGCAAGGAAATAAATATACTAAATAACTTAGGTTATAATAATCCTTATGAAATAAGGCCAAAATAATAATGCAAAATAAAAAAAAATACATTTATCAAAAAACAATTAGATTTTTTTTAAGTCTTTTTAGACAAGAACCGCCTAATCGTGAGGGATTGATAGAGATTCTAAGAAATGCAGAAAATAGAAACCTACTCGATGCTGATGCATTATTAATGATCGAAGGTGCATTACATGTCTCAGAAACTCATGTTCGAGATATTATGGTTCCTCGTGTTCAAATGATCATTATTGATAATAACGCTAAACCAGAAGAAATACTCAGAAGTGTAGTTGAATCCGGCCATTCAAGATTTCCAGTTATTGGTGACACAAATGATGAAATTGAAGGTATTTTATTAGCTAAAGACTTATTAAATTATTATGCCGATGCAGATAGAGATTTTAACATAAAAGATGTGATGAGGCCGACCGTCTTTATCCCAGAAAGTAAACGCCTGAATGTATTATTGCGAGAATTTCGCATGAGTCGCAACCATATGGCGATTGTTGTAGATGAATATAATGGAGTTGCCGGTCTGGTAACAATTGAGGATGTCATCGAAGAAATTATTGGTGAAATAGAAGACGAACATGATCACGAGGATAATGAAATAAATATTAATACTCATGATAATAATCGTTATACCGTTAAAGCTTTGACCCAGATTGGTGAGTTTAACGAATTTTTTAATACTGAAATTTCTGATAATGAGTATGACACGGTTGGCGGTTTTGTTATAAATACATTCGGATATTTACCAAAACGTGGTGAAATTATTGATTTCGAAAGATTTAATATAAAAATTCTTCGGGCAGATAAAAGACGTGTACATCTTATATTATTTACACAGATTGATTCGGGTAATTCATTAGAAAATAATTCCAAATAATTAAATATACATCTATAAAACTTGTTAAAAAATTTATTTGAAAAGGTTTATATAAAAAGATTATGTGCCTTTTTTTCAGGCGGGTTAGTCCCTTTCGCATTCTCACCATTTGACTTTTATTTTTTTAGTATATTTTCATTATCAATTCTTTTTTATTTATGGTCAAAAACTAAGACTGCTCGTGAATCTTTTATTCTAGGGTACTTATTTGGTTTTGCAATGTTTGGGATTGGCGTTAATTGGTTACATATAAGTATTGAGCTCTTTGGTAATATGCATCTCATTCTTTCTCTTCTTATTACATATCTATTTATTGCCTTTCTTGCTATGTATCCTGCTTTATGTGGATACATAGCAATAAAATATTTTAAATCTTCTCTTTTTGTATGTATGCCGATATTGTGGGTAATATCTGAATGGTTGCGTGGGTGGATTTTTACTGGATTCCCTTGGTTAAATATTGGGACAAGTCAAACTGACAGTATATTGATTAATTTTGCTCCTATAATAGGTGACTATGGTATTTCGTTAATTGTCTGCATTATTTCAATAACAATATTAAAAATAATTTTCTATAAAAATAGACAAAGATTTATAAGTTTATCCTTGCTGATAATAATTTTTTTATCGTCATTGGTCTTGAATAAAATAAATTGGACAAAAAATAATGGAGCATCTTTGAATGTTGCATTAGTTCAAGGTGCTATACCACAAGAAATTAAATGGCAACCCGATCAAGATGAAAAATCATATGATATATACAAGAGGCTTAGTGAGCCGTTCTGGTCATCAGATCTGATAATATGGCCGGAAACTGCTATTTCTTCAAAATATCATTTAGCTAATAATTTTATTGAAGAAATAGATCGAAAACAAAAAAATTCTAATGCATCCTTTATGACTGGTATTATAAATGAAGATACATCTACTAATGCCTATTTTAACAGCATACTCCTTGTAGATAATAATCATCATTTCTATAATAAAAACCATCTTGTTCCTTTTGGCGAATATTTGCCGCTCAAAGATAAATTAAACCGTTTTTTTCATTTTTTTAATATACCAGTATCTAATTTTTCACCTGGCAAATTTAAATTAAAGAATTTTGAAACAAATAAAGGAAACTTTGGTATGAGTATTTGCTATGAGGCTGCTTTTGGAAATCAAATTAGTCGTTCACTGCCAGAGGCTAATGTACTGATCAATGTTAGTAATGATGCGTGGTTTGGTGATTCAATGGCCCCCCATCAACATCTGCAAATTTCAAGAATGCGTGCAATTGAAAATGGTCGTTACTTTTTACGTGCAACAAATAATGGAATATCAGCTATTATTGATAATAAAGGGGAAGTAATTTCCCGCTCGCAGCAATTTAAAGAGCATACGTTAAATTCAGATGTGAAATTATTCATTGGCGCTACGCCTTACAGTAAATATGGTAATACGTTTCTATTATTATTTTGTACGTTATTCCTTGTTATCAATCTTATCTTGAATAGAAAATTTAATAAAAAAACAATTATATAGTGCTTCTACCTTCCGCCACCTTCTCTAATCGTTTTTTCAATTCAGGCTCTTTTTCAGCCATTAATAACACATCCTTTCTGTTCAATCTCAATAATGATGTTGGTCTGTCTGCTTTAGCATTTGCAGTTCTTATTTGTTCTCCCAATAATGCCATCTCGCCAAAGAAATCTCCCGAGCTGAGCTCGGCTATGGGCTCATGTTCATACCCTGTTTTATAAATTTTTACCTGGCCATGAGTAATAATATAGAGAGAATCACCTTTTTCATCTTGTCCTATGATTTGATCTCCTTGTAAAAAAGTAAGTGTCGTAGCGTGGTTTGATAATTGATCTAATATTTCACTTGATAGAGCTTCTAGTAAAGGCACCATCGCAAGAATGTCTCGTGGTTTTAACTGTGGAATAGCTTCAGTTATTTGTGGTATTCCATCTATCGCGTCAGCAATGCGTTCTTTAATATTAGTAAAAACCTTTGAACCAACTTCGTGATTACTGTGTGCCTCTTTAATGAAGGAATCTGCTGCGAATAATGATACTTTCTCAAATAATCTTGCTTCGAATCTTGAGTAAAATTCAGGAAAATTTTCTACGATATCTTCAACTCTAGCCTGACGACGAGCTAATCTTTGCTGGTATTCCTCGACTACTATTTTCTTCGCCTTGCCATCAATATCATCAATATCATCAATGCCATGTATTACTTTCTTACAAATTAATAAACCGGCAATATTGCGTTGTAAACTCTGTGAAAACCTTATGTATTGATATCTTGACAAAACACTAGATGCAAAATCTAGTTCGCGTAACTGTTTTATCACTTCGTTTTCAAATTTAATAAATGGGTTTGGTTTTATTCTAGTATTTTTTTTATCACTAGGTTTTAACGCTATGACATCTCGCTCACGTTGTAATAAAATTTTCATGCTCATGTAGGTGTAATATTGAAGAAAGCCAATATCATGGAGATACTTAAGTTCTCTCATTTCCATTCGTAATGCTGTAACTTTGACATACCTAGTGTTAATGTGATCATCTGAATCAATGTCTTTTGATTTGAATATTTTCTTTGTTTTTTTCTTTATTAACTTTGTTGTACTTCTAGGGATTATGCTTGCCTTTTTAAATGTTTCTAGTATATCTTCTGCATGCAAGCGTGATTGCTTTAATCCATGTTGCAATTCTATTTCTTCTTCTTCTGTAAATTTATTAAATCCTAATTTATGCATTAAAGGCCTAATAGTAGATGCATTTATTAATAATGAAAAAAGTACAACGCCGAGTGTTACATAAATTAGAGTTTCACGCCCTGGCATATCAAAAGGTATGGATAAGACAATTGCAATTGCTAGTCCTCCTTTCAATCCGCCCCACCACATGATGTGTCTCTCATTGGCGCTAACTTTAGGTAAATCGAATACCTTCACAGTAGCAGGAACTAAGCCATATACCCCGACTGCTCGGGCAATTAATACTAGTATAATTGCAAGGAAAATTGTTCCGGCGTGTGTGAAAAGTAGAGAAACATCAACAGATAACCCGACCAATAAAAATAAAAGTGAATTACAAACTAAAGCTAAAACATCCCATGTTTCATCAACTGTTTCCTTTTCTCTTTTGGGTATACGGCTCACACCTAGAAGACCTAATGTTATGGCTGAAGAAACAACTGCCATAACTCCCGAAACGTGCATTATATGTTCAGAAATTGCAAAGCTACTATACGCTAAAACAATTGACATAATAAGATATGCGCTTATATTTGCTCGTACTAGACGAAGTAATTCACAAACAATAATTCCTACTGCTATGCCAACAAATAATCCACCAAAAAATACTTTAGAAAATTCTGCGATTGCGATATAAAAATCGAATACCCCAAACTGCTCCCATATTGATATACCAAGCAAAATATTAAATAAAACAATAGCTGTTGCATCATTTAATAATGATTCACCTTCAACAAGAATTGTTAATCGATGAGGTGCGCCTAATTCTTTAAATAATGAAATAACAGCAACAGGATCCGTTGCAGATATTAATGCACCAAAGATTAATGCATAAATAATATTAAAATCTTGAATAAACCATAAACCTAGCCCAATAATAGCAGTAGAAATTAATAATGCAGGGATAGCAAGAATTAATATTGGAATAATATCCTTCATTAAGGATCGAGCATCAAGATTGATCGCTGATTCAAAGATTAATATAGGCAGAAATAAGAACAAAACTAAATCAGGGCTTAACTGAAAATCAAGTAAAAAATTAAGTTCGGGATTCTGACGTGCAAGCGAACCAAAAAATATACCTAAAATGACAAGAAAAACTGTATAGGGTATCGGAACATAACTGCATACAGCAGCAGCAACCATTGAGATAGTTAATAAACCCATTACAACTAGTATAATTTCGGATAATGGCATAATCTTTGCCCAAAATATTATTATTACAAAATATTAGATTGTAACTGATTCTCTCGAAAATCTACTAAGTATTATTACTATCAACAAACCAAAAATCATCATAGTTATCGAATAAAATACTTGTTCGCTTAATAGTTCAGGAATTTGCGGTCGTGATGAAGTCATTATTTCCTTGTTCTGAATAATTTCGTAAAAACGATTCTGAAATGGCCAAATTACATATAATGAAGCTATCAATAATCCAGTCATAAAAAGAATAGTTTGCTGATAAAAGTATTTTAATATGTATGAAATTAAACGACTAAAGACAATTAGCCCCGTTATAACACCAAAAATAAAGGGGACTATAATATAAAGTTCAATATGGCCTATTGCATTTAAAATATAAGCATATTTTTTCATCATCAACAAAACAAATGATCCAGAAACGCCCGGCAATAACATAGCCGATATTGCAACTATTCCACAAATAAAAATAAACCAGTTATCATCAGGCGTTGATGATGGCGTTAAACTAATAAAATAAACGCCAAAAAAAAGACCAAATAACAAGAAAATAAAATATTTTGATATTAAATTAGTGCCTAATCTATATAAAAATAATATTATTGAGCCCAATACTAAACCAAAAAATAAACCATAAATAATTTCTGAATGAGTCCGAACTAGTATAGGTAATGGAATAATCCGTGTAAAAAAGAATATTGCACTTAAAATACCTAGCCCCAAAGGGATTAAAAAATTAAAATCTGGTCTCTGTAATACGCCCTTAAAATTTAATGAAAAAATCATGCTTAACCATTTACTATCAAATGATTTTATTGCATTAATAAGTTTTGGGTAAATACCGAGTATAAAAGCTATTGTGCTGCCACTAACACCAGGAATAACATCAGCTGAGCCAATACAAAAACCTTTTATTATTAAATTTAATTTTTTTAAAAACATAAAATGTAAATATTTTTATTTTGCATGGTATTTCATACTTAAATCATGAACTGCTTCAATTAGAACTTCAACGTTCTCTGGATCAATATCTGGTGTTATTCCATGCCCAAGATTAAATATATGCCCTGGGCCTCTGCCATAACTGCCCAAAATTGATTCAACTTCTTTAACAATCGTTTCTTTCTTTTCCTTTAACACTGCTGGATTCATATTGCCCTGTAACGCAACACGGTCTCCGACTTTTCTTCTTGCCTCTCCTATATTGCATTGCCAATCAAGACTTATAGCATCACAACCAGTTTTTGCTATATCATCAACCCATAAATGAGAGCCTTTTGTAAATAATATAACTGGTACTGTTAGTCCATTAAACTTATTTTCTAAATGATCACAAATTTTCTTCATATAAAAAAGTGAGAATTCCATATAAGCAGATGTTGTTAAAATCCCTCCCCAAGTATCAAAAATCATTATAGCTTGTGCGCCCGCATTTATTTGCGCATTTAGATAAAGTATCACCGACTCCGAAAGGTGGTTAAGTAATAGATGTAAAGCATCTGGATCTTCTTGTAACATTTTTTTTGCCTTAATAAATTCTTTACTTGACCCTCCCTCAATCATATAAGTTGCTAGCGTCCATGGACTACCGGAAAACCCAATCAATGGAATACTGCCACTTAATTCGCCTCTCACAAGCCGAATAGCGTCCATGACATACCTTAATTCATTTTCTGGGTCCGGAAGGGGAAGATTCTTTATATCGTTTAAACAACTAATCGAGTTTTCAAATTTAGGTCCGACCGATTCAATTAATTTTAAACCTAAACCCATTGCATCAGGAATGGTAAGAATATCTGAAAATATGATGGCAGCATCTAATTGAAAACGATCGATTGGTTGCAAAGTAACCTCACAAGCTAATTCGGGCGTTTGGCATAAGGTAAGAAAATCTCCCGCTTTCAAGCGTGTTGCTCGATATTCGGGTAAATAGCGGCCCGCTTGTCGCATTATCCATACAGGAGTTATGTCAACAGGCTTTCGAAGTAGCGCCTTAATTAAGCGATCATTTTTTAGTGTTGCAGACATTATGAAAGTTATAAGTAAATCGATGAATTCATTCTTTATTGAATCATACTGTATTCAGCGTGTGATTACATCGACAACTTATATTTATGCGTTAGAATAAACTTCTATAAATATTAACTATCAAGTGAGGTTATTATGCTGATTCCAGTGAGTGAATTGGTTGCTGCTGCTAAATCTAATTGCGACTGTTTTGATCATGTTCAGGCAAAACTATTTTTTGATAGAAATGAAAAAGTTATTATTATCGATGTTAGAGAACCGAAGGAGCTAGAAGTATCCAAACTAAAAGATTCCATAAATATCCCTCGTGGCCTTTTAGAAATGAAAATTACAGAAATTTGCGATAAAGATAATACGCCCATACTTATCCACTGTAGAACCGGCGGACGAGCCTCTTTATCTGCGCATGCGCTACAAATAATGGGTTACTCAAATGTTCACGTTATTGACGCAAAGTATGATGACATCAAAATAACATTCGGATAAATAAAAACAACGATACTAGACGAGCGCGGGTAAGTCTGTTTGACCCATAAGGTATTTATCAATCCCTGCTGCTGCAGATCTGCCTTCCGCGATCGCCCAAACAATTAGGCTTTGTCCGCGTCTCATATCACCAGCAGAGAATATTCCTTCAACATTAGTCATCCATGTTTTTTTGTCTGTAATGACATTACCGCGATCATCGAGATCAACTCCGAGCTGCTGCAACATACCTGTTTTTTCTGGACCAGTAAATCCCATTGCCAACAAAGCCAAATCACAAGGTAATTCTTGAGCACTTCCTCTTACTTCTTCAAATGTAATCTGACCATTGAGATTTCTCACTTCTACTTTTGTAACTTGTAACGCCTTAACATTCCCTTTGCCATCATCAATGAACTTTTTTGTTGATACAGAATAAACTCGCTCAACACCTTCTTCATGAGCAGATGCTACCCTAAAAATACGTGGCCATTCTGGCCATGGATTATCTTCTGCTCTTACATTCGGAGGTTTTGATAAGATCTCAAGTTGATGTGCTGATTTTGCGCCTTGACGATTTACTGTACCTAAACAATCGGCGCCGGTATCGCCTCCGCCAATAATAACGACATGTTTTCCTTTGGCATTAATAAAGTTATTTGGTTTAGCATCACCTTCGCAAACTTTATTCTGCATTGGAAGATAGTCCATCGCTTGGTGAATGCCTTTTAAATCTCGGCCTTCAACAATTAGTTCACGCGATTCGCATGCACCGCCAGTTAATAACATTGCGTCAAAGTTTTTTTGCAAATCACTTATTTTTATTTCTGTCCCTACATTGCAATTAGTTTTAAATACCACGCCTTCATCAACTAATTGTAGTAACCTTCTGTCAAGACGTTTCTTTTCCATTTTGAATTCAGGGATTCCATAACGAAGTAAACCACCAATACGGTCATCGCGTTCAAAAACAGTAACATGGTGTCCAACACGCGCCAATTGCTGAGCTGCCGCTAAACCAGCAGGGCCAGAACCAACAATGGCGATCTTTTTTTCAGTTTTATTTTCTGCAATCTCTGGTTTTATCCAGCCGTTTTCCCAAGCTTTATCTATAATCGAAAGTTCAACTGCTTTTATTGTTACAGGCTCATCGTTAATTCCTAATACACAAGACCCTTCACAGGGAGCTGGACATAAAGTACCGGTAAATTCTGGAAAGTTATTGGTTTCATGTAATCGATTTATCGCATCGAGCCATTGGTTGCGATAAACTAAATCATTCCAATCGGGGATGAGATTCCCTAAAGGACAGCCCTGATGACAAAAGGGTATACCACAATCCATACAACGAGCAGCCTGTTTTTTTAAGGGTTCGACGGGCCATGTTTCCATAACTTGATTCCAGTCATGCAAACGTTTTTCTACTGGTCGGTAGGGTTGTTTTTCCCTCTTAAACTCGATGAACCCTGTTACTTTACCCATGTGCGGCCTCCATAACAGCCTCATCTTCTGATGCACCCGTTTCCTGCGCTTTTCTAATAGCATTTAAAACACGTTTATAGTCTTTTGGCATGATTTTAATAAATTTTGACTGATAACGATCCCAATTATTTAAAATATTTTTCGCAACAGTGCTTTTTGTAAAATTAATATGTTTTATAAGTAATGTTTTTACGGTCTGACAATCCTCGTCGTCTATTAATTCGTCTAAGTCAACCATTCCCTTGTTACAATTAATTTCAAAATCTCCATGCTCATCTAAGACATAAGCTATACCGCCTGACATTCCCGCGGCAAAATTACGGCCAGTTTTTCCAATAACAACGACTCGTCCTCCCGTCATATATTCGCAACCATGATCACCGATTCCTTCAACAACCGTATTAACACCGCTATTTCTAACACAAAAACGTTCGCCAGCAATTCCGCGAAAATATGCTTCGCCCTGAGTTGCGCCGTAAAGAACGACATTACCAATAAGAATATTTTTTTCTGCAACAAAAGTAGATTTTAATGGGGGGTATACAATAATTTTACCGCCTGATAACCCCTTGCCAATATAGTCATTCGCATCACCCTCAAGTGTTAAGGTAACACCCTTAGGAACAAATGCGCCAAAACTCATACCTGCCGATCCCTTAAAATGAATTTTTATTGTATCTTCGGGAAGCCCTTCACTCCCAAAACGCTTTGTAATCTCATAACCAAGTATTGTGCCAGTCGTCCGGTTAGTATTTCTGATTTGCATCGTAATATTAACTTTCTTACTTTTATCTAATGCTTCCTCACACAATGGAACTAATTTTGTAACATCAAGTGATTTTTCCAAACCATGTTCCTGTTTGTTAACGCAATAAATTTGATCGTCTGCACGTGGTTCCGGTTTGTAGAGTATTTTTGAAAAATCGAGTCCCTTTGCCTTCCAGTGATCAGTTGCTTTTCTAACGTCTAATTTATCAACCTGTCCAATCATTTCATTAACCGTCCTAAAACCAAGTTGGGCCATATAATCACGAACTTCTTGTGCAATAAATTTAAAAAAGTTTTCGACAAACTCAGGCTGACCTAAAAACTTTTTAGTAAGTTCTGGATTTTGAGTAGCCACGCCAACAGGGCAAGTATTTAAATGGCAAACGCGCATCATAATACAACCCATAACGACTAGTGGCGCAGTTGAAAAACCAAATTCTTCTGCGCCTAACAAAGCTGCAATAACAACATCCCGTCCAGTTTTAAGTTGCCCATCGGTTTGCACAACGATACGATCTCTTAATCCATTTTGAACAAGAACCTGCTGTGTCTCCGCAACGCCCAGTTCCCAAGGTAGTCCAGCATGTTTAAGCGAGCTTATTGGTGATGCGCCTGTGCCACCATCATAACCAGAAATTAGAACAACATCGGAGTGGGCCTTTGCAACACCAGCAGCTACTGTACCAACCCCCACTTCAGCGACTAACTTGACGTGAATACGTGCATTAGGATTTGAATTTTTCAGGTCATGTATGAGTTGTGCTAAATCCTCAATTGAATAAATATCATGATGCGGCGGAGGTGAAATTAAACCGACGCCGGCCGTAGAATGACGTACCTTTGCAATCCATGGATAAACTTTAGTTCCTGGTAGCTGTCCTCCTTCACCAGGTTTTGCACCCTGAGCCATCTTGATTTGTAGATCATCGGCATTTGCCAAATATTCGCTTGTCACACCAAAACGTCCCGAAGCTATTTGTTTAATTGCGCTTCTTCTTGAATCTCCATTTTTATCTCTGACATATCGATCTGGATCTTCACCCCCTTCACCAGTGTTCGATTTACCACCAATACGATTCATAGCAATTGCTAGGGTTTCATGTGCCTGTTTGCTAATTGAACCATATGACATAGCCCCCGTTGAAAAACGTTTCATAATATTTTCAATTGGCTCAACTTCATCAACTGAAATTGAGTTTTTGGCAAATTTAAATTCAAATAAACCTCTGAGTGTTGCTAAATTTTCATTTTGCTCATCAACTAATGAGGTATATTCTCTAAAAATCTCGTATTGACCCGAACGAGTAGCGTGTTGTAATTTAAAAACCGTATCAGGGTTAAAAAGATGGTATTCGCCATCACGACGCCATTGGTATTCTCCTCCCCATTCCAATTCTCGTTGTTTAATTTCGCGAACTGGATAGGCATTGTTATGACGTTGACTTATTTCTTTTGCTATCACGTCAAGACCAATGCCGCCAATACGGGATGCTGTCCAAGTAAAGTATTGGTCAACAAATTCTTTTTCAAGACCAATTGCTTCAAAGGCTTGAGCACCACAGTATGACTGTACTGTGGAGATTCCCATCTTCGACATTATTTTGACCAGTCCTTTATTTATTGCTGCGATAAAATTCTCTACCGCTTCGCTATGCTCCATGTTCAACAAATGATTTTTTCTAACTAAATCCCCCAAGGATTCAAACGCAAGATATGGGTTGATGGCTCCTATACCGTAGCCTAAAAGTACGGCAAAGTGATGCGTTTCTCTTGGTTCACCTGATTCAAGAATTATTCCGATTTGTGTGCGTTTACCATTCCGAATTAGGTGATGATGCACGCTAGCTGTAGCCAATAAAGCTGGTATAGCTGTTTTATTCTCATCAATATTACGATCAGAAAGAACAACAAAGCTATAACCCTCCTCAATTGCAATATCAACTTCGTTACAAACTTCTTTTAATGCTTTATCTAAACCTGTAGCGCCTTTTTTAACTGGATATAAAATTGGAATTGTTTTCGTTTTAAACTCAGGAAAATCTACATTTTTTATCTTAGCCAATTCTTCATTCGTTAAAATTGGAGAATTGATCTTAATTCTTCGACAACTTTCCGCGGTTGGTTTTAATAAATTACTTTCTGGCCCAATAGTTGTCGCCACCTGAGTTACTAATACTTCTCTTATGCCATCTAAAGGTGGGTTAGTTACCTGTGCAAACAACTGTTTAAAATAATCGTAAAGAAGACGTGAACGATTTGACAATACTGCTAAGGCAGCATCTGTCCCCATTGAACCAGTTGGCTCCATACTATTTTTTGCCATTGGCGCCATGAGAATTTTTAAATCTTCATAGGTATAACCAAATATTTGCTGGCGCTGAAGTAGAGTTCCCGAATTGGGATGAGAAATTTCCTTGGGAATTGACAGCTTTTCAATTGGTACCAAATTTTTTTCAAGCCATTCTCGATATGGTTCAGCAGTAACAAACTCTTTTTTCAATTCTGCATCATCTATAATACGGCCTTGTTTTGTATCTACCATAAAAATACGGCCAGGATGTAATCGTTCCTTTATTGCTACATTTTCCGGTGCTATATCTAAAACACCGACTTCAGATGCCATAACAACCATGTCATCTTTTGTCACATAATAGCGTGATGGTCTGAGACCGTTTCTATCGAGCACAGCGCCAATAACTTCACCGTCGGTAAAAGCAATGGATGCTGGACCATCCCAAGGTTCCATCAGACAAGCATGGTATTCATAAAAATCTTTTCTTTCTTGGTCCATTGTTTCATGTCCTGACCAAGCTTCTGGAATCATCATTAACACTGCATGAGGTAATGGACGACCCGACATATATAAGAATTCCATTACGTTATCAAAAATTGCAGAATCGCTACCACCCTCCGTGATAATTGGAAATATTTTTTTTATATCATCTCCAAATAATTCCGACTCACATAATGATTCACGTGCACGCATCCAATTACTATTTCCGCGTACGGTATTAATTTCTCCGTTGTGTGAGATATATCTAAATGGATGTGCGAGTCGCCATTCCGGCATTGTATTGGTTGAAAAACGTTGGTGAACAAGCGCCAATGCTGATTCAACATCTGGGTCAGAAAGATCCGGGAACATTGGTTCAAGCTGGGTACCAGTTAGCATCCCCTTATACAAAAAAGTACGATATGACAATGAAGGAATATAAAATAAATTCTGTTCAGTCATACCAGAATTCCAAATTAAATTTTCAACCCGCTTACGAATAACATAAAGTTTACGGTCAAAAGCTGCTGAATCTAATTCACTATTTTTGCCGATAAAGATTTGTTTAAAAGTCGGCTCCCCTTCTCTTGCTGTTGGTCCCAATAATGAATCATTGGTGGGGACATCTCGCCAACCTAGTAATTCTTGGTTTTCTTCTAAAATTATCTTCTCAAAGATTTCTTGGCAACGTTGCAATTGAGATTTATCTAAAGGTAAGAAAACCATACCTGTCCCATAGTCCTCATCATAAGGTAATTCTATTTTGATATCTGCGCAAACACGTTTAAAAAATTTATGTGGTTTTTGAATAAGAATACCGACACCGTCACCTGTGTTTTCTTCGCATCCACACGCGCCACGATGTAATAAATTCTTAAGAATAGTTAAAGCATTATCTACTATTTTATGGGACTTACGGCCCTTCATATCGACAACAAACCCAACACCGCATGCATCACTTTCTGTCTGCGGCTCATATAAACCTTGTTGTACTTGAATTTTTTTCATATAGAGTCTATTCCGCCTATCAAACATATGAGAAAAGTTATGTGCTGATTACCAAGAAAATCACATTCTAAGGAAACTCCTAAAAATGTAGTTTTTTATTGTTATAAAATTCTAGTCGAGCTTTCCGTGCTAGACACAAAAGGGCTGAAATTATAATAAAGCACTGTGTTTATGTCACGATACATCATCCACAAATTAACGAAAATATTTTGTGCATTAACCATATTTTAACATATTTATCAATAAGTTAGCCTATAATCGGACTATTTAAGCAGCTCTTTTATACTCTTAACCGTTCTCACCCAAGGTTTTATTTTTCTGGCTTTTTGGGGTAATTTTTCAATTTCAGCTCGCGCTAAATCACTATCATCATATAGACCATAAACTAGAATATAACGCTTTTCTCCAAACACAGGTGCTGAAAACCTAATAATTTGATCATCATTATCAAAAAATTCCAAATAATTTTTGATAGTTTCTTCCTTAATAGCGCTGATTAATTGTAGTACATATTTTTCTGGCTCTTGATTAACCAACCAATTTATATCTTTTTTAAAATTATTAGTAATTTCAATCTTTTCTTTGCTTTCAATTACAGGAAGAGTACTGTTTGATGTTTCAATATCTTCATTTTTATTTTTATCATTTAATTGTGTTAAAACTTCTTCATTGGGATTCTGCGTGCTATCAATTGCTGTCTGGTTATCATCATGATTTAAATCTGAAATTACAGTTGCAGATAATTCAGTATCGCTGGGCGGCTCCATAACTTCCTTCATGGCAATCAATAGGCTTTCATCCAATTTTGCTTTATTTTCAATCTTTTCTGGTAATTTTATTTTTAATGTCTGTTTTATATTCTCATCCTCCAATCTAAATGGAAGCATTGTATAGATATAAAGTAATACAAATATCGACAGTAATAATAATAAATAAAATAATTTATATTTCGTTAACAACAAAATATTATTTAAAATTAAATGATTTTTAGTTTTTTTTGTCTTTTTTACTGGGTCATCTAAATATTGTAAGCATAAAATATCAACTCTATCTGCAATCCCATTGGATAAACGGTATATTTTATTTACAATTTTATCTGTAAAGATATTTTCATCAGATAATGTATTGCTTATATATTTCTCTTGAATATATAATTTTACTTCATGTTCATTTAACACTGACATGTAGAAATAAAAATCCTTTATTTGTTCTCACTAATTCTTTTGTATTCAGATAGGGCAAAACGATCTGTCATGCCAGCTATGTAATCAGCAATTATTCTGGCCTTCCTCTGTTCGTCTTTAATTTGTGAATCTTTTGTAATTTTCATATGAAGCTCATCTGTTAGAAAAATTGGCTGCTCCATATAAATATTAAAAAGGTATTTAACTGTTTCGGCTGCTTGTTGCGACATAAGGTTAACTTGTTCGTGCTGATATAGATTTTTTCGTAAAATTTTCTTTAAATTGTTATGTTCCTTTTCGGTTGTTTGACTCATCTTAATTAATGATTTACTGCATTCGCGAATAGAATCAACGCTTGCAGGTTTATATTTACCAATTAAGTCCCTACTGGTCTCAATAAGGTCACTAACAATGTAATCTATCATTCTTCTAACAATCTCGTGTCTTATTTTTCTTTCATTTAGATCCTTCCATTTTTTCACTACTTCCCTATAGTTACTTTCAACAAATTTTGATTCTCTTAGTGAGTCGATATTTAGTAAGTTAGCCCTTAAACCATCATCAATGTCATGATTATTGTATGCAATTTCGTCGGCAATGTTTGCAATTTGTGCTTCTAGGCTTGGTTTATTTTTCTTAATAAAGCGCTGACCTAATTCGCCTAACCCCAATGCATTTTTTTTAGAACAATGCTTTAAAATACCCTCTCTTGTTTCATAAGTTAGATTCAGTCCTGGAAAATCTGCATAACGTTCCTCCAGTAAATCAACTATTCTTAAAGATTGTAAATTATGCTCAAACCCGCCGAAATCCTTCATACAATTATTTAAAGCATCCTGCCCTGCATGCCCAAATGGCGTATGCCCAAGATCATGTGCGAGGCATATTGCCTCTGTAAGATCTTCATTTACATCAAGAGCACGTGCAATTGTTCTACCTATTTGGGCAACTTCTATGGAATGTGTTAATCGGGTGCGAAACATATCTCCTTCATGATTGACAAATACTTGTGTTTTATATTCTAAGCGACGAAACGCTGAGGAATGAATAATGCGATCACGATCGCGTTGAAATTCATTCCTATAGTTTGATTGGCCTTCATTATATGCTCTTCCTTTGGACTCATTAGGTAGTGCAGCAAAGGTTGCTAATTCTCTTACTGCCATGAAGTCCTCAACATAAAAAGTTTTTAATTGTTTCCTTCAATGCTTTTTCAGAATAATCTGATGTCACAAATGCTTCTCCAATATTTTTTAGTAATACCAAATGCAAAATACCGTCCCTAGATTTTTTATCTACCTTCATATTTTCAAAAATTTGATTAAATTCTGCATCGTTATGAACTTTTATAGGTAGAGCAGCTCGCTCTAGTAATAATTGAATTCTATCAAACTGACTTTGCTCAAAGAAACCTAATCTCTTTGATAAATCAGCTGCCATTAACATCCCACAACCAACCGCCTCTCCATGTAGCCATTCTTTGTAGGATAGAGCTGTCTCTATTGCATGGCCAAATGTATGTCCTAAATTTAATATAGCTCTATACCCAGTTTCTCTCTCATCTTCCGCAACAACCTCAGCTTTATTAATACATGAACGCTCAATTGCATATGCTAAAACTTGATTATCGCGTTCTATTAAAGGGTTAATATTCTCTTCAAGCCAAGAAAAGAATTTTTCATCTCTGATTAACCCATACTTAATTATTTCAGCTAAGCCTGCTGCAAACTCTCTGTCAGGTAATGTGGCTAAAACAGATGTGTCAGAAAAAACGGCGTGCGGTTGATGAAAAGCGCCAATCATATTTTTTCCTAATGGATGGTTGACGGCCGTTTTGCCTCCCACGGAGGAATCAACTTGAGCGAGTAAAGTGGTTGGTATTTGTATAAATTTTACACCCCGCTGATAACATGATGCAGCAAACCCTGTTAAGTCACCGACTACTCCACCTCCCAGAGCAATCAGTATGCATGTTCGACTAAATTTTCTTTCTAATAATTGAGTAATAATTTGGTTTAAACTGTCGAGGGATTTATAAGTCTCTCCATCGGGTAATATAAATACTTCATAATCAAAATTGACCAAGTGCTTTTCAATGGCTTTTAGGTATAGTGGCGCGACCCTCTCATTGGTGACAACTAATACTTGCTTGCTTGTAATATACTGATTAAATATTTTTTTATCAGATAGTATTGAATTGCCAATATGGATGGAATAACCGCGCTCACCTAAATCAACTTTTATTATTTTCATGTTTTTTCAATTATTTTTAATATTTCACGAATGATCTCTTGGGTAGATAGAATATCCGTGTTTATTGTTTCGTTTGCTACTGAGCTGTATATAGGCTCTCTCTCAAAAAGGATTTCTTTTATCTTACTTAATCGGTTATCGCCCTGTAATAAGGGACGAATTTTATCGCTAGAAGTTCTATTAAATATTTTCTCAGCTGATGATTTAAGATAAATAATGATTCCATTATCGGTTAACAACTCTCTATTTTTTTGAATTAGAATGGTTCCGCCGCCCGTTGATAAAACTATATTTCTTAATAAAACAAGCTCGGAAATTATTTTCGTCTCACGCTCTCTAAACCCAGCCTCCCCCTCAATTTCAAAAATTAATGGGATATCAGCTCCCGTTGTTTTTTTTATTTCATAGTCAGAATCGAAAAATTTTCTTGATGTTTTGCTTGCTATTTTTTTGCCAATGGTTGTCTTTCCGGCGCCCATCGGGCCAATCAAAAAAATATTATTAGACTGATTCACCATTAAATTAAATTATATTGTATTTTCAGCTCTAGTTTGAATAAATAAAACATTTCTTCATTATACAACGCAAAAAGGGTATAGCCGTTATGGATATACCCCTTATTTATGTTTAATGTTGTTGGTTATTTTAGTTTAAGACTATCTTTTAATATTTTTGGTGTGATAAATATTAACAATTCAGATTTTGTCTTATCGATATCAGTTCTTTTAAATAGGAACCCGACATAAGGGAGGTCCCCAAAGAAAGGTACCCTGTCGATAGTTTTTCTATCGGATGATGTGTAAACACCACCTAAAACAACCGTTTCTCCATTAGAGACCAGCACCTGAGTTGTAACGCTACGCGTATTGATTGCTGGAACACCGAGTACTGTAGTCCCACTCACCGTGTCTTGATTAACCTGTAAATCCATGATGATACGGTCATCAGGGGTAATTTGTGGCGTCACGCGCAAGCTAAGTACGGCATCCTGAAATGATACGGAGGTAGCACCGCTAGATGATGCCTCTTGAAACGGAATCTGTACGCCAGACTCTATAACTGCCTCGGTTTGGTTCGCTGTAATGACGCGGGGGCTTGCGATATCCTCGCCCCTGCCTTCGGCAATCA